>JGI24158J21664_10011710_pt1 | contig 11655 bp, 8 predicted proteins | sample Ectturendosymbi3_FD_21664 | JGI IMG/M metagenome (IMG submission 21664)
TAAGGAGATAATTTACCAGTAGGACAAAGAAAAATTCCAATAAGACTTCTTAAAAATGATTAGAATATAAAATTTCATCTTTATTCTTTGAAATTTTTTACAAATGTCAAAATTACTATGTAATGTTTTGAAAATTTCGGGGGGGAAAGTGCCTCAAATGCCCCCCTTGGTTGCGCGCCTGTTTGGGGATCTACTGCATTAGAGACTTTGTTGATGTTCTCTGAAGTTTTTAGGTAAATCCGGCAACTGAATCAAAATCACTTCATTTTGTGATTAGCTAAAAATTGTAGACGTTGTATTGGCAAAAACGCAAGAAATATTGTTTCCCTTGTCTTGTTTCTCCTGCTGCATTTATTTCATGGCAACAGCCTGGATTCCATTTGAAGTTTCGTCGCATCGCATTGTGTGTTTCGCATCTCCAACAGCCACACTTGAGGAAGTGCTGAGGAAACAGCATGCCATTGTAATGCCACGGCCTATTTAAGATACGGCCTGGTATGTCACATTTTGCAGGCCATCGTTAGCAGGCCGATTTGGTTTATTTCAAAATGCAAGTAGGCTAAACTGGATCACGTACCTTTAGTTCGTGACTGTGACAGTAATGCCACTTGCACTCGCGGTTTACAGGACTTTTTTAAAGCTTTACCATGCTTTTGTTCAATCATGCAGTCTGAAAAATGATCCAAAGCTAGAGTAAAGATTCCGGAAAACATAAAATATATTTTATAAGGATATTTAAAGCATACCCAAGACCAGTTTCTAAGTAAAATATGGACACTTTCGCAAACAATCTTTCTCCAGCAAAATGCAACACACCTCTGTGCAACAATGCAAAAGTTTTGCTACCAGTGTGCCCAGACTTGTTGCAAGATATACCAAAATTTGTTTTGTTATTGAAAGGTTTTAAAAGTAAGTTTGTGAGCTTTTCTTAAATTAGCTGAAAGCTTGTTCTCATGCTCATGAACATAGTAAAGATCTGCCTATGCAATGTAACTAGACGATGAGTCTAAGAAAACCTGGTCACCACAGATACAGATTTTTTCAGACCTTGAACCAGAAAAATTGCCAAAACCTTTGAACACGTTTCCATGTTCATCACATCGAGTGAAATCACCACCACTGTAGTGCGCACATATTTGAAGATACATATCATCCAGCATTAATATTACACCCGGAGAAATTGTGTCACTTTCAAGCAGAGCCTTTTGCCGCTTGCATTGCATCTAGATTAGCCTACCTTTTGTGAGCATTTTCAACAAGGAAATTGAAGCCAAAGGAAAATGTTCTAATAACAACTTTTACGTTTGTAACAAGTTTTATTCTACCATCAACAAACCATAATGAAAGTGTCAGTGGGTGACTGCAAAACTGAAGTTGCACTTGCAAATCTTCAACTTTTATGGCTTCTTGCATTAACGGAAAGCCTGTCACCTCATTTAAAACAAATTTGTAAAATATTATCTATGCACTTGATTTCTTGCACAAGCAACTAAACGGTGAGTTAAATAGCTCAAATCATGAAATGGCTTCAAGGTCAAATACCCAACTTCAAAACTTTCAGTTGATCAACCTGATAAATTCTCTGCTTAGGAGTCTTTCTTGTCAAGCCACCAGTACGCAATGTTGAAAGTCGTTTTAAAGCTCTTTCTGTATAAATTGTTGGAACTGGATGCATTTCCCATTTTGATTTCACTCAATTTCACTTTTTATAAATTCATCCTTAAAATGTTTTATGCACACTGGAATTTTTGGTTGGCTTCCAGTCAGATCAGTTGACAAACTCGATCCACTTTCTTAAGAAATCGAGTTTGTTGAAAGGAAAAGAAAATCCATCCACTTTTTCATGTTTTGTGATATATCCAGGGTTAGAGCCATAATCCACACGTGTATGAACCATTTTACCATGTGCAACTGTCAAAACATATGTATTCCAACTACCAACTCTCAAACAATAATGATTCACGTTGCAGTTATTCTTTCATGATGTGCAAGTATGACAAAAAATCAGAAATAATTTTGCAACAATTTATACTGGTAGGTTATCATTTCAACATCCACATCATTTAGTCAGCAAAAAGGCTTGTAGGCTATATAAAAATACTCCTCACAGTGTACGCGGTATCAGGAGAGTTAAATTTTAATCTTTGCCAATGCAAATTCGCTTCGACCAGGGGTCAGCAACCTTTTCAAAACTGCGAGCTGCTTCTTGTGTACCGATTAATGCGAAGGGCTACTAGTTTGATACACACTGATGAATAAAAAATTTTACTCAATTTACCTTCAATTATTTTAGTATTGATATTCGTTAATGTGAAGACGTTGATCATGCTAATGTTATTTTTAGAACAGGCCTGCGGGCGACCTACTTGGTCCTTGCGAGCGACCTGCTGCCCGCGGGCACCACGTTGGTGACTCCTGGCTTAGACAAAACAGCTGATTAGCACTGCAAAGTAATTAGCTGGCAAAAAAAGAAATGACTTCTATATTCTGCAACATGTTCACAGTTTGCTTGAAACCATTACTTACCAAAGCAATTGCCGCATAGGTCTTTCATCTTGAACGACACGTTTCAGACTCGTTTAAGAACTCTTGAAGTCATAAATCGTTAATGGGCGTAATACAGGTCACTCCGTTTTTGCAGCTTCAACCTCTCAGGTGTGCAAGTCTCCAGCCGGCTCTATCGCGTTGGCAGTTGTTCTGACGTTCCTCTTTACGATCGCCTGCTGCGTAGTCGCATGGCGTTGCACTTTCCGAAGACACTACGGGGAACGGCTGCAATGTGTCCAGTAAAGAGACTCGATGTTCGATGAAAAGGGAGAGATGTAGGATGTGGTGCAGAGGAATTTTGCATATTAACATCTACCATGCGAGACGTGTGTGAAATGTCGATAAAAGATTAGTCTGTAAATGTGACTTTTTCTGTATGCACCACAGAGCAACCCTCCCTGCCTGCTCCTGTTTTTACGTCTGTACTCGTTGCGCTTGAGTCTGCAGACGTTTTACATGTTTGAATAAAGAAGGCATGTTGTTCTTGTTTGACAGTTCAAATCAGTAAGAAGCAGGTACACATCCACGCGGAATAAGTTAATTGCCTCGTTTCCAAACCCCCACTTTCTCGACATAAGCTGCAGGCGACGTCCTGCTAAAGAACGAGTGTCATAGGAAAGATAAAGATGTAACAAATCAAATTACACAAAGCATGTCAATCTAAATAATCTTCATCTGGTATTTNGAAAAAGTTGACGTTTGTGATTTGGTTTTAGTCGGTTGCGTCGATTTCATCTGCTTACCACGCGCATGTCGGTAAACACCGATGAAAGCCTATCTNTTTACACATGCGTGGGTTGTCAGTCGTGGTAGCACGAAATACTTGAAGAAAATTATAGGTGGTTCTAATGTGTGAACAAGGGTTATCTTTCAAATGGGTTAAAATGAATATTTTTTAAAAACAGCGATTTCACCAAAGAGATTCAGAAGTGCAACCTAAGTCAGATATGTCTAGTGGTAAAGTGCCAGAACAGAGAAGCTCGGTAGCGCTCTTCAACAAACTAAAAGTCAACCTCGCAACAATCAAGCAATCTGCGAGGAAGACAATGAGGTGTAAAGTAAAAAGAAGGGATTCATTGGTAAAAAATACTTTTTCAAATGCATACAACAAAAAGGGTCCGTAGTCGGAAATTTAAAAGGTGGTAAGCACTTTGACGCTAAATCAATCCAAAGCCATCAGGTGCTTGCATATCAGTTGTTTCAGGATTCTTAACAAATGCTATGATTCAAACACTACGAAATGAGTGTTTACTGGACAGCTTGGTGCCATAAGAAATTCAAACAGGCATTTACTCTACTTCTCGATAGAACTGCGACGAACATTAAATTGGCTAAATGAAAAAATTCGAAACGTAGAAACATACACAAATCAGACATGATTAATACAAATTAACAAACATAAACCAGAATGTCTTCGAACGCGGCCGTGAAAGAAACTGAGTGCTAAGTTATGATACAAACTTCCATACCTGATTTTTATATAAAATTTTTACATTAACATTGGCAATGTATGGTATTATAAATAAGAAGACGTTTGGTTTTGTCATTTGATATTTAATTTTAACAAAATTATGTGTTGTTTTTTGTGGCTTACTAATGTTACCACTGTCATGTTCTTTTCTTTAGCTTACCTTGAGGGGGACCCCTAAGAAAAGAGAACCGGAGGCAAATGCCTCGCTTGCATTCCGTTAAATACACCATTGAATATAACACCTACAATGATCTTATATGAGGATATGAAACCGATTGAACACGTTCTGCTTCATCCGATATGCGTATATTCTCACCTGATTTGCGCATGTAAACACGGTGATATAAAGTTATCTTTATATTATTGAACACATTGAAGTTGCTGATGAATTTACCACTTCAAAAAACAGATTCAACGCGATTTTTTATAATTGAACCTAGACACCCAGGTCGACTAAAAATAGCAGATCTGGGTGGAAAACACTCAGTGGGAGCCCTGGTCACATGCGGAAAAACGCCTAATACCGTAACGTGAAGTGAACGTTTGAATATTTATTGCCATGTGTAGCAGACACTTTATGGTCTGTACATAATAAATGTTGCTTTCTTGGAAAAGAAAGCATCCTAGCAAGACTCAAACAATTGGAACAGAGCTTACTGGAGAACAGTCCAAAGGCTGTGATCAGCCAAGCACAAAAAACGTGACCAACAAGCCATCACGATTCTCATAGCGTTGCCAAGCAACACAAAACTTCAACAGATTCACTCCTGAATCCAAAACCAATACAGAGTGACAATCGAATTAAATAAAACCCAATGTGGAAAAAGGAAGAGAGAAGAACAAAGAAAAAGAAACAAACAGAAATACTGAAAGCACAAGAAGATGATGTCATGGAAAAATACAGAAAACTTTCCACTAATGATGTAATCAAAAATCATGACAGAAAGCCCCATAAAATTGCCTTATAAGGCAATGTTCAGGACCTAATCAAATAATGATTAACTATTGGGCTACACGGATTACCTTATATGGTTGTGTCTTGTGACCAATCAAATAATGAGTAATTATTGGACATCACGAATCGCCTTATATGGTATTGTCTTGTGACTAATCAAAAGATAATTAATTAGGTAGTTTCCAATCAATCTGAGTATATAAACCCCGATTTTTGACTACCAAATCAGTTCGTTTAAGTCCGCTTTTATGAGCTCCTTCACTAGTCTGCCCTACCTTTTGAGTAGCTCAGCTTTTGAAGTAAAATAGAGACTCTGCCTCACAAATATCCTAGCTCGACGGGTTGATGTGAGTGTCGACCGGTTCACCACCCAAATTGCGATAGGCTGCGGCTCCGCGGGGCAGGTTCCGGGACGACGTGAGTTCTCGATCAGGCTCTGCTTCACAGATATCCTCGCTCGATGGGTTGATGTGAGTGTCGACCGGTTCACCACCCAAATTGCGATAGGCTGCGGCTCCGCGGGGCAGGTTCCGGGCTGACGTGAGCCTTCGATTGGCATTACAGGTTCTCTGATTCTGTTTTACTAGTCGAAAAACTTGTGGCTTGCCCGGGGGAGATTCTGACACCCGACACTGCAAATTTGGCTTGTCCAAATTGGCCGCCTGCCACGTGGACTGGTATTGTCAAAAGGCGGCTGCCTTGCTCAGTCCTAGTGGTACTCTCCCGGCAGTCTGGTGGGTCGATATTGTCAAAAGGCTATTCATTGCCTTGCTCGACCCCTAGTCAAGCGTTCCTAAGCCACACGGGATCGCCTAGAAAAGCAATTTATTGCTTTTCACCGACATAAGGCGAATCCCTGTTACTCTGTCTCATAAAAACAGTGTAAAGCGGATTCTTGTTACTTTGTATACAACAGCGTAGGCCTGAAGCGAACCTCTGTCAGTTTGTCTGACAAGTCAAAACAAAGTTAACCTTTGACCTTTAGGAAAAACCTGTCAAGCAATAAATTCAGTCACATTGACCGTGTCAACAGAAAACGAACGTTTCCACATTCATGTTGCGACATAAGGAAAACGAGTAGCAACCTTTTTCTCAGGAAAATCACTGAGAGCCTAGTCACGATGTAACTGAAACTAAGAATGATTCGCTAAGCATATTGTATGCTGTTGACACAGAAAACGTTAGAGTAGGAATCTCTAGACTTAAATATGTGGATTGATGTAGGAATGGCTATATTTGTGAAAAGTTGTCTGTATCACTGTGTTCGAGAGCATCGTAATAATGAAGATTTCATTATCGGTGAGTTATCGATATTCGTGCGTATTTCTTTTAAAGAATAAAATTAATGAAATACTTGACAAAAGTCTGAATCTATCATTAGTGATTGAATGGCAGAGTCGTCAGGAATCTCAGGGAGATCAAGCGAACTTAGCTTTCGTGAATATCGTCCTTGTTACACCTACGAGCGAACCCACGTGCAAATTACGGGTGTAACTAAATGGGTCTCCACTGATACATATTGTTTGGAGATTAGTCTCTAAATAGTGTGTATACAGTGGAAAACCTTTACACATGTTATTGTTACGCAGTAGAAGACCAAGAGTAAAACAATCCGCTTCCGTTAGCAAGTTTTGCAACCTGCCTCTGCGGGCAAAAGATCGGACATGAGCGAACTTCGCAGTTGCGCTAAGTGTTTAGGGGACCTTGCTGTCAAGTCTTTGCCCTGGGCCTCTCGTTCATTTATCTGGCCCTGCCTTCATGCCTAGTTGTATACATCCAGAAGTCAGACTTCCACTTGATCAACGTGTTTTGTGTAGTGATTGTTGCAAAAAATGTACCATGTCAAGCCAAAGTAGTCTTATTTTGTACTGCATAGAAATAAGATACCTTTGGTGCTCACCACCAAAGTAACACATTTGCACAGCCTGTTGTTCAGACAGCCAGATGGAGTTAATTGTGTAGTTAGAAGAGTACATTTAGCAATCATTCCTAAGTTGTCCCAAAACAGAGTAGTGCAGTTAGTGACTTATGGATGTTAACCGTTGCATCCACGTAGGCCTTAGTCTACATTTGTTAACATTTATAGGCGATCTGAGATACAAAATATTATTAATCTGAACATGTGCCATGCACCAGGAGATTAACAAGTCTAGACATCAGCAAGGTTTGTGTATGCATATTTCGGCCAGTAAAAAGCCCAATGCGCAAGCTTTACAAGCATATTTCATTTAAGCTCATAGTAAAATGTATCAATTTGCGCTAATGAAAGAAAATGTTCACCGCAGCGCATTGCTTTAACGGCCTTAGATTTGTTCCTAGCAAATTTTTTTACATTTGCATTTCATTATGACATCTCTGAATAGTCGCCGTGAATTGAATGACAATGTGATTTTACGACCATATATTGCTTTTGTTTAGCTCGTTCAAAGAATTTTAGTTGGAAACTACGTGTCTATTATGGGAAAACATTTATAATTCATTTGCACAATCTGCAAATGCTGTGCATGTTGTGAACTAAATATAAATTTTCAGAATGTCTAGCCCCCTTGCACAAATCCGAAGCCCCCCAATGAAGATTTTTTGGCGACGGTTCTGACCAGTCCCGCAGATACGGGGGGCGCATTTGTGGGAAGTGACCCCACAATTTGTTTTGCTCAGAAAAATTTGTTTCAAATATATGATAAAAACAAAATCGTTCCCCCTAAAATTGTATTTTGCCCCCAAATCTTAAAACCTGGCTACAGGCCTTGTTCTTCCAAAATTGTGTCGGCAATCAGGATATTTTGTTATAAATCACCATTAGGGGAGCTCCTCTAAGCATTTTGGGGGAGCCCAGACTTGGGCTGTTACGGCACTGACTGGAGAACATTGCTTGTTTTGCAAGCCGCCCCGCCCGTAGCCCGATACACAATTGACAGAGTCTATTTTGCCTCCTGAGGAAAAATAACTGCTTGGGTTATTTTCCCTTTATTGAAACCCAATTTGTTGAAATTGTCACGTGACAAGTACAATACACAGTGTGACATGCTTGGATTAGTGTATGAACCTAAAATCTTTAGCATTGTAATTCCTCAACGCTAATCCTATCATGACTTTGCGTATCATACTTGTCACGTGACCAGGGCGGGCCCTAGCAGGTGCGGGCCCAATGCAAGACTTAGGCGCGGGGGCCCTGCTCTGAGCAGTGTTTTATGACGCCATCGTGCTCAGCCAATCGTGCTACGACCTTTTTGAGAAAATAGCCTATATAAATATAAAAAAACACGGCAAATTATTGGAATTGATCTGTATGTAGATGAAATCACAAAGTATCCTTTTCATTTGCAGGGGTGTGAGCATAGCTGATGTGTCCACGAACTACGTCCATGTTTATGACTAATGTGCTGCTGTGGTGGACATTAGACAGCGTACCGCTACTACTCGTAATTAAGCCGAAAGTTCTGAAGGAAGGTCCGCAATGGAGATTTGAGTGGCGAGCGCAAGTGGAAAGTTACGTAGTTACGTCAGTCAAACCGAACAAGCGATTTGAACTTACAATGCAATATACTTCACTCTTGTTGAACACCATTTTCCTTCGAAGAACCCGGCCCGTAGCCACAGGGCGGGACATTCGGGGGCAGGCCCCCCAAGTTTTTTTGTGCCCCTCCCAAATTTAGTTGTGTCCAATTTGTCTTAAACATATAACAAAAAGAAAAATATTGTCTCCTAAAAATGTATTTTCTCCCCCAAACCTTAAAACCTGACTACGGGCCTGCACAGAACGACCGACTTGGAGAAAGCTGCTAACATACACTGATTTAACCTTTCTCACTTTCTGTAACCAGACGCGCAGACGCATTCTTGTATAAAGGTAACGTCTGGGCGCACGATCAACTGTACTTTGTATGACGCAATACACGAAAAAAATAGTCTTCACTAGAGAGCAAACCATACATACGCCCAAAGTTCCGCAAAAGCCCAATGGTATATGCATTCTTAATGCATGGACTTAGACACCAATGCAAGCTGTCCTTCGTGAATTAGAAATATTTCACAACTTTCACGTCACAGAACGTAGAAAAAATGTACCAAACGCAATATATATGAACAGGAACGAGTGTGCTGGATGACATTCACAAATTTTGCTTTGCCTAGTTAAACCACACTGCAGCTTTCATTCAGTGGTGTAGGAGTTGGGGGTGTGCTTAACGTTTATGTACCTGGGCTTTGAAAGTAGTGTTTTTTTTACCTAGTTACACTCGCAAATAGCCAAACACAATGAAAGTTTGGTAGAGCGGCAAATGATAAATATGATGAATTGAATCCAACGAGCAACCCATCGTTGGTCTTTGCTCAGCCTCAAACCATTGAACACCTGCCTGTAAGTGACAACTGGTCTTTTCATGCTCAGCTAAGCGCACGCTAGCACTGGACCAAAAATGTTTTTTTTTGAGAAAAAAAGTCGGTCTGACTTTTATATTCTTTTATTCAGTCAGACTCATTGATCACTCAATAGGAAACAAAGGTGTCGAAACTTCCGTTCCCAACTTCCAGGAATTTCACCCGAATTTTCGACAAATCAAAATGTTTGGGATGCGCTTGACCCCTCAGCTCTACACCACTGAATGGATAGCGCGACATGAACCTTGCAAAATGCTTACAAAAAAAGTAAAGTCTCCATTTTTTCCAGTTGAGTGCACCAGACATTTCAGTAGCATCACCTCTCCATGGGATATAATTTACGTTGCAAACAACAATTTGAAAAACTCCCTCCTGCTACATCTTTGGGAAATTCATAATTCAAATCCAACTTGTCTGGGCTTTTCGCGATTGGAAAATCTCGCTTAGCCGTTGAAAGAGGTTCGGGTCAAGACCCACGATCCCACAGTTTTCGATAAAGCTAACATTAGGGCCATCACAAATGAAAAAGTTTGGGGTATAGTGAAAATAAACTCTAGCGCACTCAGGGATGTAGTGCTAACAAAAAGGTATATGGGAACGCACCCAAAAAACTAGGTATTTTAAAACAGCTTCAAACTCATTTTAAAGCAAAACATGAAAAAGGTGTGTGAATGACGTTCCCATGCATTCCCGCCCCATTACACCCCTGAGCGCACTGGACACTTATCCCAAAGCGAAGGCTCCAGCTTGCATTTTTTTCGGAACAACAACCAACAAACATTTTGGCACAACTACCATTGCACGCTACTCAACAGCTTTTGACCGACTGCCCAGACAGGCTGACACGGTTCAGTGTCCAATACAGACCAAGCAAAAAATGCAAAATACAACATTTCTTGCTGCTATGGTTGAATGGCCAATGTTGGAGTCTTCGGACTCGAATAGAAGGTCTGCGTCTACGAGTTTAACCTTTCATCTTTTGTGTCACTGTTCGTTCTAACGAGAGAATTGTTTGCTATCAATGAGATTTTATCAGCCGTTTCTACTGATATTGAGCGCAAGGAGTATTTGGCAAAAATGAACTACTATCCAAACACGTGGCGCGGGGCCCCCAGAGGCGCGGGGCCTGATGCAACCGCATCGTTGCATCGGCTTAAGGCCGGCCCTACACGTGACCACGTCAACCAATCATGTTCGACTGAAGGCAAAGTATCTCCAGCAGAGTTTTTGCTTCAAGAGGAAAAATAGACAGTACCTAAACAATAATGTGGTTTACTTACAAATGTCGAAAAAAATTAACTTATAAAGCGATTGTGATTTGGTGCATGTAAAAAATACCTATTCATTTTCAAGTAACTAGTCTCCACAAAGGTGATAAAGTTGAATCGATGAGCAAAGCTTTACTACAAAGTACATAACTATCGATCTTCCACTATTGCTCTATCTCCTCAGAGTCATATAATTTCTTCAAAATTATTTTATCTCTGTTCAAAACTAGTACAGAGTTCAAGCTTTTCGCACAGAGGCGAGTTCTTTATTCACAAACCCTTCCACTCAATGAAAGAACTGTTTCATTAGATGCACAAGTGACTGGAATACACAGAACACGTCCAGCCAACCTTGATGAACCAGGAAACTCATTTTAATTCTTATCCAAAACTTAAACATATTTATCAGTCAAATTGCTTTGTCATCACCTTCTTCATAAGTGCTGCTAGAAAAAGTGGACTGCGTATCTGTAAATATTTGTCTACTTCGTGAAATACTTGGTAAGTTTCTTTTGTGTCTTAACTTCCGAAAATTTTTTAAGCTAGCTTTCTTTTTGTGGTAAATTTATGGAGTTGCTATGACTTGACTGTGGGGTGCAAAAATGAAATGACAAAAACGATGAATCTGAAGCAAAACTACCATCGTAATGCAGTTGCCCAATAACATAACTGTCTTTTCTGCAAGTGTCCGTCTTTCAGTTACATTCTAAAGGTTCGAAAACCAAAACGCTGGACACAAGAGGTAGTCTAGAAAAGGGTTTCATTACTTGTACTATCTTTTGTGACTTGTCTAAAGCATTTGATACTATAGAATCATGATGTGTTACTGTGGAAATTGAATAATTTTTTTGGAATAAGAGGTTTACCACTCAAATTGCTGGCTAGCTACTTGCAAGGACGACAGCAGTACACTGTCGTTGATGGCTGTACATCAGCCACTCTGAATATAACTCAAGGGGTCCCTCAGGGCTCATCGCTTGGCCCCTTGTTATTTGCACTTTATATAAATGATTTACCATCGACAACAAAACTGA
>JGI24158J21664_10011711_pt1 | contig 11655 bp, 7 predicted proteins | sample Ectturendosymbi3_FD_21664 | JGI IMG/M metagenome (IMG submission 21664)
TGGAATACGGAACCAGGCGTTTGTATTAGACTACTAATTTTCACTCCGTTATGATCGTTCGGTCTTCACCTTGATTAAAACCTGGCCCGTAACCAGCTTGGGACACCAGAGGGGGAGAAGTGTTGTATGGGAGGGGCCCAAATTTTTAAATATGTCCAACACATTTTTCCAAAGGGGGCGAAAAATTTCAGGGGTGTTTCGCCCCCTCAGACCTCCTGCACCCATGGTCGCATTTAGGTGGAGACACGGGGAACGTGTTCCTCCACTTTTTTCAGACGATGGAGTATAATATACCATGTCCCCCACATTTGTTTCTTTATGTTTTGTATTTGGATAGGTTTCAAAATAAAAGCGACATTTGTCACGTTTTGTGTGAAGAGCTTTTTATCAGGCCAGGGGGACAAAACTTAGCTGAAGGTGGCCCACTGGCTGCCGTAGGGATAGCACTAGCCAACACTCCGAAAAAAAGTTAAGAAATGATAGTGAATCCGGAAGTCGTGGAAGTCTATGCTAGCTGAAAACAAAGCACACGAAAAAGCGCAAGAAACAACCTACTGAATAGCAAAATAATACTAAATATCAAAATGTCAGCTAAAAGGGGCCCAGTTCTTATATTTAGCTTGCCAGGGGAGGCGGCTCGTCCCTGCCCCACGTCAGTTACGAAACTGCTTTTTCATGTTGGATGTTGCACATAGCCAAGCCGATGTTGAAACATAGTTTGGTGTGGTATCACTGATTCTGATATTCTTATAAATATTAGCTTCGATAAAATGATTTTCTAGAGACTGCGAAAGATTGTTAACTGCATCTGTCCAACATTTTACCCTGTGTGTTTTCTTGAGATAATAAGAGTTTAACAGCTGCACGTGTGAGAGATCACAGTACAGCAATGATTTATTTCGTCCAGAAATGCAACTGGTTTTGCTCTAACGTTGGTTGTCACGTATTCAGAAAACAGAGCAAAATTTAAAGATGCAAGTTTATAATATAAATATTAGAAAGTTATATTTTCAGGCAAATCTGATTAATTCTGATGATTAGCAGAAGTGTCAATTTAATAGCTTATCATCAGCGTTAAATTGTCGGCTAATCTTGAATGTTGACATTACTTTTTGCCAAGTTCATGACTTTTACTTGTAAGAGCAGATGCCGTTTTATGTGCTCACGCTGTACGTCTGTAAAAGTTTGGAATGCTGATCATGTTTATGAAATATACATGTAGACCGTGTCCAGTGACAAATTTAAGCATATTATTTTGTAAATCATCTGTAAAGATGAAGCGTGATTAGTGTTGTTTCAAAACACCTCTAAAAACAAGATTGGGAGCCTGTGTTTATAAAACTGTACTTCTGAATCGACCCGATGACTATATTGATTTCACACCAAGCTGTCCCGCACATTTTACAACAAAATTACAGCCATACCTGCACCTCCTAGTTACGGGCCTGACTAAAAATAAAAAGTTCTCATTTTCGGAAATGTTGCGAAGAGAACTTTATCTCTGATCGCTTGTGAAAAAGTTGTATCACGGTTGAATAAACACGATGACGTCATTGAATGAAAGCACATGAAATTGCCACCCCCCCGAAATGAAGAGCTTGTTGCGGCCCTGGGTTGAATTCAGTCAAATTTTACAATGCAAGCTTTGCGCTCGTCTCTTCCGAACTCATTTTGTCGGCGGTGCGAATGCACCGTGGTGAGGGTTCTACTGCGTTAACTGAGCTCGATAATCAAGCTGTGGCTTACATTTCACGGTCACGTCTGAGTGAAAGCAAAAGAACTAATTATTTGATACTCATAAAAACAATTTTTGGCCTTAGAACTCGTGTTAATGCTATGGTTCAGTATGATGTGCGGTTTATTCAGCAATATAGAGAATGGCAGGTATGGTTAGTCACAAATGCCATTATACAGGCTCTCATCTCAATAAAGCATTGGTTCTCAACCTTTACAAACCCGTCGAAAACTTTCGTACGTTATCCTTCAAGCTTGTTGCGAACACCAATTTCTTGCACAGCGATAATAGTGAGATAAAAAGTAGCAATAAGAAAACAAAAGTAGGTTGTTAAAATCAACCAACAGTTTAAACTTAACAATACATTGTTTTGTCGATGTCTGTTTTTAGGCAACATCAGGCCGATTCGTGGCTTTTTTCCAGAAAGAGCAATGCATATGTCATTTTTTCAAGGAAGCCCGTTTCGTGTTATTTTTTAATATCGCAGTAGAAAAACGCATGTTCGCTTAGATATGCTGTTACGACCGAAACATTCTCTCAAAATTTTAACGGTCTTTCAAAACCATCACAACACACAAGAAATTTGTTTTTATGACCATCTCAGTATTCAAACGGAATAGTGGCGGCCTCTTATTAAAATGTCTTGAAGGCCACCAACGTCAAACCCTGAAAAAACCCTGATCATAACCACTTTTATTCATGCTTCAGCCAAGATCTCCTGTGCTCTACCTTTACTAACTTATGACAAGGGAAGCAATGTTATGCTAATTGTCAATCCTTGAAACTGAAGACCGCTCATATTAGTACATATAGTTACTAACAAAATGTAACCAAAAACGTTTTCTGAAACTTTGTGATTCGGAGGACCTCTGTCGAACCCCTGAAACAGCTTCGTCGATCCCAGGTAAAAAACACTAGCACTTCCCAATCTATGGGTCGCGACGTTCTTCAGGAGAGCCGAGGAAATATTTTAACATGTTCTTTTTGACGTTTCTTGACAATAAGCCAATTTTCCATTGGTTTAACTCTCACTTTTATTTTGTGCAACACACAAACGCACAGATCACTACTTAAAACAAACGGACAACCCGTGATGGGGACGTCCAAACATAGACTACGTGTGCATACAAGGAAGGCAAAACCTGCAGAACATCGAACTCGAAAAATATTTTCAAAGACATCTTACCGGCGCGACCACTGTACAGAATGTAAGAAATACCAAGTGCTTAAAACTATATGCATGGAAAAGCGTGAAACAGTAAAAATGCTATTTGCATAAAAGCTATATGGGTTACCACACACACGAGGAATCGACATAGTATTGACGTAAGTACAAGCACTAAGCACCACAAAGCCAAAGTAAACGAATATTAACAAACGAAAAACGATCCATCAACAAAGGTTTGAAGGAATGGAAAACAAATGGAACATTAACTGGACCAAGATTCCAACTATTTCCAGCATAATTTGCTAAATCTCTCAAAAGGCATTTTATTTGACGTCAATGAGTTGTTCAAATTATTCAACGACCATCTTTGCTACAGGCGCTAGACCGATTGGTGCAGTTTTGTCGTGTCGTGTCGATCTTACAAAAAGAACAACGACTCATTAAAACTACAGCAAGCATTAAGAAAAAGCACCGACAATTACAGCCAGAATCTCCTACAGCATTTCAGGAGTTTGTCAACAGCGCTAAAGCGGCGTTCAGCTAGTCAGCAATTAGTCGGAATTCAATACACATTAACATGAAGTGCTGTTCGAGCTGTGCGGTGATAGAATAGATGTAGTTCGGTCTCAGTGACGTCAAATAAACCTATTCTGCTAAATGAGAACCTTTTACGACAATTCTTAAAACTAGACACGGAACACTGTTCGATTGAGATGAACTTTTATCAGTGCCAATAAACGTGAAGTGTTGACTTTTGCGTATTATGTGAAGTGGCTCCATTCATTGGTCAATAAGTGCATATGTATGAAAAACAAGCATAGGGACACGTATCGCTACATTCTATTAGAGCATCATCAACAAAGTAATCAAAGCACGTGACTCAAAATATAAAACAAGGCGGACTCTGAAGAACGGCGGAAAGCTCCCTGCAAACAAACCGCTGAGGCGAGTCGGTCACGGGGACAATAAAACGAAAGTTGCATCCGTGCGATGGCGCTGTACTTTTGTAGCGATCCTACGAAGGCTTCAAATGCATCACAACAAGGCTGTCTACAACCAAACACATCTACACAGCTAAGGAGGGTTACGGCAGAAACATTAAGCGCTGTTTTGGACGGAAACCCCATAAAACTACTCTGATGTAATACGACGCAACCACACGCGAAAAGCTGTATTGCAGTGGTGAAGATTACCTCCAAGCATATCATATGCCACCAAAAAAAGTTAGTATATACTTTGAAACAAGCAGTGTGTGTGCAAGATATCCAATGCCTCTGTCCAGAAAAATAGCGATTGTAATTCAAACAAATCCACAGGGCAAAACATTGTAGAAAATTATCAGTTTTCTCCATTTTTTGTATAAGCAACGCACATCACACAACTACAGAAAAACAGATTGGAATCTAAAAATCTCATAAACTGCACTGACAAGGAGGCATTTGGTTTAAAACGTTAGCCTATTTCCAAAGCCACTATCACATGGATATGAAATAAAGAAACAATCTGACCAATACAAAGCGAGCATTTTTTCGGTAGCCAGTACTTTTAACACAAGAGAATTGTCTTGTAGATGTTGCGTGCTGTTTAAGTTTCCTATAAATCTTGAAATAAACTTCACGGGCCTGCGACCTAATTTCAAAAAATGTGCTAGAAAAATGTATTTTTAGCGAACTTCCACGTTAGCCCTACCCATCATCTCACCGGGAAAGGGTCGCTCTTGAGCAGATCGCAACAGTTTAATATTTCGTGTGCGGTTTGTTGAATGCAATCGTTTTTGATTTCTTGGAATTATAAAAAAACGAACTTTTTGAAACCAGCGCAACAACATACTTGATGATTCAGGAAAAAGCAGGCGTGTCAAGAAATTGAACTACTGACAGAAATCTTTTAGGAAAATATGCTCTTTTCATGCAAACATTCCAAGTGAGGTACAAGACATTCAAAGACTAAAACCTGCATTTCTAGATAGACTTTTAAAGACAAATAACTAATAACCTTGATCTGCAACATTCGTATCAAAATACAGGGCTGCATAGTATCGTTTAGTCAGACCTCCATGCCATGAGACGAGTACAAAGCACACAAGGCGTCTGACACCTTTCTCATTTCTTCACAGTAACGTAACCCTTGGACTTCCAGAGTCTGATGCACTTCTTCCATCCAGTCCGTAGCTCCTGAAGATTCGGCAGCTTCGTAACTATCTTTGTTGACCATGCTCATCAGAAATGCATCATAACCGGGCATTACCTTCAATCCCATTCTTAAAAACAAAACATTCTTTTCACCGAATGTTTCCGCAAAAAGAAACCACGAGGCAATACACCAACAAATAAACCATTTAGCAACAGTCAACGGGAACAATAAAACGAAAGTCAACAGTCAACAGACACCTTGCAACATGAGATGCAAATGACCGTTTCGTTGCTTGCTTACGCATTCGAATGCATGAATGGTCGCAAGGGGTGATTGTTTTGATCACAGTCATTATTTCGATGGGCTCAGCTCAGGGTTGCGTGGCAACGCAAAATGTAACAAACACTTAATTTCTAAACCAGTGACCAGCAGGAATAAATTTGTTGGAAGGTAATTTTTAACAAACTACATGCAAAAAAAAAACATACGCGATCGTCTTTTAAGTTATCAGTGTTGTCTACTGATAGCAATAACATGCAGAAAAAAACACTGGAAATGAGATACGTACAGCATGTTGTTTGTTAAATTAAGAACTTCAGTTGCTCCTTGACAACATTAAGTTCAAGAATGACAACTTGTTCTTACACGTTGAGTAACTGTCCAAAACACTTCGCAGATTCGAGTTAAAAGCAATTTCCCACGCAAATTTTTTCAACTAGATTTGAATAGGAATTTAAAGTGCGTTTATTGACGCGAAATCGATTTCCTAAGTAAAATGCTTGGCGAGCAAACCGACTGTTCTCGTTTCACCTCTGTGGACTGTGGTACTTCGAAACTTCAATATTTGTAAGTGCAATCAGAATCCTTGCAGAGTTATGAAGGTACAGCATGGCAGGATGATTCCTCCCATACCCTACTTCACTCGTTCCCAACAGGTAAGCAAGTCCGCACGTACACTATGACCTCTTTCACTTTGTGGCTTGTAATGATACCCCAGCTCAATTGAGTTTCAAGTAGTTCTTCTCGTGGGTATCATCAAATGCCCCTTTACTTCGGGTTTTCACGAACACACATCGTGGTGGATCAGTTTACTTAAATCGTCTTTACGCTTGCAATCACAAAGCCTCTACAAGGTAGTGTAGAGTAGAACAAGTAATCAACCAGGGTTTTTTAAGGTGTTCTAGGGACCCGAATTGCAAATCGGGTTCTTAGAATCAGAGAAACCGGATCCCTAACATTTTCCTTTTAAAACCCTGAATTAATATAAATGAACAAGCCAGTAGCAAACAAATAACTGCTTGGAGTGATCAAATGAGATGAGCAGGAAGGCACCCATAACGAATACGTTCATTTAAAAAAAAAATCGACGACATTATTGTGCTGTACCAAACTTATTTGGAATGTTTTATACCTGCGTATTTGGCGAGTAAACTCTACGAGTAGGTTAGTGCAAGCGGTATTAATTTTTCGAGCACAAAGCAAGTACTTATGATAGGAAAAGCAGCGTTTCTCAAAGTCAGGCTTCCATAACGCCGGAGTGCGGACAAGCTGTATTGGAATTGTTACTGCCTTTACTGGACGACTAACGTGCAGGGCTAATTCAGAAAATAAAGCAAAAGTAATTGATAACATTCTCAAATGTTTCAGCTTATACTTAAGCAGGGCATACTATGGTATGGAAGGAAAAATCGGTATGGAATGGAAAAAACTTCCATGTTCCATATTTTGACACGGTGTTGCTGAAGTCCGGTTTTTCTTTCAGTTAAACATATTAGCAAACAGAGTCTGAGTTCGACTAGAACAGTAATTCGCGAACTGAGGGCGTTCTTCGTAATCTCCGTCACAAACAGTAACATGTACGCGAAAAGGAGGTCGCTTGTTCTGATTCTGCTCTCATGGGACGCTATGACCAGAGGTCCATGGTCTAAAATAAGTATAAACTGGGCGGCAGTGGCAACACTGTCGCCCAGTTGTAAAAATTTGCGGCCCAGTATCACCGTATTTTAACCACTGGGCGGCACTGAAATTTTCCACTGTGCTTCAAAAATTTCACAAAATTTTCTGGTTATACCTGAAAACCTTTCCACGTGTGTAAGTGCAGAAGTCACGCAATTCTTCAAACTGAGACCGACACTTTGGCATTTCACGTTTGGTGAACAAAGGGCATTGTCTGTCTTCAAACCTTAGCTTCGATATTATCGGATCATGTTAAAAATCAGGCCTGCATAACATACGACTCGCGAGAACTCCGCATGCGGCCCGTGAGAGCTTTTGCAATTGCAGAAAACGTTGCAACAGCCCGACTTCGGATATATAAATGATAGTCGTTCCAGAATTTCTTTCAAACTACAACAAAATGAAATATATTTTGCGGCCCTCGACAAATTTGTGTTGGTCAATTTGGCCTTTCAAGCATTGAGTTGTGCACTGTGCCTGCAGGCCTGTGTTAAATCAAGAAAGGGGCCAGAGGCGCTGACACTTTGATTGCGCAGGGAGTGGTCGGTAGCAAGTTGCATTTGCTTCAGTCCTCGAGCGTGAGATGTCTTGCAAGCAGCTAAATCAAAAAAACATTACTGCTTTTTGTTGAAAGGTACCACGAATAAATTGTAGCAGTCTGAAACGGCAAATATTGATTGCAAGAGCAATGCGTGCGCTTCCAGACTGCTATTGCAATGTAAACTACGCATCACGACTCATTACTAGCGATGCCACTGGGCTCAGTCATTTCAACATCAAACTTTTGTCTTTTCAAAACTTTCTGTATATAACCTACAGAACAAGACACGATTTTGTTCAATTTAGAAACTAGAACATACAGATGTAACTGTAAGTTTCTGTAAATGTAACTGTAAATTTGTGGTAGTTGATATTTTTGGAATAGAGATGTTGAGGACAGTGGAGTAAGCGACGGGAGAAGGGCGGCGAACCGCCCCCGGCAAGCTATATGTAAAAACAGGGATTTAGTATTCTTTTGATTTTCACTAGGTTGTTTTTTTGCGTTTTTCGTAGTGTTTTCCGGTGATTTCAGGTTTTAGTATAGACATCTGTAATCTGAAGTTCGGCATACTCATATTGACTAAAGCGAATTCTGTTGCAACTGTCTATTACTCTGTACCGTATGCTACGTAGGTTTAGTAACTTACGTCAGCTTTTGAGGTCACACTTTAAACGTGATGTGAAGTTCAAACTAACAGAGTTAGTGTCTTGTTGAAAGCAAATTTAGCTTTGAGCACCAGTGCACTGAAATGTTTCATTGCGATGCTCAGCTCCACTTACTCACTATTTCCTTAGTTTTCTGCTGTATGTGAAAACATTCGAAACATAGCTTAAATACGACGATAATTTGCCGACATTGCATTTAGCAAAAATATCATGGAATGAAAAAGTACGTTAAAGACAGTTTTTTTAAGGCGTTTTAGGGACCCGAATCGGGTCCCTAGAATCAGAGAAATCGGGTCCCTACAGGTCCACACCGGGTACCTAACATTTTCCTTAAAAAAAACCCTGGTCAAAGATGATAATTTTTATGGTTGATGGTGAACCTCCACGGATATTTGTACAACGCTTCCAAATTTGAGTAATAGCGCTCTGAAGTCAAGTTGATTGAAACGGCATTTCGCAAAGAAACACCCCTTATCGAGATGAAATGTCGCGAGCTTTGCTGAAACTAGGTGAGGGGAATGATCAAAAAATTTAAAGAACCTCTGGACTAAACATTCTGGAATAGGTTAGGGTTCTACATATGACATGCTAAAACGTCTCTTGGATCTTTCTAGCTTCTGCAAAGACAATGAGAGGCTAAACGATAAGTTGAAATTAACGGAAGAGGGGAGGAAAGAGTTGAGGGGGTTGTGGAGTATTTGGCCCCAGTGCCCACACTCACTACAAAACTTCAAGAGAGCGCGCTAACCTCAGTGGCAACTAACCATGCTATCGTTAGAGCAAATTTCTACTCCACCAGCAGCAAATGCTAATGGAACGCATGAAATCACTTATGAATCCACCAGTGTTGGCTGCAACTTACCTTGATCCGGAGTACCAAGCTCTCTTGGTGTACCAACCCTTTTGACTTGAAGAATAATACAAAAGTAGTTTGTGCGTTTCATTACTGGGCTGAACAAGATAGTAAGGCGTTTTCACAATTGGCATGGATTGTTTTTGCTGTTCCAATGACACATGCGTCAGTTGAAAGACTCTTCAGCGGCGAAAAATTTATATTAAGTGATTTGCACAATTCTTTGGCAGAAGACACTTTGCATGCAATTATGTTGCAACGCAGTAATGTGTGAGCATATCAATTCAGTGTTCGTATTCAGCATTCACCAGTTGGGCTCTTTTCCGTTCATTACGCGTTTCTTCTTAACTTGTCCTTGTATAATGTACCTCTTAATCGTGGATTAGCCCCATTCCGTTTATTTTCAGAGGTGTTAGTTTAACACTTGGTATGGAAAAGTATGGAAGATTTTTGGTATGGAAAATTTTGCCTGCTATGGAATGCGGAAGATTTACGTTCCATTCCACAGTATTCCCTGTACTCAAGCCATCATCAGCGAGAACCGCAGTTGAACGCTACATCGTAAATAAAAAATTATGTGCATGTATTGCATACATTCATTAACTCCTACACAGCGCAGTTTAGTATTTTCGTCATGGTGTGCATTTATAACGAATCAACAAAATGCTTGCCATGAAGCAGTAGGTGGCTTTTGTGTTTCATCAATATTTAGTCTTTACAAAGCTGTAGGCACGCCACTTATAATTTTCTGAGAGGTGGCGGATCGCTCTCAATCCACGTTTGAGTATATAGAAACAACATTAAAGCAATTCAAAACCACAAGAATTTGTGACGTGCGAAATATTTATTATGACATACAATCACTGAAAGCAAGTAGGCCCATCAGCAGAGATGGTGCACACAGATTAGAAAGAGAAAGCTCGAAATCTCTATCTTCTGCTCGCCGCACGGCACTTAACGGTGCGCTACTGGTGGCGTATAGTAATAAAGGTTCGAAAAAACAAACTGGTCAATTAAACATTTAACAAGACTTCATCTATCATGTGTCACAATATTGTGCAAGTAAAGACTTACTTAAATAATCGCTGCACCATCCAGTTGTGGCACTTGGCTAAATGCTTCGTGTAAGCATGCACAAAGGAATTAGCTGTGTCTCTTCTAGTTTCACTATCCTTGGATAGAAGTCTGTTTATAAAGTGGCACATGACTAGTAGGTTTCGAGTCAGCCATAGCAGTGCTTGAGTTCCAGAATCGGGACCAGTGTACACATTTAATGCTTTTTCAGTTTTCAGCAAATCCTAAAAAAAGACCAACTGGTAAAGGTCAGCCAAAGCACAGCATCAGCCGCAGAACTTAAAAAAACACAGCAATCATTTATATGCTAAGTCCTCATACATATGGACAAAGACAATTGTGGTACATTGGCCAAATGCGTGTTTTCATTCATCCCAAAACCTGTGTAAGAGGCTACGAGCACAAGGTCAAGCATTTTTCAATTCACGTTTAGGTGTATTTGTCTGATTACTGCATTTATAAAAAATTAAGCAGTATGGTCCCCTAATCTTGACGGTTCAATTTAGTTACGCTCGTTTTGTACTCCACCCAATGTGCCATGGTCTGCGGCACCCATATCCACTTGCCTGCACCATGGGTCATGCAGCTTCTCTCACATCTGGGTTTATTTTATTTTTTTCGCTCATAAACTGAAATATTTTTGAAATGACCAGAAAAAATAAGGCAAGTCGGTCATAAAGTTCAAAGCGGTTAGGCTAGTGACTACTGTTCCAGTGTATTAGAATACCAATATGGGACAAATGACTGAAATGTTTCAGTGAATAAAAGCCAGCTTGAAGGGAATGCTGCATCAGTGGGGAGTCAGTGGCAGCACCGCGCGTGAACCATCTGCTTGCACCTATCCATTAATGCCAAGCATTAGGCTGGACTGGGCACAAATAATGTTTTTCATGTCTTCGGTATGACCCGACATGGAATCAACCAAGTCCACCAGCTTTGATGGCGTGTGCTCAAACAACTGTACCACTTAGCTGGTCTCAAAGCTGTTTTTTTTTCACTGAGACATTTCGATCATTTATACCACAGTAGTATTGAAACTTGCCATAACACTCTTATTAGCCTGTATTTCTGACCGAATTGACTTAATTTTTTGTGGTCATTAAAAGAAGTTTTGGACTATGACGAAAAAACCTAGTCCCTAAGATGCAATGCCGAAGATTATTCAAAAGATTTGCATAACTGCATTTTGGAGATTTTCAGTGACAGCACACAATTCCAATATGCTACTACCCTGATAAATGGGGGCTCTATGAGTGCCTGTTAATCTTCCACACACACGGTACAAGCAATTCTTATTTTAATGTTTATATCAAAAACAGCTTTGAATTATTGTCTGATATCTCAACTTTCTAGGAAAGGTTTGTAAACCACCTTGCACCCTTAGAACAAAAAAGAAAATTAAACCACCATTAATCCTATCAATGAAATTTTTGCCAACTTAAAGGCATACACACAACATATAGCCCATATGCAAGTACAGGGTCTTTCACAATTGTTGAAACAAAGCGATTGGGCACAAATCCAGGATTT
>JGI24158J21664_10011712_pt1 | contig 11654 bp, 7 predicted proteins | sample Ectturendosymbi3_FD_21664 | JGI IMG/M metagenome (IMG submission 21664)
TGGAAACTAGGCTACAATCCGAGTCTTTTGATACTTTGGATGACCTGCTGGGGTTTCAGGTTCAAAAGTTGTGATGTAAGTTAGTAAAAATATTTGAATAATTAGCTAATTAATTAATTTGTTTATTTTAGATAGTAACTTTTGAACCAGAAACGCTAGAAAGTCGATCAAAGGCTCAAAAGACTCGGACTCGAGTCTAGTTTCCATTGAAAACTTCAGCGAAACACTTTGGCCTAGTGGTTGGGCCCTAGGCCAGGCAACATGTGCCAAAATGACCCTAAAACTGCTTCACTTATGATGTCACTCACAAAAAACCTGCACCCCCCAGGCAAAAATTTTTTTTCGAGTGCAATCTACTAGACTGGCCGATCCGTTTGAGCCGTTGAACAGCTCGCTAGCGCAATCGGCGGAGGAGCTAGGGCGTTGGTAAGGCAACCGAAAACTGCTGTTTTTTTGTGAAAATTGCCAAAACCACCCAGACGCCAAGGAGTTAACTGCCTCAATTTTGACTGTTTATCGAATTCATATAGACTATGCAGTTATATATTTACAGTTTACATTGAGGAATACTTCAGAGGTATAGTATGCTTAGCAGACAGATAGGCTAGCACCAAGAATAATCATGTTTGGTTTAATGTATTGAATGGGTTTAATGTTGGTTTAGAAATCAAGTCTTCTTATAATGTATGATATGAAAATTGTTGTTGATTTCAATGTGGGGCTAAAACAACAGTTGGCTTATAGTCAAACTGACTAACGCATGAGAATGTACATACATTCTGTCACATCACTGATCAGTAAGTAATGTGCCAAGTTTGTTTTCTTTGTATTTGAGAATACAACAATATATAATTAGTCACCTATTACTTCAATGAAATTTTATAACTGTGGTGTAACTTGTTTAAATATTATTATCACAAAATCCATTTACATATAAAAACTTCACAAAAATGAACTTGCTGAAGAAACTCAAACTTCAAAGAGGAATAAAATAAATTAGCCAAAAGAATACACGTAGCATTGAAAATAAATTGATTTACAAAAGCAACATGAATGTACAATAGAAAGATGTGAAACAAGTTCAAATAGTACATGCATGTTCAAAAGACGTGTCATCTCCATCATATTATGTTAATAAACATTGGTCAGTGTGTGTTTTTTGTAGTATAGACCTACAGCAGAACAGAATTTTTCAATCCATTACATACTTATTTTCATAGTGTTTTGGTTCATCATGTGGCAGTCAATTTCACAGCAACTGATTCAGTGTTATGGACACATTATATATTCCTATTAATTAGCATTTTTCAGTGATGGTCAACTACCAATGGTAATGGGCATGCAGTTTGAGAGTCCTTGAGTTTTGGGTTAACTAAAAACACCTTAGCTATCATTGGCCAGTATATTGACACCTGATGGAGCTCTAGCTACGGATCAAAGATTCTCGTTCTAGGTGGAGCTCTTCAACCATGCAAGGCATTTGTTTTAGGTATGGGGAACCAATGGAGAGGTTGGAAATATATTTCCACTATGGCAACTCCTGCCAAAAGTGGCCCCAAATGCATGGGCCACACCACTCATGTGACTCCTTGGTGGATCCAAAGTGCGGTCTGCTGATGACTTGGCAACTCTATGATCGTTAGTCTTGTCCAGGCACACTTTGAATTTTTGTCCTCTTGATCAAGGTTCTGCCACACATGGGACATTGTAGAGCTTTTCAACTCCAGGGTGTTTTTATTGAGAATATTTTGGTTGCATTTGGCCTTAGGAAAGAAACAGTTCAACGTTGATTAACAGAGGTTTGCAAGTCTGGCTGACCACCTGGTTGCACTCATCTGTGTAATGATGTTTTTGTAGTATTGTAGTGGCCTTCTAAAATCAACTGACTGTGCTATGTGTATTAGCAAAATTATAGTGATTCTGTAAGCTTTGAGGTCTGCTTAGTTAGCTAGTTAACTAGCAGTGCGAGATGAAATTTTCAATCTGTGTATGAGTGCCAAAAAATGTAAAAATGGCGTTTTTAAGTAAGATTTATTTTCAAACTGATTTCATTGTTTGAATCAGCAGTGAACTTGATTATTTGGATTGTTATGGTTTAAAATAAAAATGTCAGCTGCTTTTACTAAATCACTGGGTTCTCGTCAACTTCTGATGGTGAAGCAATGTAGAAACTTGCCAAAAAACAATCTATCAAGATTTTCCAAAGCCAAAAAAATAGTAAGTGCCAGGAAATTCAATATGCCAGTGACGTGCAGACAGCATAAAATAATGCTTTACTTTGAGTAGGCAAGTTTTGTCTGTGACTGATTGTATACCTATTACCTACACATGTTTGTTATTATCAATTTGTGATGTTGTTGTGTAAGTTTGATTTTGCTCACAACAAACTTTCATTAGGGTGGCATGTTGATAAGGTTTTCTCTTAATTCATGTCATTTTGACTTGGCGCAAGACAATTGGCTCTTAGAAAAAATGCAGAGATTGATGATGTACCATTATCAGAAAGTGACTACGATTTTTGAAAGTGTTGTTAACAACTAAATCAACCTAATGCTAGTTGACATTGTGATGTATGGCATGGGTCAATATTTTGTAAAAATGTTTTTCTGCAGAAGTGTTTCTATCATGACTGTTGTTATGATCAAAAAGCCTGTGTGGCAAGTGCACTAAGTTTTGCCCTGTGGCAGCAAACAACAATAGAGATTATGCGTCATGATCACTCTCTCATTGCTTGTTTGTGCCACTTACAGATGTTATTCCTCATACATATCCCGTTCGTGGTGCATTGCACATTCAACACCACACCGACTGAGAGGTTTCAACAGTAAAATAACTTTGTCTGGGTGTCATCAACATATTAATGTGTGTTTATCATTATCATTTTGTAAAAGAAAGAGTTATCTTGCATCAAAGAATCTGTTTGGGCTGGCTTTCAAATTGGTTAATATGACAAAGGCCAAGGTTTTCACTCTTGGTGATCCTAGCATATCAGTTGTGCCTTACCTGTGCCACACACTGGTTTTGATCTGAGAATATTATTTTTGAGCCATGTTGAGGCCAACGCTCAGAACATTTTGTCTGTGCTAATTTCTTTGGCCGTAATTTATGAAACAACAAGTTTTTTTTGACCATACCCAGTCTCTTGCTGCAGCAAAGCTTGCAAGTACATCAAGGTAAGTTGATTTGCTTTGTACTTTGAAATCACTGTTTCTGGGACAAGTTTTCTGAAGGGTGACACAGGTAAATCAAGCAGCAAATTTTTTAATGAGAAATTGATTTCATGTATCTATATGTGTTCTGAGTCCTGAAATCTTGTTCAAATAGAAAAAAAAAATATATATATATATACATCAGCTGTTCTGAAATCTTATTCTACTTGAATTAAATTTCAGGACTGATGATACTTATACCTACATAAAATCCATTTCCTATTAAAATTTTCCAATTGAGTCTACTGTTTCACCTTTGTGTAGATTAATTACTTGACTACATAGATATGCGCAAGACCAACTCAATCACAAAGTTATGAAAGCTGAGGCCAGTCGGCTGATTTCTTGGAAGCAAACCTAGAGCTTTGATGGTCTTTTGTAGACACTTCCTGCATTTCAAAAGTGTTTCTTCATTTATTTTGATTGATTTTATGCAGTATTTCTTTCCACATTTGATGTGTCGTGGAGTAGCAGCTCCTGTTTCTACACTACATGTTATCTAATAAATCAAAGTCTTGATTTTTGAATGATAATTACAGCGCTGTGCTTGCAGTGAGTTTATCCCTTAAGTGATGGTACAATTTTACAACACTAACAGATGGTATAGGTACAATTGTACCTTTATGCATTTTCTAAAAAAGTCTGAAGGGACAAATTCTTTCTGGAAAATTGTTTCGTTTAAATTAAAATGTGTTTTTTTCGAAACATTCATGTTTTATGGGTATTCTTGTGGCTACACTATAATGCATTACTCAGATTGAGTACTATAATTATGCTGTGCACTTGAGACTAGTAGAAATCAACAGTCTGTTTCCAGCAAGGAAGGTATTTAAATAAACTATGTCCAGATATGAGTGACATCATTTTGCAAAAAAAACGAACAGAAAGTACAGAAAAGACTGATGTTTCAACAGTTTTCTTGCACACAAGTACTGAATCCTCATGTGTCTCAACGGCCACCACAAAAATGTTAGAGCTATTTACAGATGTTGAGTTCGACTTAATTTGTTGCATTGTGATTGCTGTTGGCACACGCAGAAGTGTGTTTTGCATGGATCCTACTAGGAAAATTCAGTACCCAAGATAACGTCCATCATGTGTAAATAAGTAGAAACGATCTGGAAATGTTTTTACATTCATCGAAACAGTGCTTCCTGATTGTAGTATTTCTTTCTATATATGACAAAACTATCATTCAAAAACATTACGTTATTTTTTATGCATCCTTTTTGCACTATATGCATATGAAGGTAGAACTTAATTGTACCTGTACCTTCTCTTAGGGCAAAGAGTTTGTTTTTACCACACATCACCAAACAGGGTGAAATTTTTTTTCTGAAATTTAGCTTGGACAATCTAAAAACAACAACTTACAGATGGCAAGGAGCCCCAGGTCTCTATACGAGTTCTACAAAAAGTAATCACTGTTTAAAGACAAAAAAAGTTACAATTGTACCTAGTCCATCATTTAATGGTTAAGCAACCAAAATATCCTGCTGAGAAAAAGAACTCGGTTTCTAGGTGTTACAAAGGATATTTATTTAACTGAAAAAAACTGCCTACAAGCAACTTTTCAGACAGCGAAAAACTATAATCACAAACCATTTTATACAATGCTTTCATTAAAACCCAAAATGTCATTTTTGTTGATTAAACTTGCAGACAACTAGCTCCACTATCAAGCATAAGTGTTAGCAGCTGATGTGCTATTCTTATTTCTTGTATCTTTTTTGTCTGCTTAACCAAAGGCATTCTCAAGACAGTGGACACCGTAGTGTACCAAAGTGCAGTTTTCTGCTGCTGCATTTTGTCACAAAAGATTTTCTTAAAAAATTTCTTAAATGCGAGTTACATACTTGATCTACAACTTTTCCCCACAGCTATGTTTCTGCTACTTTTTATTAATCACCTTAAACTGATACAGTATATGACAAACCCGACACTATTTCTTAGTTGTCGTTGTCCGAACCTCTATTGCGTTGGTCGCCCAAACAAGCTGTGTTTATGTTCTGTTACAAAATTGCATTTTGATGCAATCGATCTTTTTTCCATCAAGGCCTTGGGAGCGTCAGCAACGGCACTTAGCGGTGCCGGAGCCATCATTTCAGTGGCATTCTACCAAACCTCACAAGCAGCCGATCTCGAACTTCATCCTCCTAATTATCCATGGGAACACAGCCCGATGCTATCCACGCTGGATATGACGAGGTGCAGGTTTAATGTGATAGATAGCAGTAGAAGTGTTGGTGCGTGTGATGCAGTAGAGACTCCATCAAGTCGGCTTTACATTTGACCGAGTGGCATGGACAATTTTTTATTACGACGCAATTGGCAGTCTGTAATGGCCGAGGAGGATGCTGACCGACAAATTGAGATCAGTAGTGTGAGTGGCAAACTCCAGCTGGTCGCAGTTTTTCGAATTTTAAGGACGGTTTCAAGTTTTGTCTGCATGCACTGTGAAGCTGTTTGTTTATTGATGAGCAACACAATTTTTTAATAAATTGCTGGCTGGGTTCAGAGACGGACGCAGAGTGGCTGACTTGGCCTGTTCTTTTGCAAATCTGACCCCCCGTCACTCTCCCTGTCATATACTGGCTCATATTTTCAAATAGAACCGAACTGTTACAACATTTAAATAGCTCCAAGTCAAATATATTCAGTGCGACAAGTATGATGTTACGTGAACTGTATCAGTGGTAGGTACTAGGGATGCATATAATGGAATATCGAATCTTATGGATTCGGATCCCATCAGTTCCTTCGAATATTTAGATTCGAAATAAATTTGGATTAAATGTGAAAAATCGCAAAGTTGGCAAAACAAATAATTTCAATAAATTTATCAGTGACACTCTTCGCGCTCCTGAGTAAGAGAAAGAAACACTCAACAAGCCCACGTCACTGCGTAATGACGTAACGAGCTAATTAACAGGTCGTGTGATCGCTCTAAACATCTGCGCGATCAGCTCATTTTGCTCCTAACAAGTTATTCCGGAATAGGAAATAAAGATTACGGAATATTTCGGAACCTCTGAATGTTCCATAATGCACATCCCTAGTGGATGCCCTCGGCTGCCGCCAAGTGTTCGACCACCGTTGGTCCTCAGTGTAAACAGTTTCGCTCTCTGCTAGCGTCGATCTGAACCAGTGTGATGTGAACGAGAACTTACTGGCCTGCCACAGCTTTCAAAGCCATCAATAGGGTAACCAACCAGCATCAACGTGTTGACTTGTAAATGTTGCGGCTGCATATGCGGCAGTAAGTGAGTTTTGAATGGAAGTATTGAATCCGACCTTTAACCACTTAGCTTGAGCAGTGGTTGAGAAACTTACATGCATTGAAGCCAGCCACAACTACAGTGATGTAGGCATCGTAGAGAGATCCATAGGTTTTGATAAATTTCAACGTCAGGCACGCAGTCATTAATTACCACTCTGACGTTATAATGGCAATTTTCAAATGATGCAAGCAAACTGATGTGAAGTGACAAGACGGAGTCGTCTAATCTTTGAAGTGAGTAGCGGCGCTAGACTAAGAAAGCTTGTCCTAAGTTGGAATCGGACTAACGAAGACCAATGTCCGAGGCGCATTCACCCTTGAGTGACAAAATCAAGCTCTGATTATGGCACTTGACCACGAGCCAGTCTTGTGCGATAAAAACACGTGTGCAATCTTGCAGTCGATGCAAAGCGTTTGGCTCAGCTCGACAGAACTGAAACTTGGGGCAGCAGTTAAGCCGGCTCTCCTGTTTCATTTAACGCGTCTCTGCTTTGTTCGCGTAGTGTCCGTCGAGGCTTCCAGGTCTACCAGCAAGTTTGTGCGGCCTGTCACAGCCTGAAATATCTCGCCTTTCGTAACCTGGTGGGCGCGACTCACACTGAAGCTGAAGCGAAGGCTCTTGCTGCTGAGGTATGGCTTGCAGGTGGCCTGGTTTTGTTCTGTGCTGCAAACGGTAGTCTCCGTTTTTCACAAGTTCCGTTTAGTCTACAGCAGTCCTGCACAACATACGGCCCGCGATAGCTTTGCTTTCAACCCGCGAGAGCTTTTTTTAATTGTAGAAAATGCTGCAAAAGCTCGACCTCGAATAAGTGCTTGTCCTGTAATTTCTTCCTTTCTGCAACGAAATCTCCACATCGAAATGCAATAGATCTTTGCGGCCCGCGGCAAATTTATGTTGATAATTTGGCCCTTTGAGCTGTCTGAGTTGTGCAGGCCTGGGCTACAGTTTTGTATTTTAAACCAGTTTGTGCCAAGCAACCTCACGAAAAGTCCCGAATGTCACGGGAATCACACGAGGCCCAACCGTTCTTGTCGTCGCAGGCCTTGATTGAAGACGGCCCGGACGACGACGGCAAGATGTTCAAGCGGCCCGGCAAGCTCTCGGATTACATGCCGGCGCCCTACGCCAACGACGAGGAGGCCCGCAAGGCCAACAACGGCGCCCTTCCCCCCGACCTCAGCTACATTGTTCTCGGAAGGCACGGCGAGGAGGTGAAGGCGAAGTTTCCAGCTGCGATCGTGAACCCAGGCGCTCAAATAAATTATTTGCCGAGTTTAAGTGCGCGCGTGTTTTGCACGTTCGGTCGTGACGTCACAGTCATTACCTGCTCCCAAGAGTTAGAATTCGGTACAAGGGTTTGTTGACGCGCATGTGGGCAAGGTCTTTTATGGCGTGTTTAAGGACCGAAACGGTCTGTCAACTTTTTCCAGCGGTCACTCGAAACACAGGAGAACCTCGCTACCTGATCGCCATCAAAATACACTAACACCTCGTTGTCTGGCCATCTCGGCATTCGGATAAAATAATTGCAGTCTCTCAAAATGTCTAAACGAGTCACCGAAAGTCAAACCTTAAAAAAAACTGTGTGGCAACAGTTCCTTACATCGCAGGATTACATCTTTTCGTTGCTGACCGGATATTGTGACCCGCCCGCCGGTGTCACGGTGGAAGAGAACCAACACTACAACCCTTACTTCGCCGGACAGAAGATCGGAATGGCGCAAGCCCTTTATAATGAAATTATCGAATACGAGGACGGTAAGACAAAGAGAGAGACCAGCCTTCGCAATCGCGCTTTTCTATTTTGTAGAACAGTGGTACTTAACCATTTTTCCACCACGACTCCCTTTAAAGTAATTGTTATTTTGTTTCAAACCCCCCTGACTGTAAATAAGCTGCAAAAACAAATGTATTCAACTGCAGATTTATTGACCAAACTTACCGTGTTGGGGGGGCGCGTAAGGGCTCGCGCCCCCCCTGAAACTTTATCGACACCCCCCCGGTTAATTAGAACCACCACTGTTGTAGAACCTTTTTCCGCGATTTCCAAGGCCACCTGTGCACGTGGCGTTACAGGTCCCTCCCCTTCTTCTTGCAGGGACCCCGGCGACACAGAGCCAACTCGCCAAGGACATCAGCACCTTCCTGCGCTGGGTCTGCGAGCCCCAGCATGACACGCGGAAGCTTTACGGCTTCAGGGTAAGTGGGTTGTTTGGGGAGAGGGGTAAGCTGGAAAAAGGGGCGCTGGGCGGCTTGAAGCTTTGTTATTAGAAGTGGAGGGCGGAGATTTTTCTTGTTTGTTTAAATGAGAAATGGGGGGAAGTCGCTGTGACTGCTTCGTGCCGTGATCAGCGCTCGCAAAGTTCACTGACAAAAATCGCGCCTCGCGCGAACACTGTTTTGCTTTGAAATACGCGATGTGTCCAACAGGCCCAAAACATTTTTCTGCTAAAACCTTAACAGCAACACATCAGATACCAACTTCCGATGCCCAGTGGCTAAAGGCACGAAAGACCATCACCTTTATCCATTGGCCGCCTGTGTCCATTGATTGATTCATTGCTTCATGTGGCTCAGTTAATAAACAGAAACAATATAACGGGCCATCTCGCAATAAGGAAACCAATTGTCAGTGAACATTAAAATAGCTGATCACTGTATGCAGAAAGTGCCCTCAGGATTCGTGAAGGACCGTGGCGGTCATCTCTACCAACCAACCCGTATATTACTACTTGAAAAGTGTTATTTCCAAACTATTGTCCACCTCTCGGCCATATTCCTAAACATCACCGTAACAGCCCCACTCTTGTCACTGCAGACCCTCGCCCTCGCAGCCATTTTCATTCCGATGATCTGGTATCACAAAAAACGGATATTCTCGGTGCTCAAGACCAGGAAGTTGGCCTACAAGCCCCCGACGTCGTCGACCACGTGATCGGGCGGTCGCTGGAGCGATGAGCGGAAGACAAAGCAAGCCGCGCGACACCGATTGTCTGTTGTGTCCTGTAGCGCCTCCTCGTGCTTCGCTCGTTCGTTTGAGTTTTAGGGAAAGATCAGTCGCTGTTGACGTTTCGTGCGAATGTTGGATTAAAATCAAATATATGCTATGAAGTGTTTTTCGCTCAGGACGGATGCTGCAGTCACACAGTCTGAACTTCATTGTTCAGCGATCTGGTTCTGAGTCAATAAAAGCTCGATGAGGAAGTTCATGACTGGCCGTGAAATGCTTGAACTTAAACTAAACTGCTTTTTGTTGTTTCTTCACAAAAATGAACCGAAACGCGCTTAGTTGTCAAGGTAATTGCTTGTCAGAATACCTAGTTGCTAGGATACTCCGTTGTCAAGACACTTAGTTGCTAGGATACTTCGCTGTCAAGATACTTAGTTGCAGCATACTTCCTTGTCAAGGTGCTTACTAGTTGCTACGATAATTCGTAGTCAAGATACTTTGTTGTCAGCTTATTTAGTTGTCAGGATACTCCGTTGTCGAGGTACTTTGAAGTCAGGATGTTTCGCTGCCAGGTAACTTGGTTGTCAGGGTCGCTGTAGCTTTAAGTTGAGTCTAAAAGTGGCGCAACCGGTGAGATGATCACAATGCAGAACAATTCAAAATGCATCAGTTGTCATTCAAACCATCACAATCTACGAGTACGGTGCGGAGTCGGAACCAAACTGAGTAATACGTGACTCGGGTTCAACGTCGGAAACAACCGTGAGTAGGTAAGAAAATTTGGGCCTTGACGTTAGAACAGCAGGCCCGTAGCCAAGGAGGGCATTCGGGGGTAATGCCCCCCAATCTTTTTGTACACCCCCAAAGATTGGTGTCTCCAGAAAAATTTGATTTAAACATACAATAAAAACAAAAATCTTGTCTCCCTAAAAATATTTTTTGAGCGCCAAACCTTAAAACCTGGATATGGGCCTGTAGAGCAGACGTGTGCGTGAGGTCTATAAAAGGCAGATTGCATTTGTATGAAATGGTCGAGTAGCGCATTTCAGAAAACATCCTCAGGCCTCAGAGGGGGCGAACGGGGCGACGGCCCCGGGCATCCAAGGAGTGAAATTACAAAATTAAAATGCTGTAACTAGATTACTTTTCCTATTGTAAGGCTACTAACACATGCTGCATGGTTTTTAATTTCCGAAGCTTGTTTTGTGGTCAACATTAATTTTTACGCATTCAAATGCCAGTAATTCTCAGCTTCTTCAGTACCAGGGACCTATGCTCTAGGTGAGCGGCACACACCCGATCAAACTGATAGTGACGTGACTTGTTCCAGATCGTGCGATCAAGTGAAAATCACAGAAATGATTGGAAGAAAATCAGGGATGATAAAAATCCGTTTTTTAAAAAAAGCAACCCACCTATTTTTTTAATCTGCTTATTTAGAAAGAAACAGGTTTTTGTTATTTTTTAAAAAGAAACCACAAAAACCCAGTTCTGAATTGTTTTTATTGCATCATGCAATATCGTCAAATCCAGAATCAGACAATAATAACTTGTTATACCTATTATGGCATTTACATTTGAGGGTAAAGATATGCAGCCCATCATTGTTTTCGCATAGTGTTGTTGGTCAATTCACTCCAAAGTGGTAAAACTTTGCAAGCATGCGAACAGCAGACAGCAAACAGAGAAAAGCCACTCCCACACAAACTCTGCAGTTTCACGTCACGTTTAAATACATGCCCTGCTAATTCAGCGTCTATATAGTGTATTTTTTCAACATATGGTTTGGTATGGTCCAATATCAGAAACAGCTTAGATGCAGGGAAGGCAGAAAAATTGAGTAAAATAATGATTAAAACATAAAAATCGATTAAAATATAAGTCCTTCAAATTTCGTTGCTGCTAGTTTTGTATCATTCAAAAAAATTCCACTTAACTGTGCAAGTGTGCTACTTATTTTACTTTTTAAGCATAGTAGATTTTTGAGAGGTAAAGATAGGATTGGGATTTTGTTTTTTTAAGTGGGATTTTTCAAAAAACCCGAGTGGTTTTTACGGTTGGGTCCAATTACATCAACCCTAAAGATGATCATGGACATTTAGTTGATTTGTGCTAATACAGTCGCACACCTATGCTTGCAATATGTGCTTCGTTTCGAGCTTCGTCATCAATTGGCAGTTCAGGCGGATTGATCATAATGGCTCACAAAAGCCA
>JGI24158J21664_10011713_pt1 | contig 11654 bp, 7 predicted proteins | sample Ectturendosymbi3_FD_21664 | JGI IMG/M metagenome (IMG submission 21664)
GCACAAAATACGCAGAATTACAAAATACTAGAATTTGCAGAATTTTGTTCTGGATAAGTGAAATGTTGCAAAAGTTCATAATTGTGTACCTTTTGCATGTACGAGATGTTGTTTCTTCAGTTTCCATTTGAAGGTAAACGCGGTTGAAAACTTAATATCATTTGGTATTGAAGATGACATTTTTGGGCCAACAAAGGTACGGGTACATTTTCCTAAGGACGAGTTACCTCTAGGTAAAAAAAGGCTTTTAGGGGTTGTTCGTCTGGTGGTGTGAGAATGAATTGGGCTGATTGGAATGAAATACTCATAAAAATTGTTTGGAAGCAGTTTGTTGTGATAAGAGTGCATGGATTTCCCTTTGATAAAGTATAAAGTTTTGGAAGGCTTAAAATGCTTAAGTGCTGGAAAGGTTCTCCTAGAGATTTCGTGTTGGTTGGTTTTATTATTTGTATAGCTTTATTTTGGAGCTTAATAAGAGGCTGAATGGTTGCATTTGAAGCACGTCCCCAATTGAGGATTGAGTAACTAAGGTAGGGGTGGATTAGTGAGGTAGGCAATAGAAAACGTTCAGTACAGACTGTGTTGCACAATATTTAAGTTTGGTTAGAACTTCACAAGCTCTTGATAGTTGATTTTTCACCTTTTGTACATGAGGATTCCAGCCTAACTTATCGCGAAGAAGGACAACTTCGTATTTCAGGTTATCTTCAGGGGAAATGCTGTGGTTATTTATAACAACTTTAAATGAAGTAGGATTGTGTTTATTAGAATATAGTAGGTTCAAATCAGTTTTGTTGTTGTTAAGAGAAAGTTTGTTGACTCTCAGGCAGTGGTCAATTGTACATAGTTCAAGGTTAACAGTTGTCTGAAGAACATTAAAACAGGAGTTTGACATATGATGATTAATATCATCAGCAAATAAAGCAGTATGAAAAAAGAAGCTTTTGCGAAATCATTAATGTAGATAAGGAAAAACAAAGGCTGAATAACACTACCTTGAGGAACTCCGCAAGGTATCCTTTTGAATGAAAATTTAAATGCTCCTATTATAGTGCACTGCATTCTATTATGCAACACATTTCAGAATAGTTTATGCGAAACACCTCTTATACCATAGCCATAAAGTTTATCAAGGAAAATTTCATGGTCGCAGCAGTCAATTGCTTTTGAAAAGTGTAGAAATAAGGAACATGCAATTAATTTATCATGAAAATGTCTGAGCGGTTCATCATAAATAGTTGTAATGGCTAGTTCCGATAAGTTATTTTCTCTAAAACAGTATTGGCTTTTATCAATTAGATTGCGTTCTGTCAAATAAGAATGTACTCTGCGATAAAGAGCTTTTTCAAATAAAACAGAGATTGGTCTACTGTATATTCAGATGAGGACCTTGGGCTATGGACTTTGGGAATTGGAGTGATGCAATTTCACAGGTGGGCAATTTTCCAGGAGACCTGGAATTCACCAATAGTCATGCATTTAGTGAAGAAGTTGGACAACCATTCCGACACAATCCAACTAGTTATTTTCACAAATTTGCATTGGAAGTCATTGGGAGAACTATCAGATTTTGCTTTAAGGTTTTTAACAAGAGTTTGGATTTCGTATGCATCAGTAGGAGCTAGAAATAAGGAGTTCTTGGTGAATCGTCGAAGAGGTGAATCGCCACTATTAGATATTACGTCTGGCATATTTGTTCAAAACCAATCTAAGATATTCCCTTGACAGGCAGTCTCGCATATAAAATGATGTAGTCCAAACGAAGATAGGACGCGACATACGCACGATTGTTGGTGCAGATGTCTCTACGGTGACCAGTCGAAATCACCGACTACTAGTGATAAGTCGGTATTCGATAAGGCTGTTGAAGCAGATCAAAATGAATCACAATAATCTTGTTTAATCTAGGTACCAAGCCCAAGTTGCTGGTAGGATACCGCTTGGGGAATAGAGATGTTTTTGTACTTCAACATTCGAGTCAGAGAATTTCACTGCCGGCACATTCTAATTCAAGTCTACGCTGACAAACATACTGCNCTTGACTGCATGGCGATTCCGGTCAAGACGGAAAGGAGAGCAAAAACCGGGAAGACATAAGAGGTTATTTAATACAGAAGATTCTATAAATCTAGAAATCTAGCAGTCAATTCCGCGAGCTTCAGTGACGAGTTATAAGAGAAAAGATTGCGACCATTCAAATGTGAGATTGGTAGACACATAAATATACTTAGGACAAACTCACCGTCAGCAAAGGGTCTGTAGTCTGTGTCGATAATTTTCCGCAGGATTCGCTTTCCTTGTTTGTAGAGTTCGTTTGCAATATTGAGGAGAGTGCTTCGTTGAGTTTGCATTGCCAATGGAAGGTGCTTTGTTATGCAACATTCAAACTATCCAGCTTGGGAAGCAAGGTTGAGGATGGAGTTCCGGTCGTTCATGTTTAGGAATTTTGCAACAATAGGTGGTACAGTAGCAGAAGTGGAGGAAGTGATAGGAGAGGGTTTCCATGGAAAGGATGAACGTTCCAGAATAAGATTCGGTCAAGGTTTCACACAGAAAAGTGCAATTTTTCGGAAATAAATGTACGAATTATCTTTTCAGTAGTCTCAGAAGTTTCACTTTATTCATTCATGGGAACGAAATGGAACAGGATGTTAAATTCATTTGAACGAGGTGCGTGCGCATGACTGCGGCTTGGCGGTTCTCGGTTCCTTGTAGTTGGAGTTCATTTTGACAAAGAACATGTTGAATACTCATGTTGCTAGTTGATTGTTCTGCTTGATTGATCCTTCTCATGGTTCATCGTTAGGTTTTCGCCTCATTGAAGACAATTGTCGAGATCTGGCCAAGCCCGGAACCAGCCATTGATATTTGGCGGGGCGAAAAGTTTTCTGGGACGGACCCAAATTTTTTAAACTATGTCCAATTGTTTTCAACTCTGTCCAACACATTTTTTCAGGGGTTGAAATATGTTAAGGGCGGTTTCGCCCACACTACGTTGCCTAGTCACGGGCTTGGACCTGGGGACCAAATATTGCAAACACAAATTAAAGAAAAATTTTGATCTCCTGTCCATCTTACAGACTCAATGTTATTGATTTTAGTAGATTTTGTGTGCAATACTGAACACTATCCAAGGTAATGAGGTGCGCATATCCACCCAACGTTCGGTAAAAATGTTGATGAAATTTGCAAAAAAAATCGCGTTCCATCTTCACTCACAAAATATTTGAAAACATTTTTGTTGAAGTGCTTATAACGGAAATAACAGAAACATTTTTGAAGTTATTGAAATTGCAATGAGTTTGAAAACGTTTATAAACCAAAAATGCAGACAAGGACATCACCTTGCAATGCAACTACAATCTGTTTTGCATGGAATGTGTTTGCTTTTTAACCGACATTTGTCATTTGAAACGTTGCAGCCATGATTGTGAGGGTGTGAACACCTCTGTAACGCAATCAAGGGAGGAGCTATGGCGTTGGTAACGCAACCGAACATTGATGGTTTTAGGCCAAATGCGAGGTGCGAATATACCGTACACCGGTTGTCGAGGTATTAATCATTTTCAGTGATTATGATTCTCTGGCACGTCAATGCAACTGACTGCAGTCTGACCTCTGCAAATAGCATATATGGTTGTTTTAAATGTACTGTGAATTAATTCAGGAAATTTCATCTACAGATTCGTTTCGTGACTGACGAATTCATCTGTCCGGTAATCATGCACTGCCATATTTTAAATCACGAAGATCTAGGAATGATGATGGTTGTTAACATCGTTCCACCAGGTTCGTTACTTGGTATACGTGCATCAACTGTGAGCGCAAACCAGGACTAAATCGGGACGTTTTCCTACTTTTCCAAACCAAGCATTTTCTGTCATGATCTTTAGCACAGGCGCTGTCTTTTATCGAAACGTTCAGCGTTCACTCTGGCCATGATTCGGGTCCAAATAATTGATTAGCGCGGCCACAGCGACTCTAGGGCCTTAAATAATGTTGATTCAATTGATACTGCGTTCATGAAATAGAAAGGTGACCAATGAATAAGGCTTAGAACCGGAAGGTGAAAGACACTTGTGGCATCACAATAAGGTTGCAAAGCAACTTCCATATCATTACCATATTAGTGCAGTTATAATCGAATGCACCAGCATATTTCAGGAATGTCATTGTTGTCCAGTGCCAGAAAAAAAACTCAATTTGAGACAAGACCTGAAATGTTTTTCAACTTCATTAAACACTTTTTGCAGTAATATTTTGTTTTTCATTAGCATAGATATAACCGAAAACCATTAGCATTGATATAAATGAATACCAACCAACAAGGCAAACCTTGTTTCAACCGAGCTTGTTTTGTCCCATACGCTTTTTACTAATTTTTGCTGATGGTTGCAGCAATTATGGTTTCGATGCGTCTTGCTTGCAAATAAGTTGTTTACGTCCTTGAAATTGAAACTGTATGAATCAATGGGTTTCAGGGATAAAGCAAATGAGTGCAGATAAAGGTTTGTACAACTGTACTCTACTGAATGATTCAAATTCTTTCTTGCAGGTACAGATTTGTCAATCGGTGCTACAATACCGTCGGGTAATGCGTATCCCGGATCCTGCGATACATACAAACCATATCCTTTTAACAGTCAATGAAAATCCTCGTCAAACTCCATGGTATTTGCGGGTGTTTAAAGGTAAAAAAAATAAATACTGTTTGCAAAATAGGAATAAAAAGAGAAATAAGTCTGGTAGAAGTCTGATGATATTTAACGAATGATTTGAACACCACTTGAGGTTACATCAGTTTATCACGTCGCTACTGCCTTTCGCCAGTGTGAATCACGTCAACTTCCTGTTAATAATTCCAATTTATCATTAAATAATGATACTTTTCTGCAAGACGTAAATTGTAATTAATTAATTTTTCTTTGCATTGAGGAGACCAAATAACAATTATCTAAATTGCAGAGCAAATCTGTGAGAACCCTTGAATATGTCAAATCTAAAAGAATGATTCACTATTCCAAGCACAAGAGTTTGGAAATACCAAACTTACTGTATTTAAATTGTCGGTTGCCAAATTCCTGTACTCCTTTTGTGGTGGTGCATTACCTACGCACATTAACGACTACATTGCTGAGATTGTATCAGTCAAAAAATATCAAATAAGACGTGCTTCTTTGCAAATATATTATTTACCGAGAATGAAAACGTCTTTGGGTCAGGTTTCTATAATGTATAATGGTCCGAACCTTTGGTCTAATATACGAGAAAATTTGAAATTTCTTCGCCTGATTCATTCGGAAAGGAATATAAAAACATTTTACAATAGTGCCAGAATTTCTGTTGATCTTTGTTGTACATGCTTGTCACATTTTGCTATATTGTTTTTTTATGCCTTTTTTTTTGCCTTCTATCTCCCACTATACTTGCTCACCCCACCCACTTTGCGTAGGCATGCTTTCACCTCACCGTTCTTTGTTTGCTGCTTTTCTTAATTATTTTAACTGACATTGATTTGATGATTTTATCACCTATTCACTAATTGTAAAACGTCCACAATTAATTTTGGTTAGTACTAGCAACAAGGCTGGCTGAGAACTTGACCCAGGTGGTCTTTCTCCAACCCTTNGTGATTCAGCACGTTANGACACGAATATAAGACAGTGACACCTGACATTCCTCACATATTTGTATTTTCATCCACATGAAAAAAATTTGAGATCTATGATGTTGTGGTATTCGTGTTATTTCCCGATTTCTGTCGCAAAAATTCAAACATAAACCATACCCTACCTTATCACTCTTTTCTTTGAAATCTTAGAATTCAATATGTTTTGCTTGCAGCTGTGTTGATTGCCAAGTTGGTTTGGTTTAAATATGAAGAATAACAAGGAAACAGAAACTTTTCTTCGGATGTCCCGGATTTCAAAGAATCAAAAGAAAAGATCATAATGATAACGAATCGTACATGTATCTTGTGATTGGAAGCATTTTCAAGGTTTTCGCTGAAGCTTCAAAACGTATCGTGTCATTTTTGTGGAGGGGCTGTATCACGTTGTCGATTTATAAAGAATCTAGTTGGTTTCGCTTCATCCATTCTAATTAATCGTGCGTAGCCGGACGGAACCGGTGAGATTATTCAGAATGAATCCAGAGCATTTTTGTGTCATATGTGTGAAAACGCAACCATGTTGCCATTTTCCATTTTGCGATTTGCTTTGAATACTGCATTGCACAAGCTTTCACGTTTTAATTTTAACGAGGAAGTTTTTCAAATAATGATCAAAGCCGGAACATACACTTTTGTTAGAGTGTAAACAAGGTAAATCTCTCTACGTGCATTGCTTTAATTACTCACGGTGTTTGTGTCGTACATTTGTCAGCCAATTTTGGCCATACGATGACTGAACAAGAAATCACAGTATGCTATTAAAAATTGAGCATTGCATTCAGCAATGACATCTGCATTTGATCTCTCATTGTCAAAATAATTAATGCTCACCGACATGAAGTTACATTATTGGTGAAGATATTAGAAGAAATGATTAAAATCAAATCGTACAATATTTGTGTCAATGTGTATCTTTAATCAAACTTTTTATTTGCTCACACTAACTGTCTTATTGCCAAGTATGTCACCTTTCTGCGCTATCATCAAGAAATGCAATCAACTGCTAGAGCATTTATTCCTATCCATTATGAACTGCCTTTACCGTCTAACACCTGTGTTGGAACTTTGGATGTTTGTTTTTATTGACCAACCGGTATTGTAATTGGAGCAGGACATGAGTTTGACCAAATAATAAATGAAGATAAAAAAAAATACACTATGGACCTTAATTTGGAAGCGCAACAGACAGTTTAAGCTTACTGTAATGGTGTGCCACTCCAGGAGGGAGATCTTTCCGACAGCCACAATCTGTTTCTTACAAGACTAGTTATCATTACCCAAGAAAATCGTGTACTAACATTTCATTCCGACTTCAGCCTAACTGGATCCAAAATTTTTGGAAAATTGTTGATGCATTTTACAAAATCTTGCTTTATTAACAAGGAAATCATTATAGGCTAAAACAAACAACAAAATTTTATGCTGAAGTTAATGAATTTTTTGAAAATTTCGTGGGTTCAAATAACCCCTTAGTTGCGCGCCTGTTTCGTTACTTCGATGAAACCTGTTGTCAGATACAAGGAGGCTAAATACAATAACAAAGTCCAGACACTAAGGAAGAGAACCGTAGTTAATTTTCGAGATGTCAGTAGTTTCTATCGTTGTCGCAGAAATTAACCTAAAATGTTAACTCGCGAATGTTAGTCTTCTTCATAGCCAGCTTCGTGTATTTGGTAGACATGGCACTGGTGACTAACAGTTCAGACCTCGAGCCGTCCGCTAAAGGTTTTGAAACAGTCCACTGACAATCGTTTTAGGGGTGACGTCATTCCGGGCGCTACGGTCCCCTGCTGTCGGCTCACCGAAGATTTTGTTTTCTGTAAGTTTCAAAATCTAACAACGAGCTTCTTTGCTGCTGTTCTTTCCATTTCACCATTATGCCAACATTCCGTTTCACTTGTTTCCACGCAAATCACTGAACGATACTGTGAATCAACCAAAGCAACAGACACTTTCATTTACAGTAAGTTGCCGTGGTTTGGGTTTAGGACAAGTATTCCCAAACATTCTCTTGCAAATACAACCTTTCGGCATTTCGTTATATGAACAAGTACCTCTAAAATTTCTGATGATAATATGGCTGAGGAAATAATAAAATTTATCAATCGATATAGGCATAAATACATTTGAAAATATTCACCGGCGTAGACCAATATATAAACATGTGTATTTCGAAATTAATAATATGCAAACATAATTTTTCCCTTCTATTACTAACCTCAAATACACCCTTTCAAATAGGAAAATCTACCCCAGGGGTACATGCACCCCAGTTTGTCACCCTTGGTTTAGGATGAGGGGTAAGGCTTAGGTTTGGTTTGGGGAAGGGTTCACTAAACTTTCAAAACCCGCAGCAATTTCTTGGTACAAAGTCATATGAAGATTACCAGTCTAATACATAGACTTTTCAAAAAGAAATTTGAGCAATTTGTCTTCAAATTAATTTATCAACGATAATAAAAATTAGTGTAATTTATCAAGGTGAAGACACAGATCGTATTTATGCTATTGTCAGAATAGGCCCGTAGGCGACCCACGTGGCCCGTTGGGGAAACCTGTTGCCCGCGGGCACCAAGTTGGTGACCTCTGGGTGAGATTCAGTATGTTACTGGCAAGTGTAGTGCAGCTTAGTGCATTCTTTTCGTGCATTAGAGTCACGTTGCAGGTGACGAAGGAAAAAGTTTTGAAAAGTGAAGGTCCACTGGCGGACCAATAGCCATTACCATAAGATTACTTGAGTTTTGTGTCCAAAGAACAATGAACTCAACACTTTTATTGTATGAAACACAATTCTGGCCTCGGACAGACCTCAATTACCATCACCAAATTTAACTAAAACAAACAAATATCAACATATTGCACTGTGATATTCATCTGCTAAAATGATAAACGCATACATCTTTCAGTGAACATCAACAAATGCTTCATCACAATAGCTTGTTTGACGCTTTTTATTGCGAATCACCAGGGTACATTTGTGATTGTGTACGTTAATTATTGTGCATGCTCGAAATTTTATTTTTGGCGTATCTTAACAGGCACAGAATGCAGAAGCAGTTGATTTTAGTTTAGGAAAGCCTGATCTGCATTTGAGTATTCCTCGAGAGAGATGAATCATCAGGTTATATCTGATAAAATAATTGTGTGGCGATGCGGATGTGAATGGTGTCAGTACTGAATCAATATATCATCCTTGGGGAGACTATGGCTCTTGGTGATGATGCTACGTTGTGCTTCCTCTCAACATTTCAAAGGGAAACTGAACGAAGCCAAGGAAGTTTTGAAAGCATGATGAATTTGCTCCACATGGTTAGGATGATTGCAGGCTAGGATGGATGAAGTATGCAGTTTGCATTTATTGATAAAGTGCTTTGAACAACGCTCGTTTATTTCCACTTGGATATCTTTAATATCTTGAGAAATCTTTTTAGGTTTTGGAAACGTACTTATGTTGGGTGTTCGATTTTCATTTGTATGTGAATTATTCACACTTTGCATCACCTAGAGTTTGTTCAGAGATCCTAATGTGGTCTGACATACGCAGATGAACATGAAGAATATGCAGAAAAAGAAAAATAAATCCAGAAAATCCAATTAGATTGATTGATCCAAATATGTCCATGAACATTGCAATCCAATGCCAAGAGGCGGACTCCAGCATCGCACAGGGCTGAGGTTGATCTCAAGTGAACGTCGAGCCAAGCGCACTCTATGCTGGCGACACACGATACTTCGCAAAAACAGAGATTGAATGATACTACCACTTCCAGCATCCTCTTGCTTTCTGCTAGAAAGGAACGGAATGGCTTCACATATCAATGCTGAGATCAGTTCATTAAGCTTGCGTTTAGAATTAGATAAATCTGCTGTAGGATGCAAGATATTTCGTTAAATGTTGGTTGTGGATTGAATGGAGGTGGAACATTTACGTTTTTCCCCAAACTTTCAGAACAGGGTTCCCGTCANGGGCAGAAANTACTATAAAATATATATATGTCTGATGGTATGGTTAAATTTATGTGGTAGCAGCGGGCCACAATTCCTTGAATATTTTATTTATTTCCAATTATTCACATGTAAATTAGTTAATATTAGTTGATGAAGACATTGCATGGTTATTCTTGTGAGCATTTCCATGATTAGACACCTTGAGTTTTTTTGAAATGCAGATGAATTTTGATAGGACATTGAATAATGAAAATATTATTCACGGCAAATCTTTCCACTTTCCAATAAGGAAGATACATACACTTTCTTCGGAGGATTTGATTTGCTATAATCAAAAGCTATTTGCAGCCTTCGATAAACCCTGAAAGATGCTTTGTTGGAATAGCTCTTGCAAAAAATTTATATATGAATCACTGAGGTGCACTTATGGTTGTTTAGGTGTTGTGTAATGCATGCACACGAAATTTTGTTTTTGTCGCTTCTTTATAGACACGCTGTGCAGATGCCAAGGAAAATTTTTGATAAACCCTGCTTTGACGTTTGGTTTTCCCCGAATGAGGGTCTGTATTGGCTTTAATGCAAAACCTTATATTGTATAAAACCAAAATTATTTTTAACAACTTCAAATTCCTATATTTGCTGTAAATCTGAAAAGAAAATATTGGACGAGTTTGCATTCCTTCCAAAGCACTTACTTCATCTCGATAAACAACCTGGACAAAATTATACACCATGCACACTAGTCTGAAGATTTCGATGTTTCACTCCACAGGTTTGCCTCTTAGAACACAGAAGATGCTTTGGTCAATTTAACTCTTATTCTCAAACAACAAGAATTTTATGCCGAAAATGAGATCAACGTTATTGCATTGTATTGTAGGAATTTTCATACGTGAGATTTTGTAACGGAAAAAGTCCAAGGGCATAACTTTGCCAGGACAACATTATCAAGTCTTGCAAGAAAAGCAACGGTTTCATGACCTGATGGATATTCCGAACAAGGTTTTGATTTGTGTTTGCTTACAGTAGCTACATTAGTGCAAGCAATTGACATGTGTGGTGATGCACAAGGGAATTGCACTGAACCAGTATATTGTGCTTTGTGACACGATGGCTGTTGCTACTGATGCGACGTTGAGTTTCCTCCCAACTTTCTATTAAACGAACTTTTGAAAGCAGGATGAATTTGGACCAATCGGTTGGGGTGATTGCGGACTAAGATGGGTGCAGTATGAAATTTGCATTCCTTGATAAAGAGTTTTGTGGAACCACGCTCGTTTATTTCCAGTGAGATACTCGAAACAGTTTAGGAAATCCCTTTTGTTTCACAAACGAACTTAAGTTACTTAATGTGCTTATTTTTTAATTGTATGCAAATTACGTAAATTGTTCATCACTGAGTGTTTATACAAACGTTAAAAAAATGTGTAGGACACGCTGTTGAAATTGCAGAAATATGCAGATACAGAAAGATGAATCGAGAAACTCTAGTAGACCGATCGAAGCAAATATATTCACGAATGTGGCAATGCAATGCCAGCACTTGGATTCCAAAACCACACAAGGCTCAGGATGATCCCAAGTAAACAACAAGCCAAGCGAACTGCATTCTGGAGACCAGGAGCGGATTTGAGTAGGGGAGTTTGTGGCCATCGCCTCCCCCAAAAATATACGAAACCAACTGTATTTGTCATGAGTTTGTTCAATTCTGAAAACAGCATTCGCGATATAAAGCCATTTTTGTCTACTGTCTTATCACGACAGTGTTTTGAAAGTACTTCATAACTTTTGCAGTAGCGAACCGTTATGGGATCTGACTAAGTAATGCTGACATCACACTCACTAACCTTACGGGTTGGATCCCCCCTGAGTGCACATAAAGGATGTAATGGCGCGCAGCGACCAAATGCTTTAACCTTTGTCTAACCGCCTCGAGCTGTGCATCCGGTGTTCAATATTTAACACGTGCAACTCTCTACGCTCAAAGAGTGTGATTCACTCTTTGAACGCCGCCTTAAAGTCTAATATTCATGGA
>JGI24158J21664_10011714_pt1 | contig 11654 bp, 8 predicted proteins | sample Ectturendosymbi3_FD_21664 | JGI IMG/M metagenome (IMG submission 21664)
GGTCCACATATGGGGGTCTATTTACAATATGGTCCACATATGGGGGTCTATTTACAATATGGTCCACATATGGGGGTCTATTTACAATATGGTCCACATGAACTGCGGAATATCGCTGGCTGGCCGAAAAATTAATTAATTTCATCCTAAAGTTCAACTTTTATCTTCCGGAGGAAAAATAAAAAGATGAAACCATGTCAAGGAACGCGAGAGACTGCTCCTGACTTACTGTCTACATGTCTGCTTGTCATGGAATTTCGTTTAGATGCGACGTTGTGTTCTAACTTGGGCCAGGAAAATTCGGATGCGGGCCAGCATATTAGTTTTCACGCGGGCCGCGGGTACGCCCACCCCTGCACTGAACAAACCTTGGTGGAATATTCCTTCGGGCAACCCATGTTAACATCGATTCCGGCAACGTCGTTCTCTCTGAAATGAAAGAAAAATCTTATCGAGGCGGTAAGGCTGCTGGATTAGAAGTAAACGCAGCGCAACAACAAGTTGACAAAATTGACAAAAAATTGTTTCCATTTTTTAAGGGGGCATCATCTCGAAGCACAACGCATTTCTTTCGGTCGTTGACCGGTTTTTTCAGATGACAGAAACAATTAGTCAATTCGGTCAAAAAAATGTCGCAAAATGAAAGTTTTAAGCTCTTTCGGACAAATGACTGAAAAGCCTCAGCGAAAACAAAGCAGACCCAAAGGAGCTACAGAAATTGTAACAGAAATTGAGTTCTGTTCCCCGAAACACCAGCAGAGAAATTTCATGAAAGCCAGTTAACCAACTGAAATAGGGGAGACTAACTTTTCCAACCATTAAAGTCCACATGAAGGGAAGATATGTTGAAACATCGTAAGCAAACTCCAAATTAAAACCGACAAAGTCGCTATTCCAATGGCGCAATGTACAAAGCTTCGCACAACAGTTACGGGAGACAGTGTTCAAAAGTATTATTAATTTAAAAAGCTACAATTTCTTTGAAATCACAGAAAAATCCCTGAATTTTTCCTGTCTGCAACCAACTCACACTAATTTCGCAGCTTTCAAAGCACGGTCAGCATCAGCAGTTCCCTGTGAAAATAAATTTCAGAAATAAACTGGTGTTAAGATTTAAAAAATCAAAAAATAAACTAATGCACGAAGATCAAATAAAAACACTGATGTGAGCTTTCTAAAATCTGAGTCACTACAGTCAAAGATATTAGTGTCCAGAACATAATATGACGGAGTAGCTGTGCAGTGTTGTCAGTCATCAGTGACATAATGCGGGGCTTTCGATTGTGAACGAGACACACGCGCAGTTTTTCTTTAGAAGACTTCTGTTTAGAAGGCTTCAGACTGTGCAACATGGCGCTGGCGCGTCGAAGAGCAGCCAGCTGCAGGTGCTTGCGACAGTTTATGGCGGATCGCGTTCAAAGAGGATCTTGCACCGCAGTCGATTGTGTTGCGACTTGCGAACGCAGAATTTTGTTGGCTTGTTTTCGCCGTTGTTTTTTTTGCAACAGTGATAATGCTCTTTGTAAGTTTCAGACGGCTTAACAAGCCCTTATCGTGAATTAATCTGTTTGATCTGAAACTGTTCTTGGTCTTAAGTTACTTGGTTTTCCTTGTGAAGGGCATCTTGTTTCTTTTCGTAAGAAAACATGAGTTGTGCCTGATAATCACCCACGGCGAGCGAGATGATATCTTGAAAAGATCTCGTTGTGGTCTTGCCAAAAAAGTGTCTTACATTCGCTCATCGAGCTCTGGGCAATCACACTCCTGTCCAGGCCGAAGAAATAGCGCGCTCTTGTGAGGCACGTGGCATACATTTGAGCAAGTTGGTGGTAGGCAGCATTTCACTGCAATTTTTTTTAATTTGATTTTTGGTGACGGCAGTTAGCGGCAGGCCGAAACTTGAAATGTGCCCCCTGCCAGGGCGATTGAGGTGAAGGCTCTTGCCCAAGGAGCGCTACGGCAATTCCCCCAGTGGCCGTGGATCGAACACCCAACCTTCCAAGTGAGGGGCGGACACTTTACCACTGAGCCATTGCCGCTCCCAATTTCACTGCAATGCGGCCACGCGAACCACAAAGCAAGAAGATTGTTTTAATCCGACGCGCCCTGGAACAACCGTTCCTGTTTCTAAACCCAAGTCGTGCGAATGCTGTCGACGGAATCCAAGTTGGCGGTGAAGCTGAACTCGGAAGATCTGCCTAAAAGGAGCATTTCGCTGAAGTTTGCTGAATACGAAATACTTGCGCGACTTGTCGGTTTAACCAAACGTGTTGCCAGGTTCTCACGTACAAGAAGCTGTAGCACATTTCCAGGAAATTTTGAGAGTTTCATTTATGTTTGCAGAAAAAAGGTGGGTGTGGACTTGCTTCCTGGTTAGAGGATTACACCCACAAAAAAAAACATGACAAAAGGTAAACAGTGAAAGAAAACTAATGTAAACAACAGATGGAAGTGTTATCCTCCAATGAGGCAATTTAGAATGTTCTTCATTTAACTTTTGCTTACATAAAAAAGCAATGCGTTTTTCCTTTATTTACATAAAATACAACCACCATTGAGTTTCTAACTTGAAATTGTTTGGACCAAAACCCACAATTAAAAGCACTAGGTTTGGTTTAAGCTATCAAGGAATCAGCCGACTGGGCTCTTCTTTCATCTTTTTGCGGATTTAAACTTGCCCACATTTGTATTCAATTAACTACTCTCCGCATGAGAGATAGGCAAGGAATCCATCGGCAAAGTTAATAATATACCAAAACCCAATTATGTTAGGGGCTGAAACACCACATGCATGTATGAACGATGATGGGGACTATTTTGTTTTAAGCAACAAAACATACATACCAGCTGAACCACAACTTTTGATCTCTCCAGAGAACAAGTTCGAAACATCGGCCGACTATCATGATCTTGAATAAAATCAATTGTATTCAGTTTATCTGAAAAAAACATTATGGGCAATGAAACACATCTCAGTACAACTGTAAAACCAAAAGTTGTCCCAAAAATATACACTCCTGGGGCAATGCAACATACGTTACCATTTAATTGATGAGCCTCAAGGTTTCATGTTTTGCTGGAATTTTTTCCCGTGGCACTACACGCAAAAATACTGCTGACTTACTGCTCAAAAATATCTTACCATTATTTATGGAATTCTACTATTTACTTTTCAGTGATGACGAGCAACAGTTGCATAAAACAACACTTTTTCCAATGCAAATCTATCTCATTATGGCAAACTACAATTGCCACGAAGCCAGCGTTTTGGTAACCACCGCCATGAATGTAATTATCTTTACTTAATGAACCACAACTTCAATTCTGTCTACAACAGTGCTTTTCAAACATTTGTGGGTCACGGACCCCTAGCACATCCTAATAAAAGTTATGGACCCCTAAGAAGAAACATTGCAATAATTAGTCAAAATTAGGTTTCGATCATCCTGGTAGTAATTGAAATGTCTGCAAAACCCTTTAAACCACATTCATGCACCTTTAGGGCAGGGGTGCACAACAAGCCGGGGTAAAAAAATTTGTTTTTTCGAAACTGAAAAAGTGAACCCTCCAAAATGCTGGCAAATGGTCCAAAACTACCAATTCCATTGAAGTTTTTTAGTTGCTCACTCTAATGGTCAACCAACATAAGACTAAAGGTCACACAGAGGTCAAATTTAGTGAAAATGCTATAACTTTGTAATGGATTGCACTAGAGACCTTAAATGGGTGTCAAAAGAAGCAGAATCACAAAGTTTCTATCTGTCCTAAATTAACTTTTTGCTTTATTTTGTCTACAAATGAAGATATTTTCAAAAAACGGTATTTTATGAGTTACGATGAGTGAAATTTTGGAAAGAACACATTGAAATTAGCAAGCCTTTCTGTTTAAACAATAAGTGACTATGAAAGATCTCCAAAGTATGATGTTATCAACATGTTATTAGTGCATCACAATACACAATCTAGATGCACATTCAAAGTGAAAAAACCTCTGCCAAGTTCTCTCAACAGTAGCAGCAAATTTCACCAAAACATATGATCTGTCTGCAAATTATGTGCAGCTGTTCATTCTATTTGTAAAACTCCTCAAAGAATGTAACAAAACGTTCTTTGGATTGGTATTACATCAATGCTTGGCTGAGTTTACTTACATCAATTCCTAAGTTTCGATAAGATCATTTTCTGGTTTTTGATTCATCATGTTGACACACAAACATTTAAAACCGATGCTACTAAAAAACAGAACTATTCTTGGCAGAGGTATAATTAACAATTCAGAACATTTGCTTTTAATTAAATCGCATACTCAACTATATCAAAAACAGTCTTGGAAGTTTTTAAACATGGAATTGTTTCTTTGCTTCAGAAGACTTCATTAGTTTCCTGGATCTAATTCTTTGCCTGATCATCCCATCACGCCTCTCATGACTTGTAGTTGAAGCATTTGCCTCCGTGGCCAACTGCACATGTCAGTCAACAGCTTGGTTGTGGCAAGGATGGTCAAGCTTTAATGGTTGAAGTCGAAGCTTATTGATTTCTTCATAACTGAACTGCTTTGTTGCTGGGGGCTCATGTTCATCTGGAAGATTCAAATTGGCCATTTTCTAGAATGATTTGGTTGCAAAGTTTATTTTTGGCATCACAAAGTCGCGAATACCTGTGCATTCTGTCGAAACTGCACTTGGCTCAATAAATCCTCCTTCAAAATTATCACTTCAATTGGATAGCTTGGTCCTTTTGATTGTAGGCTACACAACTTGTTGACGGCCATTGTTCAAAACAATGGATTTTTGGACACCCAGAGAACATTTTGCTTGGCATGCTGGTGATGATGATGAGGATCTTCAGAGTTGTGTAGCCTACCATCACAAGGACCAAGCTATCCAACTGAAAATGGATAACTTTGGAGGATTTATTGAGCCAAGTTCAGTTTTTACAAAATGCACAGGTATTCACAACTTTTTTATGCCAAAAATAAACTTTACAGCCAAGTCATTCTACAAAATAATCAATTTGAATCTTCCTGTACATGAGCCCCCAGCAACAAAGCAGTTCAGTTATCAAGAAATCAATCAGCTTCGACTTCGACTATTAAAGCTTGACCATCCTTGCCACAACCAAGCTGTTGAGCAACATGTGAAGTTGGTCACTGAAACATCTGCTTCAACTACAAGTCATGAGAGGCATGATGAGATGATCAGGCAAAGAATTCAATCCAGGAAACTAATGAAGTCATTTGAAACAAAGAAACCATTCCATGTTTAAAAACTTCCAAGACTATTTGATATAGTTGAGTATGCGATTTAATTGAAAGCAAACGTCCTGAATTGTCAATCATGCCTCTGCCAAGCATGGTTCATTTTTAGTAGCATCGGTTTCAAATTTTGTGTGTCAACATGATGAATCAAACACCAGAAAAGGACCTTTAAATGAAAACTGTTAGGAATTGAAGTAAACCATTGATGCAACATCAATCCAAAGAACGTTTTGTTACATTCTTTGAGGAGTTTTACAAATAGAATGAACAGCTGCACATAATTTGCAGACAGAGCATATGTTTTGGTGCAATTTGTTGCTACTGTTGAGAGAACTTGGCAGAGATTTTCTCACTTTGAATGTGCATCTAGTTTATGTAATGTGATGGATTGATAACATGTTGATAACAACATACTTTGGAGATATTTCGTAGTGACTTACTGTTTAAATAGAAAGGCTTGCTAATTTCAATGTGTTCTTTCCAAAATTTCACTCATGATCGTAACTCTTAAAATACCATTTTTTGAAAATATCTTCATTTCTAGACAAAATAAAGCAAAAAGTTAATTTAGGACAGATAGAAACTTTATGATTCTGCTTCTTTTGACACCCATTTAAGATCTCTTGTGTAATCCATTACAGAGTTATAGCATTTTCACTAAATTTGACCTAGCTGGGTGACCTTTAGTCTTGTGTTGGTTGACCACCAGAAGGAGCAAATGAAAAATTTCAATGGAATTGGTAGTTTTGGACCATTTGCTAACTTTTTAGAGGGTCCACTTTTTCAATTTCGAAAAAAAAATTTTTTCACCCTGGACTAGTGCACAACACAGGGCCTGGCAGAGGTTGAAAATGGCACGAAAGCAATTAAGTATAATTTTCTTTTATGTCGTAATTATTTAAATCATCAAACTTATTCACATGCGGCGGAGCTATGGAAGCTGCGGAAAACTACTGTAGTTACTGAGCAATGGGCATTTGGTTTTAAGAATGTGAAGGGTTGTTTGTTGTTTGTGTAATGAACAATATGAGCAATTCCTTCAACATGCTGTGGCCTGCAACTAGATTTTAAGCAAACTTTTGGCCAAAACATCCCCATTTGAGTTGTGCACCTCTGCCTTAGGGGTTCATGGACCCCAGGTTAAGAACCCCTGGTCCATGACATGGCTTATATACCATTCAGCTTGCCAGTGGTATATATTTAATTAAATACTTTATAGGATGGCCAAAAGTACCAATATTCTGAGCTTTTTTTCACCGAGACATTTCAGTCATTTGTCCCAGGGTTTTTTAAGGTGTTTTAGGGACCCGATTCAGATCTTTAGAATTAAAAACCAGGTCCCTAGAACCAGAGATAATTATCAAGAAAAATATCTATGAAATTTTGTTGGAAATTTTTCAGGTCCCTAGCAGGTACTTAACTTGGCATTAACAGTATTCAGTAAACCATATTTTCAAACATTATGACCAAATTAACTTAATTTTTTTGGTCATTTAAAAAAGATTTGGTCTACGACTGAAAAAAATCTAGCCAGTATTAGTCATTCACAAGCCATATACTGTATAATGGAAAGCAATAAAACCCTGAGGTCTCTCATGAAGATTTTCTAGATATTTGTCCAGTTTATAGCTGGAGATCAAGTACAGAAAAAATTGCGTAAATATGAACTGTTATGCCGAATAGAGTTCCACAATCCCAAATCACTCCCACATACAACAAATGAACTGACTATGACTAATGACAAAATTTTTAATCAAATAGAAAATCTCCAAACCTGTCAACTTTTAAAACTGAATGGCAGAATTTTCTTGAAAAACATGAAAAGTGTGCAGTGCTCGGAATTTAAGATTTCTTATTTCAATCGGCAGCTCTTCTTCCAAAATCATTTTTACTGCACTGTAATACCCTAAATGACTTCACAATATAGACAAGGCATTACTGTATATATTTTTCAAGGGTTTACCAATACATGTTTTCCTAGTAAATGTCCTAAAGTCACAAGTGCAGGCCATATGCTAGGGTGGGTTTTTTGTTGTTTGATGTACTGCTATATATCCCCTCACTTGTGTATAATACCTGTTGATTTCAGCTTGTTAAATCAACTCTGAGCCTAATTGTTGTGACACATCACATTTGATTATTGTAAAGACTGTCTACGCCAGTTTTTTGCAAAGTGGGCAGAATTATTCCCCTGGGGGCAATTTTCGGGGTCATGAGGGTGAACAAAACAAAGGGGGCGATAGAGGAGAAAACACCACAAAAGTGGTAAAAATGCCCAACCACTAGTCAATCATGGAGTTAACTGCAGTAGCTTACTATTATGATTTATTAGTTTCTTCCATATTTTAATTTACTACATAATCCTTAGAGGTTGTTTCTGAAGGAATTTATCCATTAAACTTTTACTCTGAATCATCTATGTGCCTGGCTACAGTGTGGATCCTTTTCACAAGAACTTTGAATGTATTATTAGTGGCATATAATATAATTTCTTGTTGTGCTATAATGGTATTGGGACCATGGTATGCATGAATTTCTTTAAAAATACTATATACCTTGCGTTTGCTTCATCAGACTTGGGTGGCAACATTGATGTGTCGAGAATTAAAAGGGAGCAATGGAACAAAAAAGTCTGTGAAACACTTATATACACACTGCTGGCTATTGTAAAAAGAATCTGCAGGTGATACAAAATCAATATAAATGCTTGGAAAATTGACTTTGAGATTAACTAGTTCTATCTGTACTACGTGCTGTTCTGTTGCAATGCCTAAACCAGTGGCTGTTAACCTTTTTTCTATCACGCCTCCCTTCATCAATTGTTCTTTGTTTCAAGCCCCCTTGACTTTAAGTAAGCTGTAAAAACAAACATATTTATTTATTGGTAAGTTTCAGGATCAAACTTTCCATGCTGTAGGGCATGTAAAGGCTCACTCCCCCTGGAAATTTATTGATGCCACCTTGGGGGAGTACCCTCCAGGTTAAGAACCACTGGCACTAACAATTCAAGTAAATATCACAGTTAAGCAAAAGCACTTGCAACAATTAAGAAAATATGATCAAACATACTCATGAAAAATGTTTGTGTTTCAACCAAAATTACAAGGACTGATTAAGTTGGAATTCTATTTGGACAAAAAGAACAACTGTTTTGATGAGCACAAACATTGCTGCAACTCTTTATGGCTCTCATATGGTATGAGCTAACTGAAACGTGAAATTTATATATGTGCCTATTTTCCAAGCTTACTTCTGCAATTTTACTGACTACAATGCAGTTTTAGTGTTTTACATGCCCAAACCACCAAATTTTTCTAAAATATAGAGGTTATTTGTCAGGCTGTACTTGTTATCAAGCTTACCATTTATTACTCTTTGGCACTGAATAAACCGATGATCAATGATTTCCTAAAAAAAATAAAAATATTGATCATCACACAAAGAGATTTCATTAGAAGTACAAAGTTGATTTTTAACACATCAGAGCAAGAAACTTCAGCATCTTCACGATCTTATCAAATTTGATGTAACACGAATGTTGAACCTAAACAAAACAACCTCAGGCTGTTCATTCTGTTAAAAAAAATACTTGTAATGTTTTAGTTGCAAACAAAGTACAAGCACTTAATTTGTCTATAAACTGCCAAAAATTATGTTTGTTATCAGATGGATGCGTTTCCTGTAGCTAGTCAACTGGAATTAAACATTGATTGTTTTTTGCAAAGCCTGATTTTAAACTAACCTTGTGATTATTCAGTGAAATTTCTGCTGCATTCAAACAGAACATGTTTTCAAAATAATAACTGGAAGTCACTGAAACAATTAGAGTAAGGTACTTGAACACATTAACAAAATAAGGTGAAACTGAGTTATTCAATTAAGACAATACAACATAGGTTCTCGAAGTGGGGCCTGCGGACCCCCAGGGGGTAAAAAAATCGGTGTTTGGGAGTCCATCAAGTGACAAAAAAATTCAAGAAATTCAGAATGATGAACAGTTTGAAAATCTGTCCGCAGTAATTTAAAGCAATAATACTAAACCTCTCCTTTGGCTATTTCCTCTTTGGTATTCCTGCGTAGCCCAATTTATTTGGCCATTTTGAGCACAAGCATCGTGGCACTATCAAAGGTCATTGTTACATAACTGAAATCGGTTGTCAATCATCATTGTTACTACACAACTACAAAAGCCAACAGAAAAACAAAAAGACTTCTTTAGCCATCTCTTACTATAAGCACATGTTAGTTACTATAAACTTAAGAGGCAAGAACAGGTAGTGCAAGCAAAAAGAGCTGGACAGATGAGAGATCAATTTAACTGACCTAAAATAAAGTTGATGAAGAAGGTTTTGAAGAAACCCTTAGATTTGCATATCGATAATGGAGTCAAGATAAAATTCTCTTCAACTTCGCTGTCTTGTATCGGGGCTTCTCAGCTACGCACTTGCAGTACAGTAGCTTATGATGGCATCGTAAGAAAAGTCCTTCCTTTCCCAACTACGTATCAGTGCAGTCCCGTCGTTACAGGGGGCTTTGGTGGGCTTATCTCTCCCAAACAAACCTCCAAGCCCTCCAAATTAAAATATGAAACAATATAAATTGTAGAAGTTTTCGTAAGTTTTTAGAATGACAAGCCCCCTGCATAATGTAACCCCCTCTTATCCAAGACTTTCTGGCAACGGTTCTACATCAGTGTGAGGTTGTTTTTTTTCAAGTTTGGTGAAAATCAAACTGTAATATCGAAACAGAATGGATGTTTGATTAGCTTTGTCCAAAATCAAAAGTTCTGGAATATCAATGCCTGTAGGAAAATTTGTCAGAAGCATAAATCTCGCTGAATCTCGAACGAGTCTGTTTTATACTGTAAGTAAAAGACACATGTATTTTGTTCATGTGTAACCAGAGTGTTGTTTACAATATTTGGGAGTCCCACAAAAAATAAACAAATGACTTAGGGGCCCGTGAGATGAAAAAGTTTGAGAACCACTGCAATAGACTATTGAATAAGGTGGTCATGTAATGACAAAAGCACACTATCCTGCACATTATTAAATTGGTAATAGCTTTGCTTATTACCTCACTGTACACAATATCGGCTCCATACTGCAAGGCAAGCAAGCGAGTTGGCAATCGGCCAATTCGGACCATTGGAGCAAGTATCGCTTTGTTGGCATAATCCAATTTCTTGTTAGCCATAAACTTCAGCCACAAACAATTCACTGTTAAGATTGGAACAGGCTTTGTGCAACATTAAAAATTAATATTGCCCTAAATGATTTGCTGACAAAATACACACAGATATGTTGAAGAACTAAAATCTGTGCAGTTAGCAAAATTTATAATTAATACAGCTTACAGCAAGCAAAACACAATCAATTTACAGTAAGCTTACAAAATATTATTTTTATCAAAAATGCATAAGCTTAACAAAACGGCACTCTAGGAGCTCTTTTCTTGTGGACAAGATTTGTTAGGAAAAGTTGTAAAATCAACCAAAACCTACACAAAGATCTAATTATCCAGCATGCAAAACATGCTAGTAAACCATGCCAAACATTATAAATCACAGCAGTTACAGTGGGGTAACCAGTAAGCAGACGATTTTCACATAAACACTGATATCTTTCTTTCTAGGCAAGTTATAATCACAAAATTTATATTGTATGATTAGAATTTTAATGTCCTATACAACTGTATTTTTATTTTGGTTTGCTTCAAAGTATGTTCAAGGTATTCCATGCTAAAGAAATAACATTTGGGAATAGTTTACGACTGAGATAACCGGTACGCCACTTGAAGTTTTGTTTGCACGGATGACGTCACAGTGGCAAGGAAAAAAGCCGAACAATCACTTTTTGCCCAATCGGAAAGTACTGGACTGAAACAAAGGTGTCCGGAGTCACTTTTTCCGACTCCTCTCCTCTCCCAGAATTTTTAAATCCAGATCATGGTAGTGACGTCATCACCAAATTTGGTGTGCGATCTTCTCTCACCACCAACTCCAATCAATGACGTCATCACCCGGGAAGTTGGGGAGAACGAATTGTACACTAGACCCAAACTGGGACAAATTCTAAACTGCACAGGGCAAAAGGTGACATCCAAAAACAGAATAGTTATAGGTTATGTACATTGAAAGTTACATTACAATGTGAAATGTAAAACACAGTAAAATTATATAGAGTGATGATGGATACAGCCATTTATGATTGTGTATGTGTTCCACCAGGCACATAGCACCCCCAAATGAGGTTGAACAGACAGAGGTAAAGACAGATTACAGAAAGGTTTAACAGGAAACAGTAATACAGTTGCATGTGTTGGGTACATGAAAAATAAACAAAATGAGGTTAGTCAGGATGCCTGAAAATGGGAGCAAAACAATACTGCACAGAGG
>JGI24158J21664_10011715_pt1 | contig 11653 bp, 8 predicted proteins | sample Ectturendosymbi3_FD_21664 | JGI IMG/M metagenome (IMG submission 21664)
GATAATCTGACAATTTAATATTGATAGGCTATTGATATTTCTGTTAATCAAAAGAATGGCATGTTTGCACGTATAACATAATAATGCTGCTAGACTTCACGAACAGCAAATCTGCCCATCCCAAAACTAAGCCTCCACATTGACAATAGTGCTGCTTTTTGTCTTCCGCAAAAACTTCGCAGTCTTGCCTGAAAATGTAACTTAGTACACTGTCTGTGCGACAACGTTACAGTAGAGCCAGTTACCATTTCTGCACGAAACAAATCATGGCTGTACTGTGGTCTCTCACACGTGCAGCTGCGAAACTCTCGCTATTTCAAGAAAATAAGCCTTCTGACAGCAAATCATACGGTAAAATGTCGGACAGAAGTAGTTTAACAATCTTTCGCGGTCATTTTGTTGAAGCTAAATACTATAAAAATATAAGAATCAGTGACACCAGGCCAACCTCTGTTTCAACATCAACTTGGCTTTGTGTGACATATAATATGAAAAGCTCTTCACACAAAACGTGACAAACGTCTCTTTGTATCTCTCCAAATACAATCTAAAGATAAAAATCCGTGGGAACATGGCATAATACTTCCCTACCGTCTGAAAAAAATGAGGACACGTCCCCCACCCAATTGTTTGCGCTCCCATCGACCGAAAACGCGAACATACACATGCGCACCAGTGGGATAACCTTTTGAATTCTTCATTTCAGGAATGGAGACACGCGCACGGTATGCGATGCCTCGGTATTCCCAATACTGCCCACTTCGCTAACGTCACGCAAATCGAAGATGCTCTAGCATGTAAGTACTGATCGTGTTCTTCATAAGCACTGCATAAATTATTATGGGAACGCAGAATCAATAAACGATTGACATGCAGTGTGGACCAAAATCAAGCAAACCAAGAACGCAGAGCGTTGGAATCCAGAACAGGAGGAAGAATTTGAAGATTCCGCCGGCAACGTCGTCACAAAGAAAACGTTTGAGGACTTGCAACGTCAAGGACTACTGTGACCTCCTCCCGTCATGCAGATCACCGATCTTCTGGCGGTCGTAGTGCAGTGCTTCCCGAAAAAGGCACCTTGTAAGAGTCACGTGTACAGTGCTGTCGTATTTGAAGGGGAAAGGCGTAATGCTTCTATTTTCTGCGCGATTTTCTGGTCCTGAAAAACAATAAACCCTTTTGCATTTTTGATCTTCTGCATTTCGCACGTGATTTGACGTACCTTTGTTTGGCGAAGGTTTGAAAATACTTCCAGCTGCAACAACCGACGGAATGCTTCAATTGACTCCGAGTCTACGTTAATGGTGTCTGTGTAACAGACGTAAACAGTTGCGGAGATGTTGTGCAGGGTGCAGTGAGTTAACGCTGCAAGTAACAATTTGTAAGTTCATTTTTCATTCCAATGTGCATTAAGCACAACTTACGCCTATGTTACCTGCAGCTGCAAGTCCAGTCACCATATTCGGTTGCTCGAGCGGAGGAAAGCAGGGTTTGGTGGAACAGTGATTGTTACGAAGTGATCTCACGAAAGGCGACTGAGTAACTTGCGTATTCTTCGGCCATTTGTATTCGTAAATAGAAGCAGATGTCAAAATAGTGACGTTTGAAATCTCCGCGCCAGCACTTTCGAATAACTGTGATAGAAAAGTGCTGTAGCAACAAAGCGGTTTTTCACTATTAAGGCAAGCAACGACAAATTTACCTTGTTAGTAATTTCCCACAGGGCGTCTGAGGAATTGCAAATGTTGCAAAAAACGAAAGCTACGTCGTTGCAGTAGTAAAAACTCGCTAGAAGTTTACCTGTAACAAAAAATCTCATAATAGGGAAGGCACAAACCTCCCATCTTATACAGAATGGCAGTCTGTGAGGCAAACGTCAGTGCGGAAATTACATTGAAGAAAGTTAACACAAGGTAATTTCGTAGTTGTGGTTCCATGTTTCCAAGTGAAAAATGGAAGGACGTGTCCGGGTCGGAATCGTTACTAACCAGCTGAACAGCGTTGCAGCAGTGAAATGTTGTACAAATAAACGTGAAGTTGCCCTTGTCCTAACGGATGGCTTAATTTCGAGCTTGAGTTGAGTTACCTTTCCATTGGCTCTATCTCCGGACGGCATTGTTTCGCCTTCTTTCAGTTCTTCATCAGAGGAACACAGGTGACACCTGTTCAGCGGCCACTACTGCATGGGGGGGTGTTTATGGTTAAGACCCCTGCTGTTTGTTGTGGCAACGTAACGCTGTAGAGCAGGGGTGGGGAACCTATTTACTATCACGACCACGGGCCGCATAAAAATTGTGGATTATCGCCAGCGGGCCGCAGATAACAACTGATTTTATCATAAAATTCTACCTTTATTTTACTACGAGGGATAGGTCTGGCGTACTGTCTAAGTCAGTAGTTCTCAAACTTTCATGAGCCCTTCTAAGTTTAACAGGCGAATACTTAATATATCGCGACACTTGGGTTATGCAATATCACGGCAAAGCTACAGTATCTAGTGAAGGCCTCTGCTCGAGGGCCCCGTTTGAGAAACCTTGGTCTAGGTACTTGTTTATCATGAGCTTCGTTTTGATGCGATCTTGTACTCTAAACCGGGCAACGAATAAAGCGCTGGGGCGGTGACGTTGCATGCGTAACAGTCCCGTTCATGTTATTAGCAACACCTGCCTGGCTTAATTTCACAACGTACTTTTGTAATAGCACTTACCGTAACAAGAGCCCACAGTTTCCTCATTCTTTTTTTCTTTGAGGTAACCAAGACTTATCAGGTTTTCCACATGGCATTCCACAAAACCTTTCACAACATGCGTATGGTTGAATTAATGTTTAGTACGGATTGTTGAAACAACGTAGAAAAGGAATAGATATTGCCATTTAAGCATGACACTAATAGTTTTCTGGCAGACTAGTAATACTTCAAGCACATGCACTTAAAAAAGCTAACATAACTCATTGAAAAATTCATCCATTATAATGTGATTACGAATGACAAAAAATGTTTCACACTTTGAGCCAATTCAATAAAAAGTCTAAATAGATTTTAGACCAGGAGTGTCCAAATGCAGGCCACAAATACATTTCACATGGACTGCAGCTTTGTTTTCAGATGAGTTATACACAGGCCCGTAACCAGGGGGTGAAGCGCCCCTAGAAAAATTTTTTCCCCCCTGGGAAAATGTGTTGGACAATGGACATAATTTAAAAACATTGGACATAGTTCAAAAAATTTGGGCTCTTGGAAAACTTTTCATCCCTCTTGGTGCCCCAAGCTGGTTATACAAGTATACGGTATGCCTAACTGTGAACAACACTTCTGTGATGGGAGGTTTCTTGCTAATGTTACTTGTGACATTTTCAGTTGAAACATTAAGTTAAATTGCTGGACTATGCAAGCCTTAAAATGTCAAAAGGGAGTGCTGGCCTGCAGGCACCTTTTCAAAATTAAGCCTTAGACTAAATATATATACTGTACCACCAGGGTTGCGAAGCCCAAGTTTTTTGGGTGGAGTTGTATTCCTAACTCTAGGAGTCAGAGTTGGACTTTTCCTCCGACTTCGGAGTCCAATTTCTTTTTAAACTTTTGTTGATACAGAGAATTCTTGCTGTGTACCACGATTTCCATTGAGTGCGAGTTGCTACAAAATTGTTGACAGCCAAACTCCATTTTGTCAAGGAATCGGAGTTGGAAATTTTGGAAAAGTCAAACATTTTACTTTACCTCTGACTCCGCAACCCTGATTTATACAATTACTATTTACAAAGTTATCCATGTAACTTGAACCAGCCAACCTCTTTCAATTTTTCCACTTGCCAGTACAAGGGATTTAAAGTTGGTCATTGTAGTATGACTGTGGTGTGGTTGCCATTCAATCTGTAGCTGTCTAGAATAATATAAGTTATTGTCAAACTCAGTGAACAAAGAAATTTCATCACAGCGTTTTACTGAAAACAATAAATCATACACAAAAACCATCTCAGCTGAAGAACAAATGTGAGAAATATTGTGTGGGTCTTATTTATATTTGAAAATCAAGATGTTATGTTTCATGAAAGTACGGTTTGTAAAAATTCTGCTTTTTCTACCATTTCACGTAGAGGAAATATACTCACTTTATGATTGATATTATAATTGCATGTTTAAGATTCATATTAGACCAACGTTTTCAGCTTGTGATCCACTTTTACTATCGAATTTTGATGAGGCTCACCATTACAGTAAAATAATGAGTCGTGAAAAATATAATGTTCACAACATGCAATTTATTATTAATGGAAAACTTCAATTATAAATGATGAGATCAAGTTGAGGCTTGATAGGAGATTAATCAATAGAACATTAGCAAAAGAAAGATGCATACAGTAGAATCAATACAAAATCAGCTATGTAATTGTCAAACATTTTAGTTAAATACCAGAGATTGTAACATTTTGAAATGCTACACAGCTTTCCTGTAAGATCTTCATGGTCCACTGGTTAGGAAGCACAGTATATCCTACACTGGGGAACTACCTGACCACTGCACAACTCAGAAACCTTATGGGCCAAATTGATCAACGGGAATTTGCTGCCTGGCCACAAAAGTCTATTTCATTTCATTTAGTTCGTAAGAAATTCTGGAACAACAAACCACACAGAGTAGGGCTTCTGCAATATTTTCTGCATTTGAAAAAGCTTCTGTGAATCATAAGCTCTGTGTGTTGTTGTGCAGGTCTGATGTAGATTATCCCAACATAATTTGGCACAAGAAGTTTTGTTTGATCCATTTGATATACATTGAAGAATTCTGTTTCACACAGTGACTAAATCACAATATCTCAATGTGCACAATAAGAAGCTTCATTAGCTATGATATTGAATCAACACAAAATATTCTTTGCTTATTTTACTAACTGTGAAAAGCTGTTTTACCACCATTTGACTGTATCTTATCACATTTGGCATAACTTTTTACATTTAATGACCTCATTCCCACTGATTGATGACATTATTACACCCAAATTTGAATTTATTCACTTACATCAACAATCCCCACTAGGTTCAACAATGTGGGGTGCATTAACTACTTACTGTATTTTTCAGACAATAAGGCACGTTTAGTCTGAAAAATAATTTTCTCAAAAATTGAAAGTACACTTTGTAATGCAGCGTACCTAATGTACAAATCTGGTTGTGCTTTCTCACCTAGAACCAATTTTATTTGGTAAACGATGCTGTTTATTTAACTGCTAGTTACACCTTAACTGAGCATTGCATGTGTTTGATTAAGACTGCCATTAGCCATGTGACTATTTGGCAATATTTTTTGTTTACAAAAATAACAAAACAATAAAATTATGTTTCATGTTGTCCTGGAACTAAAATATGATTATGCTTGGTAAAAGTTTAATCCTTGCAAGGTTTTTATTAACATGTAGTTTTCAACAAATACAACCTTGTATTTATTCTATGAATAGTTAATTTTTCCTTCATTATTTTTCTTTCCTTTGGTAAAATCACTGCTTTGTTAAATCCAGAGTGCAGAATGCTTAAAGATCATTACAATATATGCTTCATACAAATATAGGGTCAATTCAGCATTGAGTTTAAGGCTTTTTTACATTGAGTTGCACGATAATATGTTCACATGCTGTTGTTTCAGCATTTTCTTTCAAATTTTTAGCCATATAGTTTCAAGTGGATCTCTGACCAATGTAACTACCTACCACACAGCCAAAAACCTTATGTATGCTTAGAACTTTCTTGTTACATTTTATGCAATAAACCTAGACACACAAAGGTTTTCTGTACATGGTATCGTACTATTTAATCATGCATTTTTGTGACTCAAATCACGAAATAACACAAATGCAACAGGAAGAAAAAATAGTTAAGATTGAAGAGCAGAGATTAATTGCACGTTGATGAGAATATAAAAACATCAGGTTAGCAAATTGATGTGAAAAGGATTGGCAAAAGAGAATATGAGTCAATTTTAAATTAAAGACGTTTCACATGTACTAAAAGAAAAGCAATAAAATGCATCAAAGACAAAATAAGTAAACAAACAACAAAAAAGAGCTTGAGAAAAGCATGCTTATGTACAGAGGGGAGTGGGGTAAGCAACTAGCAAGGTAAAATATGAGAAAATTGGGGAACGTAAAACAATATTACTGAAAAGTGACAAGCATATTAAACAAAAATCAACAAAAATGTTATAAAGGTTGGACATTGTTTTCCAAATGAATAAGGTGAAAGTGATTTCAAATTTTCAGGAATATCAGACCAAATTTCGGGATTAATATACTTTAAGAAAGCTGACCCAACGACATTTTAATTTTTGGGTAAATGATATGTTTGCAAAAAACAGACCTTGTTTGCTTTTTGTGGACTAATGCAATATCAGAAAAGTAGTTGTCAAGTGTTCAAGTAGGCAGTTTACCATCAACAAAAACAGCACATGAATTTGAAAAAAAATTACTCACACTTCATTGTCATCATCATCTTCACTATCACTATCCAAAATAGCACGTGACACAACTGGAAGTATTTCACCATAGAAGGAAGCCATGAAATTTTTTAATGCTGAAATAAGAAAGCAGTGTCTACTGTCTGGCTGTACTGCACCGTTAGGAAGGGTTGCCAACCTGTCTTTAACAAAAGAAGCCAGACTTAGTTACAAAAAAAGCCAATTAGCAGTCGTTAAACATACACATATCAAACATGAAGCCACTGCCGCAACATCAATTTCATAGTAAAACACATTCATTGCAATCAGATCTGGCTGTGTTTCCCTTGCAATGTCTTGATGATGTAACCATATGCAAGATGGATATTTCAAGTCAGTCATCAACACAATACAATTCCAAATCTTCAGAAGCTTTTCTTCTGTAATTACATTGTCATTCATTTGTTTCCTATTAAATAGAGAATTTTTAAGAGAAACAACCAAATATTTGCAAAATTTTGTTTCAAAACAGATTCAATATAACAGTGCATCTACTGCAGCATTCTAAGCTTCATTCAGTTACTTCAAGCTGTTTTTGTTAAAGTTTTAGTCAAGAAAATTCACTCCACCACTGAATTTAAAACTGGCAATAATAAGCAAGACAGTGCAACCTTATCAAGTGCTTTCTCCTGCAGTATTTTGGTATTTTCTCACACTGATCCAAAATTCTGCTGTGTCTGAAAATATACTGCCTGAAAATACGTAGTTTTTCCCAATCAACAAAACAGTTTTTTATATTGCTCTTCCATCTGATGCATATGTCTTCCTTTAAGAAAACTGAGAGGGAGTTGTGAAAATGGAAGTGGATCAGGTTGTGAAAGCACTTTGTTAGGATGCAGAGCACTCAAACCTTCAAATATGCTTATGTTTTCTGGAGGCCTTAACTTGCTCAAAGCATTCCACCACCACTGCTCTGTATCTTTTCTTCAATGTCTGCACACCAACTTCATCAGCCTCCCTGTTCCCTGTTATTACTTATTTGCCGCAGACTCGTGCTCCATACCACAAGCACAATTGAATAACACAAGAGCACAAAAATGGTTAGTCATAGCACGTAGAGTAGGTGTTAGCACACAATCAACACTGAGAAGAGCAAACACTTTCACAGTGCCCCAACGATAATGTCATTCACTCATCATCATACAGGGATCTTGCAGTGGGAGAGAAATGAAGGCATTCCAATATCAAATTGAGGTAAACAACTAACAGAAAAAAACATTGGGGTGCTCACATTTGGACAGGGGCATTTTTATTTTTTTGATCAAGGTTTGAAAATGTTTTGAAACATATTTAGCATGAGGCTGACAGCCAACTATTTTTACTGAATTTAAAGCAGGATTTGATGGTTAGTATTTCACCAGTTATATAATCTTTTTGTATGTTTGGCTTGCATACGTCATTTACATGTTGGAAGTGATAGACGAATCACAACAAAATACAGAAATCCTGAGGCCCCACGAAGCACGTGGAAAGTTTTGTTGCTAAGCAAAAGCAAGACTGATGAGACACATTCACTGAAACAACCAATCAACAACTACTTCAGTTGGTCACTATCACACAGGAGCATTAAATAATTGGAGTGAACATTTGTAAAAAGCATCAGACGTTTCAAACGATTAGATCAAGAAGGTGGATGAAGATACACATCACTGAAAAAACAATACATATTGTTACTCAACAAGGCATCAAAGGCCCTAACGCAATGGTTACCTTGGTGTGGGCGAACACTGACATTTCTGGGTATTATGTAATGCATAATTAGGTAGGCATTGTTGTATGTAATGTGTAAGCGCTTCATACTAGTCTGTGTGTATTTCCTCCACAACTGGCAAGCATACATTGGCATGAAATAAAGTGTTTTTCACTGCAGGAGAGCACTGATTGAATGTGCTTTGGAACTTTTTTGCTGCATAGAACAGCAATTTCACTTGTCTCTGAATACTATATCATCACCATCCTTCAGTAAGGCATCTAGCAACAGATGAGGTTATAGGTCTGCCGTGCATGACGTGGTTTGAACAAAACGCAGAGTTTGTCAATTCAGAGGAACCGTTGTGGTAGAGTAGTGGATGTGTTTACGTCTGCTGGTCAAATGGTTTTCAGTTCGGCTCTCACCTAGGCAAATTTTGTTTTGGTAGTAGTGTTTGCACATTTCAATTTATGGGTTAAGTTTGATGTTTAGCACATTTCTACCAAGCCTACTGCAGTCCACTGCACATTCGTCATGCATTACTATCACGTTATAGGTGGTGTACGAATAACATGAAGGTCCACTGGCAGACCTGTAGCCACTGCCTTCAGCAACACATCAAGGTGTTCAAGGTATTTCCCTTGGTCAGAAAATTGCACATGCATGCCATTCAAAAACACATTTGATGGAGCATGTTGTTCCTATTTTAGGGGGAAAAAAGAAAACCAATTGTTTTGTTACAAAGGTGATTTGGTATTATTGCGATCGGAAAAGCCCGAGCAGTGTGCAAAGCTACGCACTGTGGCAGCAAGCAACAATAGAGATCACATGCCATGATCACTCTCTGTGTATGCTAGTCGTTACGTTCAATCGTTCACAAGTTAATATCGGCAGAGCTTCCATGCCACGATCACTCTATCATTGCTTGTTCGTGCCACATACATGTGTTGTTCTTCACGCAATCCTGTTAGTGGTGAATCACAGATTTAATACGTCAACGGAGTGGTTGCAAAAACACCCCCTCCTTTTTACAACGAAACGCAGCAATCGCACATTCTTTTGTGAAGGCTTCACATGGCACGACCTTCACATCCTGGTCACAGCACCATTTTGTTGCGATCGGAAAAGCCCGAGCAGCATGTGTACAAAGCTTCACACTGTGGCAGCAAGCAATAACAGAGATCATGCACCGCAATCACTCTTCACATATGCTGTTGTTACGTTCAATCGTTAGTATCACCAGAGATTACACGCCGCCATCACTCTATTATTGCATGTTCGCGCCACATATATGTAGTGTTGTTCTTTGCGCACATCCCGTTCGTGGTGAATCACACATGCAATGCAACGCCAACAGAGTGGTTGCAACAACATCCCCTCTTTTTTACAATGAAACGCACCGATCGCACATTCTTTTGAAGGCTTCACAAGGCACAACCTTCACATCCTGGTCACAGCACCATTTTGTTGCGACTGGAAAAACTCGAGCAGCATGTGCACAAAGCTTCATACTGTGGCAGCAAGCAACAATAGAGATCATGCACCGCAATCACTCTATTATTGCTTGTTCGCGCCACATATATGTGGTGTTGTTCTTTGCGTACATCCTGTTCATGGTGAATCACACATTCAACACAACATCAATGAAGAGGTTGCAACAGTATTCATCAGCAGAGTCAGGACAAACATGAAATTTGTAGAAGATGTTGGAGTCCACTGTCCATTTATGCTGGGTCTGAATATACTGATATCATCAGCAAACATTAGATTATTCATAATCGTAGTGACTTCTGGATAAAACCAAGTATATTGCAGACATAAATGTGGAATCAAAGTCTGCACAGAAGAGTGGTACTTCCAAGGTTGAGAAAAACCTGTTTTTTTTTAAAAAACACCTTTTTTGTTTTTTTTTAAGAAAACCCATTTTTAGGGTTATTTGAAAATGAAAGCTTTATTCTTTTAAGAATAACACAAAAACCCCATTCTACATTGTTTTTATGGCATCATGCAATACCACTGTTTTCAGAATTACACAATAATAACTTGTTATGCCTATTATGACATTCAAAATTGAAGGCAAAGAAATTTACTCCATCTTTGTTTCCGCAAAGTATTGTTTGTCAGTTCACTCGAAAATGGAAAGGCTTCCTAAGCATGTGAACAGCAAACAGTGAAAAGTCACTCCCACACAACCTCTACAGTTTCACGTCAAGTTTATGTGCATGCCCTGCTAGATCAGCATCTGTAGAGTGTACATGTGGTTTGGTATGGTCCAACATCAGAAACGGTTTAGATGCAGAAAAGACAGAAAAATTGGTTGCATGAAACTACATCGATATTATAAAACTGAAGATGCCCAGTATAATTTACTCAAATGGTTCAAATTATTCTTCTCTTTTTTTCCACGCCCTTACATTTTTTCATTGCTGTTCGTTTTGTTTGATTAAAAAGATTTACAGTTAACTGTACAAGTGTACTGCACATTTACTTTTTACTTCGTAGTAGATCTTAAAGAAAAAGTAAAGAGTGGGTTTAAGTGGGTTTTGTTAGGTTTTTTAAAGTAGGTTTTAAAAAAAAACAAGTGGGTCTTTTTGATTGGGTGAAATTACATCAACCCAGACCTGAAAAATGTACATGTGACATTGCTGGAACTTTTCGGCGCTCCCTTACTGATTCAGTGCCCAGGGCATTGTACCTCCCTTACCCCTCTCGTTGTACCCCAGGTTTAACTCAAACCAAATTATATGCTCTTGTGTAATTTAAAATGTGATCTGATCAGGTAGAACTTTTAACAAATTACAATTGCACAAAATCAAAAAGTCTCAAGGAGAGTTGTTAGTTACATAAAATTTGAGGAAATAATTAGATTCAGCTCACTCATGAAAAACACTGGATAGCTATGAAAAACCACTAGAACACTAGATGAAATGTAAAAACACTAGATCTAGTGGAAAAACACCAGGAGGGGCACCACCAGTGTTGCCACTCTGTTGTTACAGAAAAGCACTAGATTTCATGATAAAAAAACACTAAATTACAAAAGCAAACTTACACACTGCGAAAATGCCCAGAAAATATATAACAATGCCAACCATTACCATAGACAAGACATTGTGCAACTCATTCATTGGAAACCAGAAACAAAGAAAACGGGAGATAGCAGCAACACTTGTGTTTGTTTGTACAGGTCATTGAAACTTTTAACAGATGACCATGTGACTTCTGTCACGACAGAACCTAGCGACAAACAAAACCTTTCACCAGGCTTTATTCAACTAAGAACACCAGCACGCATCAACATCTGCAGCATAACACAAAAACCGCCAGGTACGAAACTAGAAACCATCTGACATCGACGTGTGATACAAACGACCAGGCAAAGCAATTCAACGTGGCACGTACTCAATAAGTGGACTAATCAGTGCAGGCAACCGCTGGCATCGAAACCGTCACAATTTCGCAGCGGTGTAATTCAAAA
>JGI24158J21664_10011717_pt1 | contig 11651 bp, 10 predicted proteins | sample Ectturendosymbi3_FD_21664 | JGI IMG/M metagenome (IMG submission 21664)
AGCAGCTCAGTGGTCACGTCATTGTAGAACCGTCGACAGAAAGTTTTCAATAGGGGGGGCTTTACATTCTGAAATTTAAAAAGAACTCCACCGGCCCGGTATTGGTCTTCGTACCCCCCTGGTGAAATTTCTCTCGGGGGCCCTGGCCGCGGTTGCTTCGTCGAAGTTACTTGGTCGCGATCGGCGAAGCGTGACGTAACAATCGAGTTTCACTGTGCGCTTGGCAATTCGTACATCGTATTCCCTCCCACCATTTCTATCAAACCTATATACGTGCAATTAAGCGTAATAGAAGACTTCGAAGCCAGCACTGAGACATGTTACTTTGACCAGGGGCGTCGGAAAGATTTTTTCCAGGGGGGGGGAGCACTAGGGAGGTTTTCAAAAATTTTTCCAGGGAGGCCAAAAGTGGTGTAATTTGTTTTTTCTTACTCGAAATCAGGAAAACAACCTTTTTTGCTGAAAATTTCAAAATCCAGGAGGGCCAAGGCCCCCCCTTCCAACGCCCATGGCTTTCACTCTTGATAAACGGTTCTCACGGCACGGCAGCAAAAAAAACTAAACATTTGAAAGCGAAATGCAAACACATGTTTTTTTTCGTTCATCGACCGAAGCGTTTTTGAAATGACCGAAAAAAAATTAAGTCATTTCGGTCAGAATGTCTGACAATAGAGGCTAAAAACACTGTTATGGTGAGTTTTAATGCAACTGTTAGACAAATGACCGAAATGTTTCAGCGAAAAAATGCCAGTGCGAAGCAGAAAGGAACTGGTTGCTGAGTGACAAGAGTGTTCCAAACACAACGGGGGGTTTAATACCTTTGTGAAACAATCGTATTTTTATTCATCGACACAGTGCTGAGAGTGAGCGCGCGTCGACGAGTAACTTTATTGACAGCGCTGCTTTGCTGGCTGAAAAAACAACAAGGATAATACGAATACCACTTACCTGGGGCACAATGACCCCACGCAGTGACTTGTCGGGGTTTTTCAGCTGCCGGAACTGGTCAAACTGGTTCCCACCGATGTCGACTGGAAAGCCGGCTACGACCAGTTCCGCTTCAGTGAGCAAGCGCTCAATGGCAGGCACGGTCTTGTAAAGCTGAAAAACAGATTTGCTTCTTGCGAGGGCGCAGTACACGATCAGTTTGCTCGTAAATGATATTAACTTCACTTTTTTTTGCACGGGCGCATTGGACAGTTGTCGAATTAAAACCAAACTGGGTATCATCGCGCCATTTTGTTATTAACCTCGAGGAAACGTGTAAGAAACCAACTTTCAAAGTAGGTTAAATGTCGCCGAACTCCTCTTGTCTTTTCGCAACGCGCAACAGCGCCGCGCAGTGGGACTTTTCAAGCACCGGCACTGTCCAAAAGAGGGCGATTTGAAAACTGCCACAAAACGCGCAGGAAAATTTATCGCGCTGGAACTTAGTCGCTAATTCAGGAGGTAACGCAGCCGGTTTCTAAGCAAAACGCAAAAATTCTAGAAAAAGTTGATCGCACCACGTCGCGGTACAACTCACCCCTAACATTCTGTCCACTTGGTAGACGGCCAGCTGGGACACTTCGTATTCCTCTGGGCCGCGTTTGGCCAGGAACAAGGCCCGCTTCACCGCCGAGTCGTGACGGAGCTTTATGTTCATTTGTCCGCCGACGGCCAGCTTGCCCCGCGCGGGCTTGAACGTGCTGGCGTCCTCGACCTTGCTTCCAGCCACCAGGTCCGTCCACTTGGCATCGGTCATACCTGCCCGTGCAACGCAAGTCTGTAGGAGGAGATGGGGTGCATGGCGGCGGGGGAGTGTGTCAGCGGTAACGGGCAACTAGGTTTTGTTCAAATGATGCCCCTGAAGAAGACATCAACTACACAACAGTTCTGCGCAGGTTTTTTCAAGGTTTGACCTTGCTGACCGCCAAGACGTTTTGAGAGACCGCAGCTATTTCATCTGAATGCCGACGTGGTCGTAAAGCAATGTTTTAGTGCAGTGGTTCCCGAACTGGGGGTAAATTATCCTCCAGGGGTAATATGTTTTTTTGGGGGGTAACGCGGAATCTAAACCACAATGTTGTTCTGTATTATGAGCGTTCACTGCGAAGTATTGAGGGTAAGAAGACATAATCGCTGCACTGATTTGGGTCACGACTCGAACAAGTTTAGGAACCACTGTTTTAGCAAATTTTGATGGTGGTGGTAGAACGAGTTTCTACGGTATTTTGAGAGACCGTTTCGATCTCTCAAAACACCTTAGAAAAGCACTTGCTCTGTTTCTGTGAGCGGCAGAAACCTTTACAAGCTTTCTTTCGTACTTGTAGGAGCGAAAACGTTACGCCAAAGCCAGAAGGCCACGTGCAAATAATGGTTAAGGCTATGTGCCGCTGGTTAAGTGTCAGATAATAGTAACGTGCCGGTTAAGGTTGAGATCGACTCCACAGCGGACGGTGTGATGACGCGCAATTGAACAATTACGTCATTACTCGTGACGTCGCTGCCAACAATCATCTACAGCAAGCAATCGCTCACGCGCACACCGAAGCGCAGTGATTGAAGCGTCACAGTGGTTTGCGGCCAGTGGACGAGTCTCTACCGTGCACCTCCGTAGGATTTGCCAACTATTTTCATATGCGAAGTCGGGTTCTTATCATAAGCTCGAATAGCGAGAGGCTGGGTTAAGCGCTCTAAGCGCAAGCTGCCCGTTTTCGCACCACCCTGTCATCTGACAATCTCCCACTGACGCGCGCGAGCAAAGCACCTCCCTACCTTTCCAGCCGCAAGCTTCCATCAGGGCGGCTTCTCGCGCCGCGCGAACCGATCGCTGTATCGTCGCCGGATCGTTCAGACAATCGACTTTATCGCTTGGCTGCAAGGACGGGTCGAAACGTCGGTTAAAATATTGAAAATAAAAACAAATTTCACCCTGACGTCAATCTACTTGTCAGTTCAATGCCAGCAGACCAGGTGCACTGACGTCATCACGATTTTTTTTTCGGCGATGACGTGTCGCCTCTGTGACGTGCTGCAAAAAAGACAGCAACTAGCATGGCACCAGCCTGCGTCGAGTGCGCAACAACAGTGTGCATTAAGCACGGTGTGCTTCTTCATGCCTGTTTCTGGCCTTGCTGTACACCGAGAATGCCGTTCTGCGATGCTTTCCCAGCGCACCGGTTGGTTTAAAGCGATGTCGCTGATTTAGGGGAGTCCGGGTGGAGAAGAAAGCTGCACAGGGTGTTCGCGAAGTCTCTTTGCAATATAAAAACTTAGTACCAAGGCAATTGACGAGATCTTTTTATAAAGATCTTTTTTGTATGTGCTCGGCGACTATTGTTTAATCACATTGCATTTGAGCACTTCACGTAACCTGTTGATGAAATCGATTGTCTTATATTAGGTGTTGGCAAAACTCCTGTTACAATGGCGATCCCCAAACAACGGATAGACATCATGAATCGCAACAAGAAACGCAAAATCGCTGCACAAAGTATAAGCCTGTTGATGCCGTTGCGGCCATTGATAAGTCTACAGCGACCATGACAAGAAGTCGTTTACCGAATGTGTTTCGCGCGACTATCGATGTCATGGTGTTCATGTACAGACGTGTGTGAGACAAAAATAGCATCTGCTCTTCACTTTGTAACAACTTGCACGATACACTCAGTTGTCGCGTGTGAAGCTAGCTCAGTCCATTCTGCAAGGAGCGCTTCGCGGAAAATTTAATTTCATTGCTTTTCAAGTGAATCGAAGTGGCATCAAGGGAGGAAGGCGAGACGCCGCAAAAACGCATGATAGATGGCGCCAACGTAGAGGTGAGGCAGAAGCTAGAAACTCACAAAAATCCATCACTGTTTTTATTCAGACTTGCTGCCAGTCAAACAATGTCATCATGACGTTGCATCGGGTGAAGAAGTTCGTGACCGGGGGTTGAGATGATGCGCGTCACATGAAATCCCTGTGCGCTGAAGTGGAACGTCGTTTTTTTGGGGGGTAACGTGAGCGGCAAAGGCTGATTATATTTCAGTATCACCAGCGCACTCGAAATCTCTGCAGTCACGTCGAAGCCGCAGAAGCTACATTGTCGTATCGTGAGGCTATTAATGAAAAACAGCCTGACTTTCCCAACAAGGTGCTATCAGGAAAATGTTAACAATTTTACAAACCCCAAAACACACACACACACACACAAATTACCATGACGACTGGAGTGGTGGCGTGGGGTGATGGCGCGAGATTATCGTCGCGGCGGATGTAAACGGTCGTTCCCGCGTGGTCCACAGGTTTCGAACTCTCGGATTTAAGGATTGCTATGATCCAGCCTGAAATAAAAAAGTTTCATACAAACATGAAGAGCGTTCTGCATTTAACTCACCACCTTTATGACAAGTTTCAGGTGTTTGCGAAAGTGCAGGAGCACAAACTCCCCCCCGCCAGGAACAGAGAAGCGAACTGTGAGGGATGTTGTTGTAACTGTCAACACACTTGGCTTTCAGATAAAAAAAAAGAAACAAAGAAAATTTGAATTTCGTTTAAAATATTTGAATTAAGCTGAACGCGTACAAAAAGTNACAACTTNAATATCAAACAGAAAGTCTCGTTTATATTCACGCAAAGCATGGAAACCAACAGGTCTTGCTAATCATATTGCGCGAAAAANCTGACCGCGCAAGAACACATTTGNATCACATTGAACAGTTGCGAAAAACGGCAGCGGCTGCATTTTTCTTTGCCATGACAACCCAAAACGCAAACAACCGCCACACCTTCTTTGCGGAGGTGAGGCACTGTGACGAAAGCCTTGCACTTGGCGTCGTTCAAACATTTGCTGATGGCTTCTTCGGTGGTCTGGAGCGACATGACGCAGCCCCATTCCGCTTTGCTGAACGGGCAGTAGTAGTCATAGCGACCGGGATAGTCGGCGTTCTCGATCTTTCGAAAGCCGTGAGATACCTGCGAATCATGATCACGTGACCCGTGCGCCAAAGCAGCAGCAAATTGAACACAGAAAGACAGAGCATCAGAGTTTGAAGCTGCATAAACTTAACATTGACTTGTGAGCTTGCTTGCACGCTGAAGCAGTTTGCGTCCCAAGTTTTTTTCGGTCATTATGTCCGAAAATATAGACTACTAAAGAATGTTACGGCGAGTTTTTATACTACTACGGGACAACTGACCGAAATGTCTCGGCGAAGAAAAAACGCAGGTTTGCGTCATCGCGACGTTACGCTCGGAGAACTCACAAACGCGCACGTCACAATGAAAAAAACAAATTGGGTTCGTGCGACACTGTCGTTTTCGGTCGAACAGTTACCTCTACTCTCTGTTACAACTGGTGACAGTGGATCTATACTCCCAATTCCACCCAGGAGGTTCAGCAGCAATTCTGGGAGGTGTCGCAAAAGTCGTGCCTTCCTGGGTTATTTCGTAGCGTAATTACGCGTTGCATAAAAAGCGAACTGCCGCACATTCGGTCCCATCAAGCAGCGGTCCACAATCTTCGCCAAGCCGCAGACCCCTAGCCGTTTTTCTTCTCGCGGACCCCCAAACGCCGACTTTACAAGTTTGAAAAATGTAGCGTCTTGAAAATCTGACACGAAGGATGAAATTTCGATTTCAGATTCCTAATCAGCGAAATGAAATCCTCCTGACGGAGCAATTGCTACCTCGCCCCGCACGAAAATGTTGTTGACTGGTGTTACAAAGTAAGAAGAACCTGTACTCTCGGACTCTCTTCTACGGCGTCCCGGATGGAAACCACTGCGCTACAGACAATAGCAGTACCGTGATGCAGACAATAGCAGTACTGTGATGCTTGGGTTGCTATGGTAATAGCATTGTACCGCAGGGTTTTTGTTTAAAGGAAAATGTTAGGTACCCGGTATGGACCTGTAGAGACCCGATTCCTCTGATTCTAGGGACCCGCTTTTCAATTCTAGGGTCCCTAAAACACCTTAAAAAACTGTTGTACCCTGCTGGCAACAGGTGTCGACTCCGGGGAGTTGTGATTGTTCGAAATCAGGCACAGGCGGTTAAGTTCAACTTATAACCTCCCGTATGTTTCCAAGATGATTAAAAACTGCCTCGTTTGCGAGGAACTGCTCGAACGCGAAATGCCAGGCAGGTTCACAGCTCGAATAAACAATAAAAAACAAAAGTAAAGAAAATTAATTTCAAGATCTCCGGACACAGAATGAAAGATGGCGGAAAGCAATTTGCCGCCGTCGGATTTTGTCCGTTCAGCCGCACAACAGCAAACGCGAACTGACGAATGAAAGGTTATATTTGTGTCAATGTGGTATGAGAAGCAGGAATTATTAGTTTTTATTTCATTGGTACGACATCCCTTTTTACGATAAAACATAACAACCATTACTTGGATATCGCAAAAGCAACAAGTATACTTTTACAAATTGAAGGAGTGAAGCGGAAGTTCAGGATGCAAAATCCAAAGGTTTTACTTGTCGGTTGCAAAGGGGATGATGTTTCAAAATTCGATCCAATTTCGGTTCAGGTTGGAAAGCAACAATGATCACCCTGTCACACCTCTATAAAAGCTTGAACACCTAACACGCTGAAGCTCGCCGTTCGTAGCGTTCAACTCAACTCGTCAAAATCTCCAGATACTGACGCACAAAACTTCCGAAATAACAACATTATTTGCAGTTTTCTTGTTTTTTACAAGAAAAAGAGACAGTTCCAAATTCGCACTGTGAGCAAAGCAGATGCATATCTTCAGCGTCAGGTGCGTGCGTGTATAAAGCCAACGCCAAGCAGCAACACCGTCACGTATACGGGATGCGAGCAACGGGTCTGTTCGTGTCATTTATTTGGGAAAGGAAGATGAAAGGTAAGACGCGAGGTGGCCGCACTGCAGTCATGGGCGTCGGAAGGGGGAACTTTGGCCCCCTGGATTTTGAAACTTGACCACTTTTGGCCCCCCCTGGACAAATCTTTTTGTGGCTGTCCCTGGAAAAAATCCTTTCGAATTTTTAGCAAAAAAGAGTTGTTTTCTTAGTTTTGAGTGGGTAAATTGAAATTTAACCACTTTTGCCAATCCCCCCCCCGGAAACAATGCTTCTGACGCCATTAACTGCAGTTGTTCAGGGTCGGATTTTCTTGTGTAACAAACAACACGATCATAACAGGGCCGGGATTTCTTGAAAAAGCTGGATTTAACGCCAAGAGCTAAGAAACGGTGCGGCCCACCTTCTTGTCCTGATTTTTGGCGGGAGAATCGGCATCCTTGATTGGCTCGTGCGCCTCTTCTCGAGCTATTTCCGCCAAGTTAACTTCGTTGATCGAGACTTTGACTTCGTGCTGTTCCCAAGAATCGACCTGGCAAGTATTTGCAGACGAACGTTAAACAGGGGGTGGCAACGTCACACTGACGCAATGATGTTCATCCATGACGCAAGAATTAAACAAAAAGGGCAAACGTTGGCCGTTCATTAACCGATGTGTTGCGTTCGATAGCGGTTGTGCTTTTCAGACGTCTACAAGACTATCTAGAACACGCCCACACAAGTTAATGTAATATTCAGAGCGAAGGAGCAACATAGCTTACACTGCATTGTTTGCAAAGATTAAAATAACACATGCTCTCACAGGTACGATGAATCAGCTGCGAAGGGTAAATAAGATTAACAACGTTCGATGTTATTTCAATACATCTCTTCCTTGACACACCCACGTGTCAAATCGTCGAAGCTTTCCGCGCTGAAAACACAAGCGATGCGCGTTTCCGGTTGAGAAGCCAGTGGCATTGCAAACGTGCCACTGCAACGCTGCCACTTAAACGTGTCACTGCGACTGCAATGTTGCCACTTAAACGTGCCACTGCGACTGCAATGGGGGTCGCGCGAATTGCTAAACTTCCATCAGAAAAGAACTGCAGAATAGTGGTGTGTGCAAGGCTGAAAAGAGCTCGAGTGCATTCTTACCAGTAGCAGCACGGACTTTTGAGCCTTAGTTAAACGATTGCATCCGTTCGGAATTGGCAAAATAACATATTGTTGTTCAGCAATACACCCTTATGATCCAGCCACAATGGATGAGTTAAGAACGCCCCGCGGTGTCGACCCAATTTGCGCAACTGACGACACTCATCACGTGACCAACCCGAAGTCACCAACTGCGTTCCGACTTTGACATGCAATCGCCAGCTTTTGTCTGTGCAAGTCAATGGTTCTCAACCTTTCATGTTTTGTGGCCCACTTCCAAAGACTCTCAACACTTGTGGCCCCCTGCTCATCAATAGGGTTTTGCAACATCACCCCACAGCTATTTAGTAAAGGCCTCAGCTCGTGGCCCCCAGAGAACCGCACCGTGGCCTCCAAGGGATGCCGAGGGCCCGATTGAGAAACCCTGGTGTAAGCACTGTAAAGTACCAGCTGCTTGCTTTGTTTTTTTGACTTAACCATTTTAGGTTGAAGTCTAACTGCAACGCGCAGGAATACTTCAGCAGAAAAACTGGTTTAGTGCGTTTTTTTTTCTTGTCCTAGCTTTTTCTTACGCACGCGCGCTCTAACGCCGGCGGTAACAGGCCCGTAACCAGCTTGGGACACCAGGGGGAGGCGAAGAGTTTTCTGTGAGGGCCCAAATTTTTAAAGCTATGTCCAATAGTGTTAAACTATGTCTGATACATTGTTCCAAATGGAGCGAAAATTTTTCTAGGAGGGCTAAGCCCCACGCGTCCCCCTAGTTGCGGACCTGGGCGGCGGAGCGAAGCAACGATCAAATCTACGAACTGACCAGCGACCCGTCCGGCAGACGCTTCATGCTGAGGATCGCCGGGTTGTTGTCGCCGCCCGGCTCCTGGATCGACAGCGAACCGCTTTGCTTGCGCGGGTCGTGAGCTGGAGAAAGAGAAAAAGTAATTAGAAGAGAATGTGACACAGAAACAACGGAACGGCGACAACGGGACGCGAAGGAAAATCAGGCAAAAAGGAAAGAGCACTGCGTGCAGTGTTCCCTTTAAGAAAATTTCCACTGAGCAAATTTTTGTCTTGGTGCGCATGCAATTGCGCAACCATGAGTAGACACATAACCAGTGAAGCATTCCAAGCGTTACAAGGGCTATGAGATATATAAGCGATATTAAATCTGGGATGTTGGATGTGCGCGAGAACGAGATTTTACGGTGCGAATGGTCTCTGGTGGTGCTGCGCGTTTGCGCAGCTTAGACGGAGCATTGATTGCCTGTCAGTTACTAGTGCCTGTTTGCGAAAAGCGTTTATTGATTGTTGCGCGTTTGTTTAACGGCAAAGAAGCAAGGCCCGAAACGCTCACCGTCAGGCAGGAGATGCCTCAGACGAGCAAGGACGTCGGGGGTCCACAACTCCAACCCCTGAAGATCGACCAGGAGCTTTGATATTTGCTCCGTGTCTTTCTCCGGGATGCCGTATTGAAGCAGGTGAGAGAAGAAAAGTCGGTTCAGTTCGAAGAGATTTCTTTTCGAGTTGTAGCCGAGACATCGGCCCTCCTCGCACGGGAGCTCTGCAACAGATGCGGACGTTCTAGATTTCAGTTCGCGCGATGATGAAAGCAGATATTCGGTTTAAACCAGTGATATTCAACGTGGTCCAGGTGGATCACCGGTGGACCACCTGGAATTTCTCATGGTTCAGAGGACTTTTACTAAGGACTAACATTGAAAACGCCCTGGAGTTCACTGACCTATGCGCAATACAGTTTAGACTAGTTGTTAATGAGATGGTGTCAGCATAGCGACGCGGCCCATCGTATGAGCTTTTAACGAAATGGTCCATGGGCCAAAAAAGGTTGAGAAGCGCTGGTTTAAACCAACCTAAAATACTGGATGGTGATGCTACGCAGCGAACCATCAAGATCAGTGGTTCTCAAGCTTCCATGAGCCGTGGCCCCCTAAGTTTAACTGGCGAGCACTTAATATATCGTGAAACTTGGGTTATCACGGCAAAGCCACCTAGTGAAAGCCTCTGCTCGTGACGCCCAAATAACCGCTCCGTGGCCCCAAGGGGGGCCGAGGGCCCCGTTTCAGAAACCCTGATTAAGATAAAGGTGCATCTTGGCAGTCTACAACATTAACAAATGACAGTGATGACGGTCAATAAACCGGATTAAACAAAACAGGGAACTCCAACGAAAAATAGCTACTTGTCTAAAGTTGCAACAAAGCAGTGAAACTCATTAAGTTCAATTATTACGCAACAATCACCGGCTTCAGTTGTTTTGCCGCACATACCTCTCTTGGCTCCTTCAATTCTACACTGATTCGAGTCGCTGCATGGCGGCTCAGATACGTACAGCGCCTGGTCGATGTGAGCAAGTTTCACTACACCTGACTTGAAAGACTGCACAAAATTGTCAGGGCTCCAGTTGGTCAGCAACAGGCTGCCCAAGTCGCTCGTGGAAAAATGATGAGCTATGGTTGCCAGGTCAAGACATATCTGCGTATTAACATGTTGCACGTCATTTCACAACATTACACGTTTCACAGTTAATACGTAATAGACGTATCAACAAACAAGCTAGCGCTTCACAGAAAGCCAATAACTCGCTTCAAACGCTTCTTTCAGTCATAAAGTACAGAAAATTGCATAAGTGATCATTAACCACTCACAAAAACTAAGGTTATCATCTATAAACATGCCTACGTTTCTACTTTTCAGGAAATTCCTAGGCCTGAAAATTGGTAATACTAACACTACACAAGTGCATGAATGATTCTATCCTTTGCCCCGATAAATACCTCACTCTTCAACTTAGGCAAGACTGTCAATTCGCAACTTGAAATACAGCTCTACTGCGTTTCGGAATATACGTGAAAACAACAAAAACGAAGAGTTCAATCTAAGACGTTAAGTAAAGCACTCCTTAACTAACTCCCGACCGTCGGTATACATTTACTATAGCAATGCATGAAGCCAACCGGGACAAGAATGCATAAGGATTCGAGATAAGTTTGACAGAGTTTTGATGCTTTCCTTTGCTGCTGTGAACTCCTGCTCAGGAGTCCAGGGTGGTCCACCACCCAGGGGCTTCTTTTTTGTTGATTCCATACGCTTAGAAAAATGTTAGAAACCTGTGCTTCCATGACTTTTCTTGATTTTCAGAGACAAATGGAATGGTGCTAGAGTTATTTTGCAAAATATCCTTGAAAGCCTGTATCTAGGGAATGTGGGTACTATACTGCAGATGGTTACCTAGTGTGTAGCAAATTTTGGGCACCTTACTACCTTATAATTTCAATGCGATTTTAAACTGTGCAAAACGTATTTGGCAAAATATGACCACCGATGCCTTGTATGTGAAGAGTCTTTCTTCACCAGGGGTCTCAAACACGCGGCCCGCGGGCCCCATGTGGACCGCAAGGGCGTTTTGTGTGGCCCGCCATGCTTTTTGGGAATTTTCACATGATTGACAGTTACGTTATTTACAGGGTGACACAAAAAAACGGTCATCACCAAACTTGAATAACTTTTGAAATAATTAATCAATTCCTTTTAATTTTCAGATTTACCAAGTAGAATTAATGTTTTAAGAGTCTACCAAATTTGACCTTCGAGATGCCAAGGACTATTGAGCAAAAGATATTTATAGTTGAGGCACATTTTCGGCAGAAGTCTATCCACGCAGCTCAATTGCAATTCAAAGAACGGTTCGGATGTCGTGAATTTCCTGTC
>JGI24158J21664_10011718_pt1 | contig 11651 bp, 7 predicted proteins | sample Ectturendosymbi3_FD_21664 | JGI IMG/M metagenome (IMG submission 21664)
CCCCCCCAAATTTTTAGAAAATATAGTCATTTTGTGCTTTGAGAGGCGTTTTTCTAGACAAAATAGTGTTATTCGCCTAAAATCAAGCATTTTGGCCCCCCCAAATTTTTTTGCCCCGCCTCAAATTTTTGGGCTGGCTACGCCACTGCCTTACTCCCAGAGTAAACTAATATTAGTAAACATTGTGACCGCCCATTATACTACAAATAATTACAAAAGTTGAATGCATATACTCATCATTCCATCCTGAGAGATGTAGAGACTCATGAGACTAGAGTGCTGCTCAACTTAAAGTTGAAATGTAACTACTTTAATACTTGATACTTAACGTTTCCAAGGTAGCATAAAACGTTTTATCAAATGATTTTCATCAGTCTTGGTTTGACTGAAGGCCAGAGCCGTATCAGCCGCACTCCATACCCCCCAATTGGGGGGGCACGCTGTCACAGGGGCCCAAAATTCAGTCCCGTCACCACTTAGTTCCCCAGACAAAGCTTCGATCCCCTAAACTGAAATATGAAGCACTAAAAATCAGTGAATTAGCGGGGCCCTTTGAAAAAAAGTGCTTATGCATTACAGTTACTTTGGGTTCCTTTGAAAGCAAGGTATTTACACATTTTAGAACTGCTGTTAGGGGCCCCGTTGAAAGCGAAGTAGCCTACTTATACATTACAGTTGCTGGTGGGCCCCTTTGAAAGCAAGGTACTTTACACATTACTACAGTTGCAAGGGGGGGCCCGAGGCAAGTGCTTCGCTTGCCTTCCCTTAAACACACCACTGTATATAACCCTGACAATGATCTTATATGAGAATATGAAACCGATTGAACACGTTCTGCTTCATCCGATATGCGTACTTTCTCACCCGATGTGCGCATGTAAACACTGTAATGTAAAGTTATCTTTATATCATTCAACACATTGAAGTTGCTGATGAGTTTATCACTTCAAAAAACACAGATTGCATGCGATTTTTCATAGTTAAATCTAGACACGCAGGTCGACTAACTAAAAAACAGATCTGGGTGGAAAGAACCCTCAGTGGGAGCCATGGTCACATGCGGCAAAACGCCTACTACCGTAACTTGAAGTGAACATTTGAAGATCTGTTGCCGGGTTATTGTTACGCAATAACGACCAAAAGTACAACAATCCGCTAGCAACTTTCACAACCTACCTCTCCAGGCAACGGATCGGACATGAGCAAACTGCACACTTGCTCTAAGCGTGCCGGGGGCCTCGCGGTCACGACTTTGCCTTGCTCTGATGGGCCTTGCGTTCATTTATTCGGTCATGCCTACATTCCTAGTTGTATACGTCCAGAAGTCAGACTTCCACTTGATCAACGTATTTTGTGAAGGGATTGTTGCAAAAAATGTAGGCTACTACGTTTAGCCCAAGTACTACCGTGTTTTCCCGATAATAAGAGCTACCCGATAATAAGACCTAACGTGATTTTTCCGGATGAATTTAATGTAAGCCCTGCCCTTAAAATAAGCCCTAACCCTACCCTGTCTGATTATCGAGGAAACACGGTAGTCTTCTCTTATTTTGTACTGCATAGCAGCAAGATACCTTTCGTGCTTACGACCAAAGTTGTACATTTGCGCAGCCTGTTGTTCAGACAGCCAGATGGAGTTAATTGTGTAGTTAGAACAATCTATTTTGGGGGTTGTCTCAAAACAGAGTAGTGCAATTAGTGGATTTTGAGTGTTAACCGTTGCGTCCACGTAGGCCTCAGTCTATATTTTTTAACATTTATAGGCGATTTGAGATACAAAATGTTATTAATCTTAACATGTGCCATGCACCCAGAGATCAGTCCAGACATCAAGAAGGTTTATGCATACTTATTTCGGCCAGTTAAAAGCCAAATGCGCACGCTTTATAAGCATCTTTCACTTAAGCTCATGGTAATGGTAAAGTTTATCAATTTGCGCTAATGAAAGAAAACGTTCATCGTGGCGCACAAGCTTTGACCGGCCTTATATTTGCTCCTTCGGTTATAATGTTTTCATAACTAAATGATAGGATTGATTCTGCTTTCCTGCAATTTTTTTTCGTTTGCATTTCATTATGACATCTCTAAATAATCGCTGTCAATTAAATGACAGTGGTTTACGACCCAATTCCTTTTAAGCTCGTTCAAAAAATTTTAGTTGGAAACTACGAGCCTATTATGCGTATTTTCGGGAAAATATGTATAATTAATTTGCACAATCTGCAAATGCTGTTCATGTTGTGGATTAAACATAAATTTTCAGAATGTCTAGCCCCCTGCCCAAACATGAAGACCCCCAATGAAAGACTTTCTGGCGACGGTTCTGCCCAAGCCCGAAGACACGGTGGGGCATTCGGGGGCAGTTTCCCACCAAATTTTTTTTGTGCCCCCCCAAATTTTGTTATGCTCAGAAAATTTATTTTAAACACAGGATAAGAATGAAAATCTTTTCCCCCTAAACATGTATTTCCTACCAAACCTTAAAACCTGGCTACGGTCCTGGTTCTGCCAAAATTGTGTCTGCAATTAGAATAGGCCTATTTTGTTTGGCAGTCCATTCGGCCTCGAGATGTAGCATTACATAACTTTTTATAAATCACCATCAGGGTGCCCCTGTAAGCATTTGGGGGGGGCAGAATTGGGCTGATACGGCACTGCTGAAGGCATCAGAACTGGATTCGATGTCTTCAAATGCTGGCCTCCATCATGGTTCTATTCCTAGCAACTTTATGTATTCTTGAACTCGGTTCTAATCTCGCGGTGTTAAACTTGCTCTTTGTATCGAAAAACTCGAAATAGCATCTGGTGATCATATGCTGCGCCATACAGGCTAATAGCGCTGACATGTGACCAGTTACCATGAGCTGGACTTCGTTACTGTTGTCGCTTTGATTTTCGTTTACACTGACTTACCTTCACGCTTCTTAAGTACGTAGACTTTGCGTTTCGCCGGGAAAGAAGCAGATGTTGTAAGAAAGTTGCCACTTGAGGAGTTGAAACAATCCTTTGTTTTCCAGATCTTGATAAAATTTCCGTTTGGAGTCGAATCAACCCTTGACCCAAAAAACGCAATTGAGTTGCATTCAACTACTAGGCTGTGAATGCAAATCTTGACTTGGGTAACAACTGCACAATAGTTGCTACTGCACTTTCTTCTATGAAAACCGAAGTTAAGTTGAGAAGAAGTAAAGGAACAGAAAACCAAGCATTGCGATTCGTCTTAGAACTAGCATGAAAAGCAAACTTAGCAATGAGGTATAAGCTTAAGAAGCTTTCGGGCTGCACGATTTTATTCGTCCGTTTATGTTTGCCACGCATAAACTGTTGAAGTTTTGAAAAAGACAAACATATGATCTAAGCTGTAGTGCATACAGAAAACCTAGTTCTGTTTTGTCGGAATCGGCAAAGAAATCAAATGAATGTTGCGAATATTTAGAAAACGTTCAAATTTCTAAGTAATATACATGCAAACGTGCAGCTAGTATTGGCGTACTACACAACGTGCAAAGAACGGTAATGGATGAATGAAAGCAGCAGTGTCGAATATTATTCAGAATTCAACTGGTTTTGATTACTAACATTTCAATCTTATACTATATGTTAACATTGTTGCTCTTACCATGAGGTATAGTCCAGAAATCCCTCGCTGAGAAACTCTTGGTGAACGCAAACGAGCTTCGATTTGTCGGGGCTTTCCGTCCCCACTTTGGCGTAATCTCCGAGGGCATGGTAAGTAGTAGGACACTAACATGAATAAACGCGAAGTTATACATCGCGGTTATGGTTCGAAGCACATTGAACGATTTTTCTAGAATACCGAACGAACACATAATTTGTCAAATAATGTGATCGCGTAATATTTGGGCGCCACATTCATAGAAACGTATCCTGCTGTTATAGCCCCAGTTGGCTGCGCAATGCAAAGCAGGAAATAAAGACCTGCTTCCGTCGAAATCAACTGCATTTACCAACGCCACATTAGCAATCAATGCTAATAAAAACTGATCCAAGATCCTTTGCTTCGTAACCTGCTAGCGAATTATTCTTTTAACAAGTATAAAACGGTTTCCCAAATTTGTCAAACGAGACGAAAACCACTTTTTCAGAAGAGACAAAACCATGTATTATGTGTGACGTTTGTCGTTTCACTATTCAGGTCTTCGCATATCGAGAGAGTATCTCACAAAACAAGTCATAACGTTGCCATGTTTTGTCTATGGTTTTAAACTATACTGACCTCCAGCTTCCAAAATGTGAACTTTTCTTGTGGTGATGAGTGCAATTTGTGATGGACAGTAGCGCCCTTGGCCTCTCCGATTTTCACAAGGCTCGTAGGTGCCTTCACTGCGTTTCCCTTAAGTTTTCTGAAATTTTTTAGTAGCATTAACAAAATCTTTGCTGCTGAAGTAAAAGTGTTTGACTTTTTGGAAGATACAGTCAATTTTGCATTGTGTTTTGGATAATCCAGTGCCAGTTTTGATTCACAAAACAATTTTGTAAATTTTAAAGCCTTCACCATGATCGCTTTTTGGACTAAATAAATATGTATCTACAAATAGTCAAAAAATGATGGCATGGCTTGAGCTGGAGCAAACATAGGCTTTATTAGCCAGGACTCCTCGTAAACCTGGAAAGTTTCAACGGGATTGATAAGATTTTCCTTCTTTTTGGATATGAATTCTGTCTTGTCTAGATAATTATAAAATCTACGGATCCCTGCGCTCTCTGGCAATCTGTGACTCCACAATGCACAATTCTACAACTGACTGCGTAACAACACACGATGTTGCTGAAAAACAATGATTTTCCCTTCCGGTTCCATGCAACTTTTTGCCAGTGAACCTTGTTCATGCTTTACATCAAATATGCAGGCGTATATTCAAGTTCTTGACAATCATGTATGAGCACCACAATTTTGGAAACAAATCAAGAGAATTTGTTAATTTTCTTCTGTTTGAAGAAAAGGATTAGGCTTAGATTCAACTCTTTCATTAGATCCAATCATTTCAAAGACCCACTTTAAGAATCTGGGATGTAAATCGATATTTATTGTTTACTCTCACTAGCGAAATCGATCATTGAAAAGAACCTTTTCAAATAAAGAGCATTAAATGGTCATTGCTGAATGTGTGACACATTACAAAACACCCTCCAGAAAACTGTAACGCGACAATTAAATCAAAATAAAAAAAGGGTTTCACTACATCTCAATATTCTTCTTATGTACACATTGAGCTTCGCAGCATTTTATGTTTATACAGAAGTGGAAGGGAGAGTAAATTTTAGGATATTTTTCAAAGTTACCGTAAAAAAGTTTTTAGTATCGCAATTCGTCTTTACCTTAACCCTTTCAATTTTCCGTGAAAGTGTCTCGTAGTGGACGGCAGTTGCCCAGTGCTGAGCCAGCCATCTTGTTTTTGCACATTAGGTTCAAAAAACGAGAGAGAAGGATTATCCAGTGAAAGCAAATCAAATCCTTTCTCAACAGGAAATAAAGCAACCTCCATCGCTGCGTAGCCAGGCATCGAATACTCCATTCTTCCACTTTCATCTACGTACAGAAAGTTTTAGGCGGTATCACACAGAAGATGTCCAAAGTGCACACATCTTTTTGTGATAATTTGGATTTGTGTGGTAATGCTGTGGTTGTTTAATTGTTTTATGATCACTTCCTACCAGCTTCGGAGCACGCGCCACCAAAGATGGTAGGCAGGGTTCGATTCCCGGTCCGGTTATAGTGAAGACTTGAAAAACGGTACTTGCGATCTGTCCAGCCACGCGCTCGGGGTTCATGGGTGGGTGCACGGGAAAGATTCACGAAACTGAACTGAACTAATGGTTTCAGCCTGCCGTCAAAATGGTCGTCTGAGCAAAGCAATAGTTCGGAGAGGGAATCTTCGTTGGAAGTACATCTTTGTATGTTAATTACAAAAACCACGCATTGGCAAAAACATATTCAAGTTCGTGTACAAAGCACGTTTGCAGTATAGAGGGGTTTCATCTAGAACCGGTGAAACGTTTACAGCTCACCTCTCGGTACTTTCGGAAGAGCAGTGACATCTCTTGGTTTGGCACTGGAGAAAGTTAACGATTCGCTGATCAAAGAAGTTCCATTGATCAAGCGCAACTTTGCTCCACTATTTCGATCAAACCTGTCGAATCGAAAAATTAAACGTATTTTTAGCAACGTCTCGGCTTATTCGTTTTCAAAGATGATTGACTTTTAGTTTTCAGGAATAGCATAATGATCAGCCATAAAACATTACACTATATATTCCGGATATAATTAAATAGATCATTGAAATGTCTCCAATAGTCAGGATTCAACATCACAGCTTTACCAGAAGTCCTTAAACGCTGTTGCTGGCTTTAAGAAGCTTTCATGAACACAGCTGTGGGTGTCGAGGACAGTAACTTTCGATGTATTGCGTGGGGTCAAGATATCACTCAATGCCTGCAAATGCAAGAAAAGGAACAATCTTTGATCTCAAGAAGGTCAGCGAGCGTCACTGACTATTGCGAGCTTCATGCACGCAGACAGTTGCTAGATTTCTCAAATTCTGCAAGGGATGGTTGATCTCACTAATTGAATTTTTACGCCTTGCACAAATGCACAGGCTGCTCAGATCACGGTAGTTCGACAAGAAATGTTGGTTTTCGGAAAGGTCAGTACCGTGACTGACTCTCGCTCTGAAAATACTATCATTTGGTTAAATTAAATGGAATTTGTGCTATCGATTCATTCTGTCTACTGTAATAACTTAGTGTAACAAAAACCTGTGCATGAATCGTTGCATTGTTACCTTATAGCCCTTGGGACACTGAAGCTTCCATATGGATCCATTCATTGAAGAACGTATTTCCACCGCATCAGTGGGGGGTATTATAGCTTCGCCAACGACGTTCCTGAAACAAAATTTAAGTTGGCAGAACGTGCTTTAGCGAAAGAGTTCCTAGATTTTATATCAGGTCCACCAGGGTTTTATGATGTAGAGTCTATGGGGTGAGTTCTTTAATTCCCAACATTGTAGTTAAAATTTTTGACCGATTCAATTAGAGTTCTCTTTCAAGTAAGTATTTTCAGTTTTATGAAAACAAACGTGATATTCACATTTGAAGCCGTTTGAAGGCACAGAGTAGAAATTAATACGTCATTGGCTCGAGAACACAGGAACTTCTTTATTAACATTATATTCTTAGACAATATTATGCTAAAATATGGAATTGCGAAAGTACGCCACAACGATGTGAATGACACGCTCTTCGAGTTTGAGTCAAGTCATGACTTTTCGTGTCACTTCGAGCCATTTTCTATTCAATCACACTTGCTAATCTTTTTAACCTAATGGTTAGCGTCAAAGATGGAAATTGTTAAGCGCATCACTTTCCAGTTTTCAAACTATTTTAGGCACTACTTTTTATAGCAGTTCTCGAAACACAGTTTGTTCGGTCCCACTTTCTTTTCTCACGCTAGGTACTATCATTTAGTTTCAATACCTTGTTGGGTGCATTTTTTGATACTCAAACTAACGGGCACCATATTGTAATTCTCAAGCTACTGTGGTGTGGACAACATCCTTTAGTTCTGAAACCAAGGTGGATACTAATTTTAGTTTTCGAACTATATCAGGTTCCACTGCGCACCTCTAAAATCCTGTTGGGTTTCACTTCGTAGTTTCAAAATTTCTGTTTGGGACCTGTTTCCTTTATGCGTTGGGAAATATAAGAGGTACTGATAACAAGCACTATAAGTTAAAAACAAGGTGGGGCAGAAACGTAAAACGTTTATCAAAAGTTCTTTGCCTTTCTAAACACTTCGTATCTTATAGGGATATGTTGAGTTATCTACAGTTTTGTAAACATTTGTTTTACAAATTCATGTTACATAGCTGAGTGTAGAATAACGTTTTGGAATCGTGCAGTCGATCTATTTTAAAGCTGTATCTTCTGCAACACATTTCTGTAAAACAAAGCCCACTATTCACAGCAACACAAAAGCTTTTCAAGGCGGATAATTACAAACAAGACATGAAAACTTTCAACGAACTACTCAGCGTCTGATATTGCTTGAACTACGACAGTCGCATGCAGGGCCGGCCCTGGCAGGTGCGGGGCCCAATGCAAGAGCTAGGCGCGGGGACCTTGTGAGCAGTGGGTCTATGACGCCATCGTGTTCAGTTAACCGTGCTAAACGACCATGGTAGAGCGCAGATTTAAAGTCTTACCACGAGAATTGAGCACGTTTGCTAACGTTCGATAAGAGAGGAAACTCATCGCTAATTCTAACAAGAGCGTTGTTTGTTAACAATGAGATTTGTAAGCCGTTTCTACTGAATTCTCGAGAGCAAGGAGCGTCTGGAAAAATTGAACAATCTACCTAAACACCATAGCGCGGGACCCCCGTTATTTTGACCGCTGATCTCGTTCTTTATCTTATTCGGGAGTTTGATTTTGCTGTGTTCCAAAGTTTACTTGCTTATGAAAAAGCTTGAAACAGTGGGTTTTGATGCATTGAGGGAAAAACGATAAGATGTGAGCGACCGAAGCTTGACCTAAGTTTTGCGGAGCATGTTTGATTAAAAAAATAAGTGTTCCGTGGTCTTGCCTTCTGTCAATCTCAAGGACCATTTGATGTTTAGCGCTAGTTACTTCAAACCAGCAAAACTCAACAAACAAGTTCTTCTTTTTAGATTTACTTAAACATTTCGGAATAAAATTTCTTTTGGTCTGTCAAAGGTTTTCCTCCTGACTAAAAATGCCAAGAAAATAGCCCAGGTTTTCATAAGTAGCTATTTTAATCAAAAGCAATCAATGCTATACTGTCGATTGTTTTGCGGAAAGGGTTAGTCGCATTGTGTGTTCATTGTCAGTCAGAAAAAATACACGGGAACTAAATTTTCTAATTAGTGATATGCTTTTACGTGCCGCATGGCAATTTCTTTACGAAGTATGAAAATTTGTTAAAAATGAAAAATTTGATGCCAATTAATCATGTTTCCTGACTCACGTCGTACAACCAATTAAAATCTTTGCACACAAGCACTTTAAGTATCACTACAGATAAGCAACGCAACACATTGGGCAGTGCGAAATACATCTGTTCTGAAACCCTTACTTAGCCAAAATTGGATGCTGCACAATTCGATCGTTTGCAGACAATGGCTGGCCGATTACGCCAAATCTCTGACCCATCAGCAAACCAGGTTGTCTGGCATGAATGTTGCCACTACCGCCAACATAAGTGTCGTAGTCGGGTTCTTCGTTGATAAGCGGCCGCTGATAAACGATGAATGACAAATCCGTAACGTTTGCCTCGTAAGTATCACCTAACGGAAGAATGGCAATGCAACGAGGTTAGCAAAGAGCAATGTTTGCGTTTACCCGTCAAACAAATGGAAACCTTTTCCAAAAAAATGGAAAAGGTTTGTTAAATTATGAGGAGTTGAACTTACAAAAGTGTCACTCCAAAACAGACTACGGCCATTTTTGCTTACTTGAATTTATTCGCCTTTCGTTCACAACTAAAGTCTTCTTTTGAAACGTAAAACGTAAGCCAGTCAAATCATTTTTATCAGCTAGAAACCTATTTTGCCAATCAGTGTTTTTAGTATTTTACAGGTGATGTTCAAACCAGCATGCCGTAGTCATTTTTTTTTCCAAAAAAAGGAGGCTCTGACCAAAACTGCAAATCGCGTGCCTTTAAAATTGTTCTTGCCACTGCAGAAATTTATTTACGCGTACCTGTTGGCTGCGGAAGAATAATCGCGAGTGGGGCGGAAGTGATGGCTGCAGTAGTTTGCTGAGTAGTGGTGGTTTCAGCGGTGGTTGTATCAGGATAGTCTGTGGTGGCTTCAGTCGTTTCCTGAGTGGTTGCAGCAGTGGAATGCGCTGGTGTTGTTGTTGGAGGAAGGGGGGAAGTTGATAACGAAGTAGTAGTGGCCTCAGTAGTGGTTGCTGCAGGATTTTCTGAGGTGGTTTTGACTGTTTTCAAAGTAGCAGCTGCTGTGGTTTCAACATGTGTCGTTGTGGGGTAATCGGTTGTGACCTTAGTTGTTCGCACAGTAGTAGCCAGGGTGGGAGTTGTTACGGTCGTTGTTAGTGACGAAGAAGTGGCGATTTCAGCTGTGGTTCTTTCAGGATATTCTGTGGTGGTTTCAACAGTTTTCGTAGAAACACCTTCTGTGACTATAACTTGCGTTATTGTGCTAGAATCTTTGGTGGCTTCAGTCGCTACCGGAGTTGTTGCAGCAGTGGAATGCGCTGGCGTTGTTGTTGGAGGAAGGGGGGAGGTTAACAACGAAGTAGTAGTGGCCTCAGTAGTAGTTGCTGCAGGATTTTCTGAGGTGGTTTTGACTGTTTTCAAGGTAGCAGCTGCTGTGGTTTCAACATGTGTCGTTGTGGGGTAATTGGTTGTGACCTTAGCTGTTCGCACAGTAGTAGCCAGGGTGGGCGTTGTTGCGGTCGTTGTTAGTGACAAAGTGTTGATTTCAGGTGAGGTTGCTGCTGGAGACTCTGTGGTTGTTTGCGCTGGTGTTGAGCGAGGTTGTGTAACAGATTTAGTGGCTTGCTGTGTAGTTGTCTTCATGGTAAGAGCATTTAAGATGAATGCAGTTGTAGATCGGTTTTGTGAGATTCGCAGAGACACGGCAGGTTCGTGTTGTGGAAACGGGGCTACAAACAAATGAATGCCACGTGAAAAGTTTAGGCAATTTCTTCAATAAGCAACTGAATTAACAATATTACAAGAGAGTGGGTTGTAGGTTGAAGCCTTATTATTCAAAACACCACGTGCATTTATTTTGAATTTTGACCGACACGAAAATGTGTGCCACTTTTGGGAATCCTTTTCAAAAACTGCGAATCCGAGTAAAAGACACAGAAATCGAATTCAACGCTTCACTTCAGCTCTACGTTACCGAATGAGTTTTGTCTATATCGTAGTTCATCACACCGGTTTAACCAGGATGTATCCCGTAGTTTACTTTTTTGTGAAGTAAAATTTTTTGAAAAATAAAAATAACCAAGGATTCACTATCTTGATGCTTTATCCAATTGATTTGGTAGTTTCATCGCCGACTTCATGCTTTAGTGAACAAATTTCGAAGATTGAAAATTTCAAGGCGTTTGTCTCACTCTTAAAATATCTATAAGCAGCCAATTTTTAAATAAAGCAGTGTTGAAGTCTTATGATCAAATTTTCAATGCACGCAAGGTCACGGCTTCGACACACTTAGTAAGATCACATTTCCTGTTGAATGTTTAGTCTTGAAAGCAATCGATGCACAAACGCAGACTCCCAGGCTTGTCTGTTCTTACCAGCATCCAGCATAGGACCAAAATCTTCATACAGGCTGGGAGGCTGTATCGGGGCTGACAAACTTGTTGAAGCTGACGCGGTTAGAACTCCATCTGCAACAGCAAGCGACCAAGCGTTTATCTGCGCCTCTCTTCAGACATTTTTGAATAGGACTTTCGTGGGTAAAGAGCCCGGATAGGCACGAAAAAATTGTCGCACCCCAAATTAAAATCCTGGTCCCAACGAACATGTGTAGGAAACTCCGATGACACGCATCGAGCTCTCTACCACCACACCGTTCTCTTGACCAGACAAGCATGCGTCTCCCTCAGGGCCGGATTAAGGGGGGGGGGGG
>JGI24158J21664_10011719_pt1 | contig 11651 bp, 11 predicted proteins | sample Ectturendosymbi3_FD_21664 | JGI IMG/M metagenome (IMG submission 21664)
TTTGCCATTGCTAATTTTCTAAAGTTGCGTCTGTCCTTTGCGTATCGCTGCTGTTACAGCTGAGTAAGCATATAATGACTGACCCGTGGTCAGCTGACTTTGATGACCTCCGGGTCTTTTCGTTGGCCATGCAAAATAAACTAGAATTGTCTGTCTGTCTGAATGCAGATGCTAAACTAAAGAAGTGGGAAGCAATGCTAACTTGCTATAACTTTTATGTGTTGTTAGTTCTGTCTTTTCAACTTTCAGTGTTTTTAGAGTTGTGTATCAGGAATACCCTCGTGTATTTTCTATTAAGATAGTCATGCCGTATTCTCAGGAACGTTATCCTTGGGTGGCCTGCATATCCCCTTCCTAGGCCTGATAAAAAAGTCTTATCAGAGTTGCCTGAGCCTACGTCCACCACTGCCCGCAGCTTTCAACAGTGACGCCCTAGTTACTAGTCTACTCGGCTGTAACTGTGTGGCGGTCTGGAGATGGCGCCACATGTAAATAATAAAATCCCGCAACAGTCTCCAAAGCTTTTCACGAGAAACCCGCTCGTACGTTTTTTCGAGGTCGACAAAACATACATGTGTAGACATCTTTGGCATATTCCCAAGATGTACGCAGTACGCCTGTATCGCACCCTGGCTAGGACCCCCATGGGATACGATCCGCTGACCCTGCTGTCAGGACATCGAAACGCGGCACTACATGAATCGTGTCAGGGCCTTCGGACAATAATGTGGACCATTTGGTACTTTTTCCGGGGAGCACCCGCTACTTGCTCAACTCACTCAAATTTTCATATGAAGATACCCTTGAAAGTTCGTATTATTTTCACTTCTCGCCACAAGCTAACTCTCACCTCCAATATTACTGATGTAATACTTGTTGCCGTGAGCAATTTCTTTACCATCCTTGTACCAGGTGATTCTTGGTTCCGGTCTACTGCGCACGTATGCACTCAACTTTGTGCTCATTCCTGCAGGTACCACGTGACTGCGCATGCGCAGCTGAAAGGTAGGGGCGTGGTCAGTTGAGGATGATGTCACACCACGCGTATCTTGACCGCCTTTCAATCTTGAACTTGTGAATTCGATTCCAGAAGATAAATCTTCCTCGTATTCGTCGTATCTACGTCTAAACCCATATTATATATTCAGTTCATGCTTCTACCAAACAAGGTTCGATCGATATGGACCTTAAAAATATTTATAAGTATGAGTTCACAGCCTAATAAATAAGTACTTCAGTAGCTCATAAAAAGGTGGTAGACATACTTTTTCGTACGTTTTCTTTTAGAGCAGGGGTCTCCAAACTATTTTTTCCGAGGGCCACACAAGCTATTACACAACAGTTCGAGTGACGGACATCTTACGTGATGTGATTGTTTCGGGGCATCTTACATTTTGCTAAATCAACAAAGTTTCCGTAAATACATTAATTTTTCATTTCTGACTAAATGACTTCGCGGGCCGGATATGGCCCGCTAGCCGTAGTTTGGAGACCCCTTTTATATACCAAGAGATATAACTTCCCACACTCATGTATTTCTGTTTGTTTTTCACAGGAATCCATAATTTTGTATCAAAACACACACATACCCGGCATTTTTGCACCATGTTGCGCTATTCACAAAAATCAGAAGCATAGAATTTAAAACCTAATATGCTAATCGAAAAACGAAAATATTGTCTCATTAAGTTGAACAAAGTACGTAAAATATGTCATTGGTTGTGGGACTGATAAACCAGTGGTGTCGGGCGATTGATTTATCATTGAAGGCATTATTACCACTTGCCATGACGCTAATCTCTTTCATCCAAATAGTGTTTATTCAGCGATCACCTGAAGTGCCAGATCAACTGCAGAGAAAATGTATGAGCATAATTTTCAAGCATCACACAGGGTTGGATGCAAGCCTACCTACATCCTGAACAACCTTATTCCATGAACGCATTGATACCGCTTTACGTCGTACCCTTTCCAGAATGGTGTTAACCAAACGTTCTTTAGCAATATCAAAACCAGAGAAAAAGTTACTAGCAGAAGTTGCGCATGAATTGCTACGCACAACTGTGACGTATATACTGGTAGCTAATAATTTTGAAAGCGATTTCCTGGAAGTTTTCTCAGAATCGTCGCTGACTCCATACGCTCTAAAAGAGAAACTTGGAATTTTTCGTTAGCTTTAAACCTCCTTCGTAGTATAACATGGCAGTATTCTTTCCACTGCATGTATAACTCTAAAATCACCATTACTGAAACTGCACTGTCTTTCGAAAGGAATCCTTTCCCAGCAAAGAATCAGACACTAAGATCTTACAGAGTATATTTTCGCCTGCTAGGTAGGCATCATCACCAGCTCTTATTCAAATAAAATCAACTGAAACTGACAGTGCTGCTGAAAAACAAACTTTCATTCATGACATCACATTTGCGCTGGTATAAATTGAACCAATGAGTTGGATTCAGACGTGAGACAAAAGCGAAAAATTAACAATCTGGATTCGACGACATCGTCTACACCAGTGGTTTTCAACCTGGGGGTCGTTTGCCATTTTTCTAGGGGTCACGAGAGCTTCTAATAAAAACATTCATAACTACTTCTATATTTTATATTTCGTATATGGAACCACTGTTTGTCGTAGGCAAAATAATAGGATCACCTGGCAAAAATGATAGCAGATTTTTTCATCCAAAATGGTTTTAAATGTGGTTATGACCATTATAAAGTTTTGACTATGATTATGACCATTACAGTACTGTTGCGTTTGGCAACGCATGAATAACTTTGCGACGTAAGAATGTGCTGTGTTTATAAATTAGATATCTGATTGCGGTAGCAAACTTGGGGTTATTCTAGTTTTCAATGAGTTGCGCTATGGAGTGATTTGTATACGGCACGGGTCCCTCTCATTGATGCTGCCATGTGCATGAATCTACTGTAATAAATGAGTCTTTGTTCAACATAGCAGTGATATCGTACGTTATTTTCATTCTTGGTGATTTTCTATTGTGCGAACACAACTGCATTTCATATGCCTGATTGGAAATTTTCGGAAGGGATCGTCAGGGTCAAACTGGGTTGCAAAATGGATCGCTGCATGAAAAAGGTTGAAAACCACTGGTCCACGCGTACAATACATAACATACTCGTTGCATATGTCCAGTATTCATCACTGCTTTTACTAAGCTAAAGAGCCTTGGCAACTTAAACTCAATTGCGTTTTTGCGCTCACGCATTGCACATCAATAAATTAGTGTTTACCTCGTCCTCCTCGTCCTTCTTTGCTGACGCTGTTGCTTTCTATACATTTCCTCATCACTGCTTTCAGATGAGGGAGATGGTGAGACTGGTCGCCTCTTCTTGCGGCGAACCACGACTTCGGTAATTGGACGCATCAGTTCTTCATATTCAAAAGACCTATCAATAAACGTTTGCAANAAATTAGTCTCCAGCAAGGCGACCCACTCCAGCCTATCAGTAAATTTTCAAAATAGGAAATCGATTTCACGAAACTCTGCGCATCGTCAGTCCCATAAAATCTAATACAAATAAACGTGGTTTGTTAACGAGTTGCGTCATTTCCGCTTCCTGCTCATTTCCACTTTCATCCTACCTTCTTCGCAGTTGGGTTGCATAATCAGGTTCCACGTCTCGTTCTCTCCTCTTGATCTTTTTCTCACGAGCTTCTTCCCTCCTCCTGATCTCCTCCATCATTTCCACGTGCGTTTCTTCCTGTCTTTTAATTCGCCGTTCTTTGAATTTTCTTTTGTAATCATCTTCACTGTCGGAGGAGGCTGACGGCAGTCGTTGAAGAGATGTTGTCTTCCGCGATGCAGTCGAATCTGTTTTAACATCTCCATACTTCCAGGCATCGAGCGACACAGGCCGCAGCAGCTCATCATCAGAGTCGTAATCGTCCCTGGGAGTCCTAAAACGTGGGACAGTTTATTGAAACATTTTATAATTTTTTACAAACACGCACACTTTAAGGAACAGAAGATTAAACCAGTCGGTTTATTCACAGTACATGGTTTTCTTTATTTGTGAGCCACAAAACTCGTGAGTAAACAAGCTCACCTCTTGGTGATTATGCCATCATGCCTTTCACGAAGTTCTTGGTAAGACGTTGATGAATCAGGTTTTTTAGGGATTTTGATCGGTTTGTATTCATATTTAGCTTCAGGTATCTTGCTTTCGTCAACAATCATCTCTCGCTGACTGCGCAATAGATCGGCGTAACTCATCACTCCTGTTGTCCTGTCTTCAATGCCACCTGCTTGTAGCTCTTGAACATACTCTTTGGCAGAAGCTTCATTCAGATAATCCTTCACCGGGAGCAACACCTGCACAAAGCACCACAGCTCATGCGCCACCAAGTAGTTTAGACCCATGCTGACGGATTTAAATACCTACTTCTCTATCATCCTTCATTGGCTTGTAGAACGTCTCCCATTTTGGTGGAGCAAAAGGTTTGGGACTTCTATGACGTTTCACAGGAGCGAACGAGCTTTGTCGTTTTCTCACTGGAATGTCATCTTCCAGTGGCGGCACACTCGTCTCTGGCTTATTGTTATTATCGCCAATGATGCCATCCACTGTTCTAAACTCTTCACGCATTCTGCACAGGATTAAAACAAACGAAATGTTTAAGAAGGGAGCTACCGAGATGAATCAATCTTCATTTAACAGTTGCACAAAAAAGTTGGAACTTAAAAGAGCCCAGGGAGACCGCGTTCGCGAAAGACTTATTGCAATTTAACTCTTGGCTGGAAGCTGTTCCGCTGTATTGGTTTACTCTTGTGAGAAACTAACAACTTGCTGAAGCACATGATTAAAACACCAGAAAATTAAAACGAAGGTGAACTAAACGGTTCTCATGAATAAAAAGATAATAAAAGTTTTACTAAATTACATCAAGATCAATCACTGATTACTTCACTTGCTTAAATATTTTGCACTACTGTCGGAAATTAGAGGGTGGAAAGCTCTCATAACGCACTTTTACTTTCAGTATACCTGGCAGATGACCCGTATCGTTTTTCGGGGACGACATAGGCCACATCAGGGACAAACTGACGTCGGAGTCTGCGGCCTCTTGGTTCATCTCGAGTCAAATCGGTTGGATGGTAGACTTGGTTTGAATCCTGTACTTTCTTGTACCACTTGGAGTCGCTCAACGGAACAAAATTCTTAACTGCTGGGTCTTCTTTGAGACTTTTCTCTGATCTTTTGATTGGTTCAGGTACTTGGTAGGGCATGCACAAGTTCGCTTCCTGTTGTTTTGCTTTGCGTCTTTCTTCTCTGGCGTTCTTACTCTCCTCGTCCGTGATCGGTTGGCGGAAAAACGAGATTTGTGTTGATGCGCTCAACAACGCTTCCTTGGCTGTGGCGTTCATACTTATGTCCACCTCCTGGCCTTTCGCAAAAGAAACTCTATCAGCCAACTGATAAGCTTTCTCTTTGGCAAAAAGGTCAGCGTCGCGTTGAACCCTGAAAATAGTTTTGATTTGAATTGAGTACGTAGTAAATAACATAGTTGGAAAAAAAGTCACGAGTCACAACAAGCAATTGTATGCTACTTTACGATTCTGGTAAATCACATAGGTTTCGAGCACATGGCTCTCAAGCTGGCAGCAGGAGTTCGATTCCAGGCCGGGTCACACCGATAACTTAAAAATCGGTGCTTACGGGTTTCAAAGCCTCTTGCACGACAATAAAGAATGAGTGCAAGAAGCTTCAAGTGCGGTGTTGCGCTGTCAATGACTTGACACAAGCCCCACATTCACTATGAAAGTATCCGGGCGGTACCTGGTGCAGGCAGAGTACTTGCGATGCCATAACTAAGCGTATGAAGCAAGTACAGGAAACGTTATATTGACATTCCCTGTCAAAATTTGACCAATTATAAACCAAACAATGGATCTAATGTCATGAACACGCATTAAAATCTGAGAATAATGTAAAGCATTTTAACAGTTAATACTTCTTCTTCCTGTAGGTCAGTGGAAGAACTTGCAAGGTTGCTTGACAGCTGGCAGTCCCAGCTGAGTTCCGCGCTGTCACTTTGTACACACCGCTGTCTTGCTGGAGTGTTTCGCGGATCAGGAGGAACACAGAATGTTTGTCTTCCCATTCAATATCGTGATGATAGTCACGCTGAACCGGCTTCCCGTCTTTCTCCCTTTGATCACAAATAATAGGCACGAATGATATATTTTGCGTCTTTTCAGCTGGCAAGTAGTGAGTGCGTTACTCTTCGCCGAAACTTAATTTTGAGAAACAACCAACTCTTCCCCGTCACCTAGAATGACCGAACTTTCAACAGCATTGGAGGAAACGTTTTTGATAAGTTTTCACTCACATTAAAAAATCCATAAAACCTTACATTCATTAAAAGACAAACGTATAAATACCAGTTTGAAAGGGTGTCTATAATGATGTAGGAGAAGCAAAGTTAAGTTAAAAAAAGCAGCTGTCATATCAGACTAATCATTCTTTTTTACGACCAAAATGTTAAAACCTGAGCAACAGAGCAGGATTAGATATGAGCAACAAGACTAAATGGACCAACCATTCAACAACTGGCTTCGGAAATCCAGTTACACGAATGTCAAAACGTGCGTTTTCGCCTTCTTCCACTTCTTGATTTGCCAACAACCTTCGGAACATTGGACGAACACTCAGGTCATCCTTCACCGGTTTTGCTGCAACACAAACGACTGTATGCCAGTAATCTTTCTTTGCACAGCTGCCCCAGCTGATCGTTACTCCCGGATATATCTTTGTGCGCGAACAATCCGCAGGAAACCGACTCTTCTTCGATTACGATCACAATCTGCGTTGTGAGTAAAAACTCATATTGGACAACGATTAGTTATTAGGTGTCCATGTTGACCACCTGTAAGTTAACATTCAAATGACATGATGTTTTACACGCGGCTGCACTGTAAGCCAAGCGTTGGGAGTGTTCAGCAACTGTAAGACGCCGTAGCAGGCAAAGTGGCAGACGCAAGTTCTGAGTCGCTGCAGATCTCTTTTTATAACTTATCTGAATTGAAAGAAGGTTCCACCAACATTTCGAGTACCTGAGATCAATTCACCATACATAGAATGTTTTTGTGTGAATGACACCCAGAAAGACGCCAAACGTAACCTAACCAGTGAGCGCAAACACCTTGTTGTGAGATATCTAAACAAGGATCTACATTCCGGTACGCTGCAAAATGACCTCGTATATATAGTATATATATACATAAGAAACAAAACTTAACAGCTATATATATATATGTAGGACATCACTAAAAACATTTAAAAATCTTTAAGTCAGCTACGATTTTTTCATATATATTGGTTACTTCATGGTCTGAATTTCAGGGGATATTTTATAAAGTTATAGTTACATCAAACGTCCTTGCTGTACATCTTCCTGGTAGCAAGGTGTAGTTGTAGAAACACCATTTGATTTTAACGTGTGTTACAGCATGTGCATAAATTAGCGCGGAGAGCAACTGAGAAGTATGTTTTTCACGAACAGAAACTTCAACTTGTTGAACACATATCGCACGCACGCTTTTCAAAGCGAAAGGTTCGAATGTTATTTACTCTTTGCTCAGTGCATTCGTCAGAACAGGTCATGAGCTGATGCACTTGGCATTACAAGAGCGGGAAATGCGCAAAGACGTGTGGAAATGTATGACGTTCATGGTGTGCGCAATACACGGGTTCAAACACACTAATTTCAATGCACAACATTGCTTTTTTCCCATTTCATAAATTACGTTATGTACTTGGTAGGTTTGGCAATATTTACCTTGTGTGGTTTACCCTGATGTAGGAGAAAAATGATGAAAAACGTGCGGAAAACGTTTTCAAATTTTCATTCAATTTTTTACAGTGGGGTCAGACGAAATGCGGACCAACTTCCCATAATCTAAAACAGCAAGCAACATGAGTTTTAGGACATAGGCAAAGCATCACTCACGCTGCACACTCAAGGTTGCTTTGCATTGATCTTCCCCGTAGCAATTCTTTGCCACAACAGAAACTTCACCATTGTCATCAGCCTGACAACTCTTGATCTCCAACGTATATAATCCAGTTTCGCGGGTTGTGACGTAACGACTCTCGTCATCAACAGTAGTTTTTATCTTCAGTCCGTTGTGATACCAAGTTATCTCTGGCGCTGGATGGACAGTGACTGAAACAACATGTTTTATGTTCAATCGCTCTTCCTCAAATTAACTGAAACAACTTAGCAGTCGCATGTAAAACACGTGTTTAAAACTACTGTGACTGAAACGACGCTGACGTTTTAAGCAACCAGACAGCGGGACCTTCAACAGGGCAAAGCACAGATAGAGTCCAAGTAACTCAAAGCCCCGATGTCGACAGAAGGCGAGATGAATGTGACGTACAGATAAACAGCTAGAGTTTTACAACTGAAACACTGGGATAAACCGCAAGGTAGCGCAATGGGAAGGAGGAAAAACAAACGCATGAGTCAAAAAACGAGTTTGGCGGTAAAACAAGCTGTGCTACGTAGAAATAACGGAAGAACCGTAATTTTATTCGTACCAGCACTTCTTTGCAAACATTAGTAAAAAAGTCTGACGTCAGTTGATTAAGGACATTCAGTTTAGCGTCATCAAACCAATAATTCAGATAAATTCCTTTTTCAAAAGTTGTTCTCGCAGGTGGCAGCTCCTGCAGTGACCGGTCATTCTGTGCTTTGCACCATTTTGAGCGCATGCTTTGCCAAAGTATGCTTTCTGGTTAGCATTGTGAAATTTAACTTGTGTGTTCTTTTCTTCCTTTTTACATTTATTAAGAGATCTCTTCTTTTACTGATGTACGTTTGGTTACGGCCACCCGCGTGGGATAAACAGTATCCTGGCGATGGAATCTTCAGAATTTTTTAATATATCGTTAACTTCTCACGTTGCTTTCAAGACGAATTAATTCTGTGGTTCTTGAAGCACTTTTTTAGTTTTATTTTCACAATTCCACAGTAATAAGAAATAAAAAACAAGTTTTGGGATAGGTCTTCATTGGCATGTAGACGTTCTTTCGGATGCAAGAAAAATCTGAAAATCGAAGTGTTTTTGCAGTGCAAACTCCATGCATTGTCTTTTTAATGATTTGGCTTTGGTAAGCAGCGCATTTTTCACTCCTCAAGTGTGTTGTAGCATATCGTAAGGTATAAACACTGAAGAATTACCAGGGAAGTCTAATCTACCATACCAACGCCTTTGCGCGTAGTATCTTTTCGAGTCCGGAACAACCATGACTCCATCCACTTCAACTTCGTGTGTAAACACAAATGAAGGTTCAGTTGTGTTTATAAACATGCAAAAAGCGTCCAAACACTCTCGGTTAATCACAACAAAATGTGTCATCCGCGTACCTGAGGTCAGTGGCGTAACTGACGGGGGAGGGGCGCGCCGCCCCCCCTGGCAGGCTAAATGCAAAAAATGGGCCCCTCTATTAGCTTGTATTTAGGTATTTAGTATTTTTTTGATTTTAGTAGGTTTGTAATTTTAGCGTTTTTCAAAAATTTCTAGGTGTGTTTTCCGGTTATTTTGGGTGTTAGTACTGTACAGGCAAGTTCAGTTAATTAAATAACCAAAAACATACAAGATTTTTTGTATGTGTTTCACCGGAATATGCGATTACTCGTATCAGACAAATATCCGCAAGTTTACCGCTTAGCCACACAGGGGGCCCCAAAATTCAGTCCCGTCGCCACGGGGGGTTTTGTTGGCTTGGCCCCCAAAACAAAGCTTCACCCCCAAATTGAAATGTGAAACAATAGAAATCAGTGGTTTTTATCAATCCCTATTCTCTTTTGTCCTGTAGTTTATGGACAGAGCAGTACCTGCCGCCGTTACGTAGGAAAACATCGTCTGATCATTTTTGGTACGTTTGTGAGGTGATAAACGCATTTGAGGCTTGAGCGTAAAGCGTCACCATTAATTGCTTGGAGTGTTGAACGTGAAGATAGCCGATATGCCCAGTTCAGGGGCTCCCAACCTGTGGTACGCGTACCACTGGTCTTCCAGGTGGTACGCGAGAAACTTTCATTTTTTCACAAAAACCTGGATTCACAGCTTTCTAGTTTACGTATTGGGCTTTGTTTCTAAATAAATAAATGTTCTTGTACCTCGCTATACCTATTGCATCGCAACATGATAGCTTTCGATGTGCTGTTAGCAAATTTACGCCACGCATCGACCAATTGGTGTAAAGTAAACAAAAACAAAAATCTCATTGAATTTAGTTGTGGTGTTTTTGTTGTTATCTTAATGTATGTTATTCTTCTGAACAAACTAAGATTCGATCAAATTAATTATTCTGAAAGAAGTGGTACGCGTTGACAATATGGCGTGGCCAAGTGGTACAAGATCGTGAAAAGGTTGGAAACCGCTGGCCCAGTTGTATATGTCCAGAAGTCAGACTTACACCTTATCAACGGATTTTGTGTAGTGATTGTTGTGAAGTCTTCTCATATTTTGTACTACATAAGTGCATAGAAGCAAGATACCTTTAGTGCTTACAACCAAAGTTACACATTTGCGCAGCCTGCTGTTCAGACAGCAAAACAGAGTTAATGGTGTGGTTAGAAGAGTTTATTTAGCAATAACCGCTAAGCTTGACCCAATGGTGATGTTGAGTCCATGCAATCTACCTTCGTCTATATTTGTCACCATTTCTATTCTATTTGAGATACAAAATGTTATTAATCTAAACATGTGCCATGCACCAAGAGATTAACAAGTCTAGACATCAGAAAGGTTTATGCATGCGTATTTCGGCCAGTAAAAAGCACGATGCCAATGCTTTTCAAGCAAAATTCACTTAAGCACTAATGAAAAAAAACGTTCATCGCGGCGCACATGCTTTGACAGGCCTCATGTTTGCTACTTCGATAATAATGTTTTGATAACTGAACGACAGGCTTCATTCTGATTTCCTGGAAATTTTTGTTGACATTTGCATTTCATTACAACATTTCTAAATAATCGTCGTTAATTAAATGACAATGTTAAGACTCAATTCCTTTTGTTAGCTCTATTCTCAACACACGTCTTGATGAAGTTTATCCTAACGTATTTATTGCACTTCGGATTATGCTAAACTACCCCGATACTGTTGCCAGGAGATTCAGCAAACTGAAGCTGATCAAAACCTTCAACAGGTCTCATGTGACGGAGAGCAGACTATCCTCATTAGCCATGTTGTCAATCGAAGCTTCATGTGTGCGCTCTCTTGATTTGGATGATGTCATAAAGGCTTTTACATGCCAAAAGACTCGCTCCAAGGTGTTTTGCTACTACTATGATGTGACCAGTGATTACCGTCACTGGTGTGACATTATTTAGATTTTCATGGTTATTATTGCGTCATATTTTTCATGTGGGGTGCTGTTCCACTATGCAGTGATTTCTTTTGTTTTGCTGTATGACCACGGTCCGGCAGTTGAGTAGCACTGCGATAGATAAATTACAGCGACAACTAAATCATGATAAACAATGATAATTCAACAACGCTTCAGAAATCTTTTCTTTAGAAATCACTATTGGGGGGGGGGGTTGAAAGCATTTTGAGGGGGTTCAGAGTTGGGCTGCTACCGCACTGTTCATACTTTGTAATTCTTTGG
>JGI24158J21664_10011721_pt1 | contig 11649 bp, 5 predicted proteins | sample Ectturendosymbi3_FD_21664 | JGI IMG/M metagenome (IMG submission 21664)
GGGGGGGGGGGGCAGTGGTTTTTGGCCCCCCTGCTGCTAAATCCTGGCGACGGGCCTGAGTAGGATTCGAAATGAAGCTCAGTAGAAGAAAAGATGAGTGGAGATTGCGACAAATGGTTCCACTTATGAATAGAAACCAGATAGGCGCCGCTTACAAATCATTCAAGTAACACCGTTTTAATGCAAACAACATTGTCTGTTATCGGGAACGTTGAAATAGCTTTGAAATATATGAAGTTGTTTCACAATTTTTAGCGCGCAGTAAGGTCAAACTTACAGCAGCCCTATGCTCTGAGCGGATCGCATTTACGTAAAAGCTGAAACGCTATTCCTACAACTCCGGCAGAATTTGCAACCAACCAAAAGTGTAGGTGTCACAAAAATTTGAATGAGCGGCAAGCCAGCGCACAGGACAAAAGGCCTAGACGAAAAACATTTAACTTGCGACGTCTGTGACAAAATCACCTTCACAAAGCAACACATGTGACGCAGGAAAATACATTCAGCGATTAACGCAACAACGAGGAATGTTGCTTGATCAAGTGCAACTTGTTTGGCTTTCACTGTTGGCTGAAAGAACGCGACGACACAACTCGTAACCGCCAAGCTCCTCAAAACGATGACTTACCAATGTCTGAACCTATGACGTAGCTTTGCTATGCTAAAATGCGCTAGGACGAAGCTATACATCGTACGTATTCAGGGCATCGTGTCCAGAGCCAGACGATCACTTACCCAAAAACACAGAGTAGCCTCGCAAGACGCCATTGCTGCGCTCAGGGGGATTCCACGCAAAACGAATTTGTGTCGGAGTGGAACCGATCACGCGGAGGCAGCATGGAGCAGATGGAAGATCTTCGTCTACGCAAAAACTGAGTTTTTCTTAACAACGCAGCTTCACGTGCAGGGATGGCATATGTCGCGTCAAACAATGTTATTCTCTTCGAATAAAAATGCAAAGTACAATTAAATTTTAATACTTGATTCTATTTGAATAAGAGCTGATGATGCCTACTTCGTAGGCGAAATATATACTCTGTAAGATCTTAAAGTGTCTGATTCTTGGCTGATAAAGGATTTCTTTCCATAGACAGTGTAAAGNGAAAACAGTTCAACTTTGATTTTAAACACAGTTAACGTTCACGAACGTTTGTTTTGGACTAGTTAAAGGATCTTACATTTTTGTCAAGCCTCTGTGCGATGTGACTTTGTCACCAAGCAATGGGACACCGTATTTCGCAAATTGATTTGTGAGACAGATTCTCGAAGTGTTTCATATGTCGATTATCGCTCATGCCCCAATCTCTATCGCAAACTCCAGGCCCGCAACCAGGGGGGAAAATCGGGCTCGTGCCCTGCACCCCGAAATTTTGTAAAACATTTTCAAAACGACAGTAACTTTATAGTTGTTAGTTGTTAGGTACAACAAGAAGTTACAATCCCCCTCAAAAGTTTCAGCTTGTCGCGGCCCTGGCCATTTGAATACCTATTTCCCGATTGTCAACGAACAGCTTGTGAAAAACGTTACTTCCGGTATGCGCTGACGCGCGTTATAACGGGCACGGCGGTTAACGATGCTTTAAAATCATACCCGTCGTTTTAAAGAGAACCTCCAGTACTGTGACTCACAATTATGATGCCATTAAAAACAACAATTCATCATTGATTTCGTCAATCAGCTCGATCACTAATGGTAAACTGTATTTTAAACAAATCCTCGCAAGACAGCTTGAAGGAGTATTGTATTTGTTTAAAAGATCTTTTGACAAGTACGGCAGTCCTGGAGAAGTAACCATTGAACTGCACGAGCTGATAACAACAAGAGTGGACAACGGTTTAGAAATTTCCTTTTTACAACTAAGGTTGTCGTGAGTTTAAAGCTTTTTAGGTTTTCTATATTTGTGGCAAAAACCCAGCAGCGCGTAAGAAAAAGTTCGCACCGAAATGGTGAAGATTTTGTTGATATTTATTTATATTCGAAATATGAAGGTTTTTTAAACACTATATTCGAAGTGGAACCGTTAAAAAGGGAAACCAAACATGTAGAAAAGTCTAGGTAAAATATCAAAAAACGTAATTTTGATTGAAAGGTATACAAAAAATCACAACAAAATCAGCAATCACGATCGAGTTAATAGTAACTAGAAAACGTAATCAACCTTTTATCGCAGAAAGGATTTTCAACAAGAGCGTGCGATACACAGACTTCAATTGCAATAATACCGAGAAAAACTTGTCATAGAAATAAAGCCGTCGGTGTTCGCTATGGACTGCATTTTTAGAACAAATGTTTAAAAAGGATTGCTTCCAAATATTCGCACATGTCATATGCTTAAAAACCACCTGAGGTCTTCGTGAAAATGATATAGTGTGCTCCACTTGTTTTACCCTACACGCCATTTGAACGGTTCAGCTTCAAAATGAATGTTTAATTGTTATCTGTTATTATGACCACTTCCAACAATCAACACAAAATAACACAAGCCCAGACGCGTAAAAACTCTTGCGGTTAGGCTGCTATCGGATTGACGACGTGATCCACGGTACTTCACATCCATTACAAGCGTTACGGAGTCGATAAAGGACCCGTGTGCGCGTTGCACAAACAGCGACAACAAAAGCCGGCGAGACCCAAACAGACTGAAAAACAGTCTGTGCTTGCGTAGCATTAAAACATTAGATCGACGAGAAGAATGCAGACGAACTGTGACGCAACAAAGTGAATTGAGCTTATTGCCACGAAGGCCTGCTCTGCCTTTCCTGTATGGAACCAGAAAGCCGAAAAACCTGGTCCCAGGCTGACGTGATTAACGACCTTAACGAGTCTAGACCAGACCATTACTTTCTTGTTTGGCTGAAAATCAGGTCGCTGAAGTTGCTACGGAATCGCAACAACAAGGTACTAGAAAAATTACTCCAGTTTCTTTGACTTAAACGCTTCAAGACTGAATGAGCTCTTTGATAAATGCTTGACAACGAATAAACCTGTTGGGAAAAATTAGGTCTTCAACACACGTCTTACAGAGTTTAAGCAAAATCAAGGTGCTCTTTGTTAAACTTGTTCTTACATGGAAATTGCAAACGGAAAGTAACCACTTCTAAAAATTTGTTCCACCGCGGTATGGGAATTTGGTCAAGAAGCTGTCACTGCACTTTTTAGGTGGAAGATCGATGTAACAGTTCAAGTGACATATTTCGAACTTATGACAAAAACAATTTTTTTTAAATGTCTTTATCTTCAAAAGTTCTTTTTAGTAACAAAGCGACTGTGGTCCAAAGAAACAGACGCGGTCGCGGCAGTGACAGATGCAAAGTAAATAATTATATTTTTTAGAAAGGAGAACACACAGCTGGGTGCATCGGCCAACTTCAGGTGCAACACGGGTTCGCGTACCTCGATTCAAAGCTGACGTCGTCAGAAAAGCCCTTGTTAATATACGCTCATACACTGGGACAGATGTTCGGTTGTCTGGTCGGAGGAAAAGGATCAGTTTACGGAACAACAACAGGTCGGGTGAAATATTTCCACAGTTTCAATATGTGCACATTTACAGAGGCGAATTTTCGTTTTCGGGGCCCTGGGCCATTTTGAATTGGGGGCCTTTCTGGAAGGTTCGCGACGTCTGATATCATACAAATTCGTACTACACGTGCTCGCTACATTCACTGTACAAGTTGTTCCAATTCATAAACATATTACAGTAGGCCTACTTCATTCTGAATTCCCTCGATATCAGGAACAAAAACAGTCACAACGAAAACAAACGAAAAAGGCAGCGGTGAAGTTATCTGACCACACTCACATTACATATCTACTGAATACCACACTGGCCTCGCGAAAGCTGAAAAATGGATTCGGGTGTTTTTTTCCACACATTATGCGTAACAATAACCAATTCTCAACGACATAAAAAGAGATTGCCCATCGTCATTCACTTCAATCTTTCGCGCTCATTCGTCTATAGCAAGGGTTCTCAATCTTTTTTCCGTTAAGTACCCACGAGTCATAAAACAATCGACCCGAACCCCCAGGTTAGCCGGCAAAGCCGTGGGTTTCGCATTGTTGCATCACAACAACGCAGGATCAGGCAAAATCTCCGCGGAGTTTTCAATCGGCACGCATTTTCCTCTAATGTAGGATATTAAAAATAGCAATACATGAAAACTTAACTGTCATCCAAGTACCCCTGGAAATCTTCCCGTGAACCACTGGGGGTTCGCAAACCCCACGGTGAGAACCACTGTTCTATAGTGATCTTTCGTTAACGGCATAGTAAAAAACGTGCGTTGACCCAAAACAGGAATGCATATATAAATGCTTGCAGAAATGCTAGAAATTGCCCTTATCTCCAAAATTTTGGGGCTCCCGAAATCGGCGGCCCTAAGCTCCAGCCTTTTTAGCCTAATGTTAAATCCGCGCCTGCACGTGTATTAACATAAATTTAAGTAGTTCCAATAATGTAAGCTTGCACTGAGGGTATTGCCATTTCAAACGAAGTGCGATCCTTAAGAAATGGCGTGTCTCTAACATCTCCCTCGCTGCTACAAAAGAGTTGCGCAGATCTGCGAACAACTTTATTCCAGTGACGGGTTGTTCGAACTACGACCATTGAGCATTTGCAAAACAGACCCAAGGTAATAACTTCCAAAAACTCTAGCCTCACAACCCTGGGTGGCATTGAGACGTTTAATATGATGCAAGATCTGTTTTTACGACCTCGAACACATTCGACCGCATTTACGTCAAAGTGAGTCTAATTGGAACAACCAGCTCATTTTACAAGCAGCTGATAAATTTACGAGCACAGTGTTCCCAGCTCACCAGCGAGTCTACTACTTACACAGGCGAGCGGCGGAGAGGCGCTTCAAAACAAACGAGGAGATTTTTGCGAGCAATCTAGAGAGGACATGTCCACTCGAGTCCTGTTTACACGGACTAGAGTGGGTACTCGCACGCGCGATAACACTTGATAGGCAGGCCGTCAAACGGTGCCTGGTTGCCAAGAAGGTTCGACACCGGGCGAGAGAGGCGACGCGAAAGAGCACTTTCCGTCAGGGCTGCGTCCGCCAAGGGTTGTTTCGTCACAATAGCATGCGGTTGCTAAACCACTAAGTGATTGTCCGGGGTTGACCAGGAACACACAAACGCTTGTTGTGGAGCGAGCAAAACAAACCTTTGAGCAAAGCGCTGATGACATCTGCGGTCACTGACGCAAGATTGACGATCACTACTGACTACGCGAAAACAAGTTGGCGACCACGAAAGTTTTGATCGCAAGTGGGAAACAAACTGTTTTCGGTGAAAAAATGCGCAACAGAATAGCATGTTAATGTCAGGAAAAATGTGTATTTCACTCGTTTTTATACTGCCGGAGTAATCCACTACAGGCTTCTTACCAAGAGACGAAAAGCAGAAATAATTAGTAAACACTTCAAGGCGGTGGTTCTCAAAAAGGGGTACGTTAAGTTACTTCAAGGGAACACGAATTTTTAAAAGTGTCTTCGTAAAGAAATTTTAACGAAACAGTACAATGCTTATAGGTACATTTCTAATCATTGTGCTCATGATTACAGCCAAGGGGTACTAGATACACAAAACATTGCCCTAAGGGTACATCACTTCAAAAAGGCTGCGTACCACCACTTTCATTGTTTATCGAACTGGGACGCATCCTTCAGACGCAGACATTCTTGCGTAAAAATTAGAAAAAAAGGTAAGCGCGCTAACGATTGTGATTGGAACGCTCGGATGTTTCTATATACTTTGTTTTTCACGTTCTAATTATATCGCTAACGGGCTTTAAACACCTTAAACCTTCATCACCTTTTACCATGCAGAATGCGATACTGCCACATTTAAAGTTTTAGATCGATTAGTACCTGTTGTAGTACCTGTTCGATTAGTAGTACCTGTTGAGTGTACATCCCCCAGTTTATCTTCTAACGCAAGTTCTGACGCCCGTTTCTTCATCAAACTTTGGTCCAACAGTTACTTTTCAATTTCCTTTCGGTTATTTTGGCCACAGTTACAAAAACGAAAACATCGACTTGCAGACAAATCTTATAGGAAATAAGTCTACCAAAGGGCAGCTATATACATACATCGGTTTTCGCCGTTATCGTTGCACAAACTGCAAAAAAACACACTGACGCAAATAGCTGTGGGTCAAGGGTAATGCAATGTGTGTGTATCTCCAGTATGGACGAGAAAAAGCTCAGGAACAACATGCCAGCCCCAATGCATTGGAATATCAAAGAAAACTTGCTTTTTTTACGAAAATACCAACTCTCCCACAGTCCGCAGGCATAAAAACACGCTTGACTAAATACCCACGACCTTTTCCGAACTTCAGCGAAACGAGCTCAACGCTCACATTTAAAAGCGGGCTACACTCTCGATCTCCTAGTAACGGTGCAAACAGATCGCATACCTGTGGTAACAGTAACAATCTCGCTGAACGGACTGTCATCGCCGGTAGTCGATGCTCGCAGTCGCAGGTGGTAGGTCGTGCTCGCAGCCAAGCTGCTCAACTCCACTTGGGTCTCTTTGCCTTTGTAAAGAACTCTTGAACCTGCACACCAGAGTGGTTCTGCTTACACAACGAAGCTGGAGCTGGTGCGAACAGCACGTTGTGAGCGCCTCACTAAACCTGAACCCGTTTTCAAATGTCAGGCTTAAATAAACGCTTTTCCTCTTTTTGCTTCCTCAAGTGAACACCGCAAAACCGATGAGAGCGCAGGTGTTGATGGTTTCAGGTACTTACGGGCTACAGCTTTGACTACATGCAACTTACAGCTTGGTAAGCATGTTGTGGTTGGAGACTGTTTTTTATTCTGAGACTTTTTGAAGATAGAACAACTCACCATGCAACAGCTGGAAAAAGTGACGATTAGACACGCTGATCTATTACTGGCTAATTGGAAGAGGGAAACAATTTTTCCTCTCAGCCTGATCCATTCAAGCTCCTTTGGACTTCATTTTTAAGCATGCAAAGGTTAAGATGGTTAACAGGCCATCGGCAAAATTTTGCGCAGACTACATGGATTTAACGACATGTAGGTAGTGCATTTTATATATTCTTATTGCGGAAAATCGCTGTACTGCAATGGACAGCCACTTCTCTTTTTTAGAAGACATTTGCAACGATTTCCAAAACCTTGAAAAGTACAGAAGTTTTTTGCAAAATCATCTTTCCCTTTTCACGCGGAGTGCAGTAAATCTATTGTCCAAGTTAGCGCACCAACATAAAACACATTCGATACAAAATTTTCGGATGTCCGAGTTTCATTCCCTGCGATCAAAACACGTTCATTACAACGTGTCGAGTATCAGCTCACAAAAACAGACGCGCATTAATTCACACGTGGTTTTCTGAAAAGAACTTAGTCGAGAGAATTTTTTTTTACCATCAAGCAGCTTGTATGTAATGTCCATTCCGCAACTTGCTTTCATTGGTTCCCATTGGACGTTGATGGAAGAAGGTCCAGTGACCTCAGCTTTCGGCACAGCAGGGCGCTCTAACCGCTTCAACTGATTTAAGGTCTTCTGGATTTCTTCGTTTAGTTCTGGAACAAAAAACGACAGAGATTTGGAACAAGATATTGTATCTTGGACATTGTGTTTGTTGGAGAAATCGTGAGCAATGTGAACTTTTTTTACTACGCATTGTGCACAGAGGCAATGAAAAATATAATTTTTAGTTTTCGCAAAAAAATCCTAACTGCTCTTTTTTAACTTTCAAAGAGCGTCTTAGTATTAGATGAGGAAATACTGAAGAGAGCTCCGCATATTATTTCAGATGAATGTGAAATCAATTATGACTTGTACCAATTCATTTGCATTGCTTCTAATTTTTCAAAGCGTGATCATAGGCGTGGCCAGGGGGAGACCCAGGGGACCAGGCCCCCAAAAATTCTAGCATATCTAGTCATTTTGTGCTTTGAGAGGCGGCATCCCAAACAAAATATTGTTGCTCGCCTAAAATCAAACATTTTGGCTCCCTAAAATATTTTGGTCCCCCCAAAAATTTTGGGCTGACTGCGCCACTGAGCCTGATGCATACCGGAAATCTAAGAACGAGTAAAACCTGTCGGGAATGTAAATGCCAGGAAAACAATGAACTTCTAGATCACTCATCCAAAACAGTTACAACAAGATTCAAATCAAAACTGCAGCAAATACAAGACCGCGCATTTTGATCCAGAAACATGGGCCCCATCTAAAATTTTCCAATTACATAGACAATCTAAAAAAATGTACTACAATGCTCTTATTAAAAAAAAAATAAACAATTCACAATACGTTCTGAGAAAACCAACATTATGAAACGTTATAAGTTCTTGAAACGCCGTTTGTTGCAGGTGTAAGAGTTTCTCGCAAAACCCAATATCGTCAATACACTTTTATGACAAGCACCAAGAGACCTACGTCAGCGTGACGGTTGCTTTGCAGTGGAAACACAACCTCAGAAAGAAAAAAAATATTTTCATCTGTGCACCGGTGAGCCACCATCTGTAGAGTCACACAAACTACGGCAAACTCAAGTTGTAGAAAGGCAAGTTAGAAAGCGGCGACGGTGCCGAGTTTTCGCCGGTTCAGCAAAATGTAAAAGTAGGTTTCCCTGCGAAGCCTAAAGATTTAAATACGTGGAAAGAACATCAAGAACGAGAGGGGCGGCACGCTTAAAAATGTTGTAACAAGTTTAGGCGTTCGCGCTCAACACAAGTTCTTGTCGTTCGCATCAAGTGTTAGTAAAGCCATCCCCACCTTTGCTGTTCGATGGTTTGTTGAAATTCTTGTTCAAGGCGTTGAGGACGGCTTCGCAGTCGCGCAACCTCAGGATACCCCGCTTGTGGCTGGAGATCGTACGAAGCGTCCTTGTAAACAACAATAAAGATTATAAAAACGACTCACACTAGGGATCGACTGTTTCACCCTTCCAGCTTATTTAACAAAACCAACAAGAATCTCAGTCTTCCATTTGTGGCTAGAGTAAAAATGCATTTGAAAACAAAGCTCCAAAGCTGATACCTTTTGCAAAAATCGTGGGATAATAGAAATAAGACAATATGTGAAACTGGTTTCTAACACTAAGAAAGAAAACAGAGTACTTTTATTGATGCATTAAGCTCGTACGTTTTTCATTTCGACCGGTACAGTCAGGTTTGCTGTTTAACTTAGAATCTGGTCGAAAATTTTGCGATCTTTTCAGGTAGAGCTGAAAGTTCCTTCAACGCTTTCCTGTAAACTTCGCAGTTCACAAAAAGTGTATAGCATGGCATGCGATTAACTCCTAGCACCGGTACGTGCGAAAAGTCACAATATTCTGATTGCAGTTTGCAGCGATTGCTTCTGATCAAAGATGCCTAATACAGTTGTGTTCAGCGTTTTGTTTATGTTTGACCTTGATGACCGTTAAGGCGTTTTGAGAAACCGCAACTATTTCATCTGAATACCGAGATGGGCATAAAGCGAGGTTTTCGTGTATTTTGGTGGTGGTTATGCAGTGAAGATCCACTGTATTTTGAGAAACCGTCGAAAAAATTTGAGAGACCGTCTAAGTCTCTCAAAACACCTTAAAAAACACTGATTGTGTTGAGGTGATGCACCAGCAGAACAACTAAATATTTTGGTTGCAACCGCTCGTGAAACAAATGAATGCCCGGGAGGCTGATTTAGATGTGAGTGCAAAGACCTACATCGCAGAAAACCAAGCTGCTTCGATGTCTTCCTCGTTCGAAAGCAGCAAGATCAGTCGGTTGATCACGTCTTGAGAAGACGAATTGCTCAGCACCCTTTGATTTCCGTCGTCGTCCATTGCCAGGCAACTGATCGCAAAGCAAGCGTTTTTGGCGCTCCCCATATCGCCTTTGATCAACATCCGGCACAGAGATGAAATCTGTAAAGGGTGGAGGTGAAAGCATCACCATGAAGTGTTGATATTGCAGAGTGCTACAAAATCAAACCGCTTCAAGACACGGTCTTATTGTGCGCTAATCGAAGACGCAGTCGAATCCGGTTTTTATCTCTTCAAGAAAACAGGAAGATCTTGCGAAAATCGCCAACTGAAGACCGTAACACCTGTATTCACAAGTGAAAGATGGAATGGGGAGAATCTCGCCGCGAGTGATTTGACTGTATTGTATTGGTATATAATTTTTGCTGAAAATTGTCACTGAAACTTGCTGATGTTATGCCATCTTTTCTGGTTTGATGCATCACAGTTTCCACAGATTAAGCTGTTGGCAGCTGCAATGTAAACCCAAAGTTGCGGAGTCACTGGTAGGTCTTATTTTGACAGGAGCTACATTTTTAGGGCAGTACTGAAGCTAGTGAGGTATTGAAGGAGTCCTGTATGGTGCAATACTTAATTTTTGCCGATCGCAAGACATGTTTTACTAAACCACGACGCGGAAAATAGTTCGTCAAAAATGATCTGCATATCAGAAACAATCGCATTTGAAACGCGTCTGCCAATCACGCTCGTAGCTTCGCAACACAATTCGCAAAAGCGACTGAGTAGCAAATTTCATTGAAAAATCGCAGGTTCTATTTATTTGAGACGTCTTTATTCTTTACGGAAGCTTTTCTTTCTAACCGACGATGAGGAATTAACGAAGTCGACTACTTCACACACGTTCAAACCAAGTCACATTACCCAAAATTTTTTTGCTAGGTAACATGCCCATACGACCTTTTTGCAAAATTGGCAAAATATTGTACGGTATATACTTTGGAGGTCATGACCTAAATGACCCCTGACTATGCCCATGGTACCTTCTCATGTACTAATGAGCCTTGCAATGATCTTTTACCAATGTAAGCTGAAGGATAGGTGAAGCAATAGCAATATCTAGGCATGTAGGCCCAGGAAACATTTACTGCCTGCAAGACAAGCATAAATCTAGCATCTGCAGGCAGTTTGTTCCAAATCACTATGTCAACCATCTAGTGGGGCAAAGTGGCAAATTGTTTCCAGAGAGTCAGGGCGGCGGGCTTCACCATCTGCGATGTGCACATTTTTTAAACTTGTCAGATTGTAGGCCTATGTACAGTCTATGAAGCTCATGTATATATGCACCACATTCCACTACACAAATAACACAATGGCATGTACAGCAAAATATAACCACCCCACTGCTGCTTAATTTAAAAACGCACAAAATTCAGCACTTCAGCATATCCATATCCACCTCCATTTTTTCGTCTAGCCTAGCACAAAAAACAGGGAACCAACCAATACGTCTACAAATTACAAAACACTCTCTACATGAATACGGTGGAGTGGTAACTTCTACCTTGCGTAAACTTAACACATCCCTCCTCTGTTTAGGGTTGCCAGATGCGTTTTGTAAAAATATCGGCCATTTTGTCAATAGTTCCAGATCTAAGCTTTGTCGTTATTCGTAAGCGGCACAGGAAAACAGAGAGACAATGAGTACTGTTAAGCCACAATTAATAATTTGCCCATAATTTTGCTGGCTCATTACACTTCGATGTGTGTGTGTGTGACGTGCCAATCGCGCCAAGGATTGCGTCAATAGCCGCAAAAAAACTTCACTGAAGGAACTGTCCTGACAAGATTCACTTCTAGAGTCATTATAATTTGAGAAATTCGGTGTTAGTTCTTTTCAAAGTTACGGTACATT
>JGI24158J21664_10011722_pt1 | contig 11648 bp, 6 predicted proteins | sample Ectturendosymbi3_FD_21664 | JGI IMG/M metagenome (IMG submission 21664)
GCCGAGTTGACGAGGGTTTTGCATACGATTTGGTACTGGTTGCATGTTCTCAACATTCTTCAGCATTCACTCGATCGGTTTTCTGCTGCGTGCAAAATACCGAGGTAGGCAACTATGTCTTTCTACAAACCCAAGGCAGGCGGCAAGTGAGCGGCAATATACTGCAGCAGGCGGAGAAGTTGAAGTACCTAGGGGTGGTATTTACGAGTGGCGAAAGTCGGAGCGAGGAGGTTGATACACGGGTTGGTAAAGCTAACGCAGTTCTGCGTGAGTTTATTGCTCTGTAGTCATAAAAGGGAAGCTTTCAAACACCGCTAAGCTGTCAGTTTTCAAATCGGTCTTTGTTCCGATCCTTACCTGTGGTCATGACAATGACCGAAAGCATATTAACTCAGGCGCCTAAGATGGGATTTTTGCGAAGAGTCCACGGCGTGACAGGGGGGGCTTACGGAGGTTAGATTGCGTCCGGGGCAAGAAACAAGTTTGGCACTTCCATATTTGAGCCTAAGACCTATTGGGAGTAAATGCACTGCATTGAAGAAAAAACTTGCGACATTGCTGGGGCTCTTCGGCGCCCCCCATTGATTCGCCGCCCGGGCATTGCGCCGTCCTCGTTACGCCATTGGTGTGACACTTCGCGACAAATTGTGCAGCTGTGAAATTCGCAGAGTCCTGAAGGTCGAAGCACTTCTTCGAATTGAGAGAACACAACCACATTAGTTCGGCCATGTATCCAGAATGCCCCACAAAAATTGGTGAGGCAAGTCCTGCTGATTAAACCCACGGCAAAGCGACCTAAATGTCGCCCATGCACCAGGTGGCGTGACTTCATCATCGACCTTGCTTGGTCACGTCTTGGTGTGGAGCCAGCAGAACTATCTGAAATTGTTGTTGATCGTGAGGTTTTCCGAGTTCTCCTATGGATGTTGCCCCCGCCAGAACATGACTTTTCGGTCTGGCCGATTCGGACTGGCCGATTCGGACTGGCCGATTCGGTCTGAGCCGTTTCGGTCTGAGCCGTTTTGGTCTGAGCCGTTTTGGTCTGAGCCGTTTTGGTCTGCGCCGTTTTGGTCTGCGCCGTTTTGGTCTGGGCGGTTTCGGTCTGGCCGATTCGGTCTGGCCGTTTCGGTCTGAGCCGTTTCGGTCTGTGCCGTTTTGGTGTGGGGACCCTTCGGTCACGACATTTCTGTACATAAACAACTGATTGCATTTGTTTATTTAAATGATTATAGCAGGCGATAGGCAGGCGAAATGTCACTCTAGCTGGTGTTATACCAACTCCCTTTTGAGAAGTCATGATTGCGATTAAATCTGAATAGTATTTATGAGTTAAGTATTTGTATTTAATTGAAATGTCGATCATGATTTAATTTGCTTGCTGATGATAACGAAAATCATACGTTCATGTTGATTAACTGTTGAATCTTGGATCGTGTTTATAGTTGTTTTTTTTTAATAAAACCTTTCGTTGATTTAAAGTACGTTTGCATTAAAACGTGAACATATAAGATTTCTGCAAGATTTCATGGCCTGACCGAAATGTCCCGAGTCCGGAACGACCAAGACCGAAACGGCTCAGACTGAGTCGGCCAGACCGAACATCCGCGTACCCTGCCACCGCAACCCTCCCTAGAGGAAACGCAGGCATGAAAATAAATGAAACGAATGGCATTTACGTTAGTTTATTCACCGGTGTTTGAAAGTGCTCAGCTAGCCATTGAACAAGTTCCTTAGACGACTAGAATTGATTAATACGAACGTAGAGATGGCTAAAAATGATTTACCTGTAATTCATGATACCTTTTGCAGGAAATTAGATGTAAAATTTAGGTTCAAGTACCGCTAATGTTGAGTCAGCGTCATATGCGGCCCGCGGTTACCTTGTAAGTCCTCATGTGGCCCACGGAGCAATTTGAGAATTGAGACCCCTGCTTTAAGGTTAATACTGTTTGCCGAACGCAGTAAATGCCCTTTGTTGAAAGTGGAAAAATCCTTAATGAATTTCTCAGGTAAGGTCGAGCTTTCTATCGAAGAGGAAGAAAAAAGGAAAAATTGAAGGTAAGTGGACAAGGATGAAACTAAACCAATTAAAAGTTTCTAAAAACGCTACTTTCAATAAACTGCAAAAATCAACATTTCTACTGTACAGCATATTTGGAATAAAAAGCTCTGTTTGCCGGAAAATCCCCCTATTTTCTTGCAATTTAATAAAATAAGATGTTTTTTTATTTCAGACCGTAAAAGCCGTTGACCATGCTTGTTTTAGCTGTCAGTATCTTTGACAAAGCAAGGAATTCTTAAATGTAAAGAAGATTAAAAGCCAAACCGATTAATTTCAATGGCATACTGATTGACCTGATCCACAAAGTGACTTAGATTTCCCAAATAAGCTGGCGTCCTCATTTCACAATGAGCTAAGTTTTTGACGCCATAAGAAACAGCTACGTTGTCGACACTACTGCACATTATTGCATTTTTCTTCTATATATATTTGCAAAGAGCTACGCATAACAGAATATTCAAAATCCAAGTGAATTTTGACAGCCTGCCGTCGAAAACCAGGAACGGACCCATTTTATCGTCACAAACTGTTTGACGACGAAATTTCTATGAGCCAGGTCAGCAACAAATCCACTTTATCCAGCCTGGAAAAGTCATTGGCGAACTTCAGGGAGATTGCAGCAAATAAAAAAGAAAACGGTAGGTCATCTATTCGCCCCACAAAAGCATTTCATGTTGTTGGCAAATAAGGTCGAAACTCTATGGTACTAAATCTTGACAGCTACCTACCACCGGTGTTTCTTCCTTGCTCTGACGCATTGCTACCTCATTATATTGATAGTGTACGTTTCATTAGATTATAAACGGTTGTACGTAGATTGCACTGTTGCTGTTGCCACCACTCAATTGAAACAAATCACAGTTTTATAGAACTCTCTTCATTCAAAAGAACATGCACAAAGTATACAAACCAATGATTTCCACGCTTTTACTCACATTTTCTGGTTGTCATCAATTTGACTGGATCTGTCCGTTCCATCTCCAGCAATAATTGGAACAAGGTGGCTGCATTGGGCATTATTTCATCAACATTCCATGAAGTAATGTCTTGGCGTCATTTTTTTGCCTATATCACAACATCTGTGATTTCAGCAGCAGCAATCATTTTGGTAATTGCCCCCCCAAATACATAGGAAGACACTATACGTGCTTTATAGCTCACAACTAAAACTCGCATTGATCGGCTTTGCAGCGAGCTGCAGATAATTTCTACATTACAACGAATGAGACATTGACTTAGTTACCAGAAAGTTTTGAATTTTAACTGATTTCAGCACACGTTTGATTTTCCATTTATGAGGTGATGTTCAACGTTAACTAGCTTCGCTTTGCACACTAACTGAAACGAAAGAACAAACAAAAGGCAAATCAGTATCTGACCTCACACTTGCAACAAACACTGGCCCAAGAGTATTTTCTGCATCGTAGGTAATTAGTCAACCACTTACGCTAGGCTCATTACAGCAGCTACAGTTGTGGCGTCATAAACACTTGCAATGGTTTCAGCGGAAACAACCACAGCTACCACGAGTTTATCTTTAGCTTCATGTAAGTAGAAATAAGCGTCGATTGCCGGTGCACGTTGCGCATGTTTTTAAAATTCAGATTTTACTTGATTCTCACCGTTTTTGCATTGTATTTATGAAACAGACACCAAGCTGTTAAAATCAACCTAACCTCAAAATTTCTTACAAACACAAAATCCTCCCCTCGGACGCATATCGCACATGTTGAATACCATGTCACTGGCAACTGTAATGAAGAACTTCATATGGAGATTTTGTCATTTCCTGACACTGTCTTGGAAACTGTCGCTGGAGTGGTGTTGGAAAAGCCTGGAGCAACCTCACTGACATAAACAATTGCACGAGCACGTTGTAACTGCAGTTTCCTGCCACTCTAACAATGAAGATATCTTCAAATATATTTCAATCCAAATGCCAAGTTGTTTTAAAGTAACACATTTTCGTTATTTTGTTTCATGGAAAATTTTGGCATTTTTAACTATAAAAGCCTTTTTACACATTTTCCTCGCTGACATAACCTACATTTTTTACAACAGAACCAACATGTTCGTATCAACATCTGGAAAACCTTATAAAAACTAGAAAAGCAGAGATGAAAGCGAAATCAAGACAAGGCAGAACAAAGCTACTTTCGTTGAGATTGTTTCCTCATTCGTTTGGAAAAGCAAGCAAGTCAATGAAGCGAAGTAAGTCAAACAGACCTTTGTGAAACATTTGCCGAAAAACTGGTTCAAAATATTTTGCTTAAACTTTATGCACAAAAACGTGGTCCAAGTTGCAGTTGCGAGATTTTTGTAAAAGTGTTAAAATGGCGACATTTTACTGCCATGTCAAACATTTTACTTTCCTGGCTGTACTGTTGCGAAAAGTATTCATGTTGTTTTTACCTGCGGAATGTACATCTTTCAAATGTTTCTGCACGTGCCCCTGATAAGCGCGAATATATTTGAAAGGGTTATTTTAAGATAATTTAAAAGATTAGGAGTTGATCCTCAAAACTTTTCGAGAGCATCTTCAGTATGCCTTATTTGTTATATACTTGTCTTTATTTAATCTTCATTTTGAAATCGAAGATTTTCTTCTGCAACATTCAGCTGCCGAAATCAATTAAATTATTGAACTCTTTAAAAGGCGTTGCATTTTTTCCAAACAACCTCTTTCCGTTTTTTAGCAAACAATGAACTAAACGTCAAAAAGTGCGCATCCATATCGGAATGTTCAAAAAACGCCGAAGAAGAAAAAGAAGAGGTGCATTACCCTTTAAATGAGCTATAAAAAATAATGTGAAACATTTCTTTCTCAGATAATGCTTTGAAAACCGATACTTTATCCTGTTAACAAAGAATGTTGACAATTTAATCTGCTTGCATACTTTTATATCTAACAGCGATTCATGCTATTTACTGTAAGGATATCTGCTATAAATTAAGAAACAAATACTATAAATTAAGAAACAAATAAAAAATTTGAGATTGCATAAAAATACCTTCAAAAGTTAGTTAGTGTACTGAAAATCAACCTTACCAATGCTTTCAGGTCTGTGTAAAGAAAGATTACGATTCATCGGTTCAAGATATGGACTCTAGCTCAGGTGATACATTTCAGATAAATTTCCGTCACTTCTTTCAGAACAAATCTGAAAATTTTACCTAGCGTGATTATTTCACACAATTCTTCCAAATTTAACTGCTTCCTTCTGCACTCAGTGCACAGAGTAAATGAGATGACTTCACAAAAGTTAGCAAAACTTTATTTTTGCTATATGGATCTTTCAGCTCCCCGAGTTTGCTTAATTAGTGACATTTCATCCACTATGTGATAATGTATAAGCGTTATGCCCCAACAGATTTATCGGCGTCTGCGTTCGTTTATACTCAAAACAAAGGTTGTTTTCACCTAAAAAGCACCATCGCTTAACGTTGTCTTAAAAAATTGAGCCCGCAAGAAGCTTTTCGATTGTTGCATTGTTCTCTTTTACTCAGTACTGCTCAGTGGTCCCCAGCGCGGGTCCTAGGCAGGAAAAAGCTGTGCGCAGGTAAAAATGAGGGGGTTCCGAGTAGACTGAAGTACTGTAAAACTAATTGACGAGTAGAAATTTTGTGTTATCACAAGAATGGCTTAGGAGATCACTTTAGAGTTGCAAAGTCATGCTGATCCTGAAATATGATCTCTGCATTAACTCCGACTGCCAAAGCAAAGCTCTTCCAGATATTCACGTATTTCTTTGAGATGCCTTTAAAAATGTTACGCCTCTTGCATCAGCGTATTGTTATTATTTGGCTGAGTGTACTTATAGCTTCACATCTTGCAGACAACGGGACTTTACCGAATACAAGCTTGCGGTCCCATCAGGAAAGTCAAACACGTTGGAAAACGTCTTTGCTGAACTTCTTTAAGGTAAGAGCCTAAAGGCTCCCGGTNTAAATTTTTGTTATTTCAAGCTGCTGCATAAATGCAAGTTGTAACTGTTAAGTACGTTTCACAGCAGTAAATACCCTGCAAGCAAATAAGCTGTTATATGCGCTGCACTTCGTAGTATACTTACCTCTTCCAGCAAAACAATGGCATACCATGAGTTAATGTAACTTTGCATGATTTGATATGTTTNTTTCCCGAGTTTCTGATTGTGCTTAACAACTCTAATTTCGATGTATGACCCCACTTTTTGCTTCAGTCTGTTTTCCAGGATTTTCGTCTTGGTTTACTATATTTCTTATTCACAATTTCATTTAATTATTTTCAGTTGAAGACTCAACCGAAAAAATTGAAAAAGGACGCGATGAAAGGTATGGTCTGACATAAAATGTTGTCAGCGAGTCATGTTAGTGGTAGGTTAAAAAAAAAGTTAATTTTTTTTTGTTTTCTTGTGAACCAAATTCACAGCTTTACATTAAAGCAGTTAATAAACCAATTATTCGATAAAATCCTAAGCACTCAATTTTCCATATAGTTTGAAGAAGAAGGCACTAAAAATGAAGTCTGCAGCGAGCGCTTTTCTTGCATTTGCTAGCTGCTCACAAAACAAATCTAAACAACCGTCTCTTGGGTTTTTGACGATTCTGCTAAATTTGGCCCTGCCGCACTCACTAAAACAAACTATAAATGACACAAATGAAGGAAGTTGAATTTCACAGGAGATCATTTAGTCAAGAGAGGGTTTTTCTTCGGGTTTATTGTAACAATAAAACATGAATTGGTAAAAAGTGTTTAAAAAATCCATCATGACCCCTGTTTTATGACAGAAGAACAATGAAAAGATCACCTTTTACGACAAGTTATTGAGACGTTGCAAAACAATAAATTTATTTGACAACAAAAATAATAATCATTGAAAAGTGTCATTATAAGCAAGCTATCGCCAATTGTTTCGTGTACCCTCCCCTCTCCTTTCGCGTGTTCGTTGCAATTCTACCAGTAATTGTTCATCTCGTTCTTTTGCCATTAACTTCGATCATCCCTCCTCCCCATCTCAAAAACCAGTCAACACATTAGCCCAAGTAGAGCAAAAGCAACTCCAGAGAAAACTATTTTCAAAAGCAGAGATCATCTCCAGCGTTTACAACACACACGTTATGAACTTTGAAACTCACTCGCAACAGACAGGACATGCACATCACGGCAGCAGTCGCACTGCGAAAGATAACGGGAATGCTTTGGAAAATCGTTACTTGGAAACTGTAAACTTGAATGTTTCTGAGCGCTGCGCGGTGGGTGAGGTGGATTCAGGAAAAAAAGAGCGAAAAAAGTTCACTCGAAACGCTTCCTGGCCGATGATCGCAATGATCGTTAGTGGGGGAGGCTGTCCCAATGGGGCCTCGACACAAGTTCTGTCTAAATGGGGGCTTGCTCAAGTTTTGGTAATGCTGGTTATGGAAGTGCATACTCTCGTTTATAATGCTTACACAATGAAATATGATAAGTTGTATGACAATTGGCGTTACTTGTTTGTGATTCCATTCAGGCTCCAGACGCCGTTGTGAAGACGATCCGTTTTATCAGCACAATATGGTTCCTGACGATGTTTCTTTGAGTAAAATCAGTGTCGAATCTTCTGAATCAACAACACTGTCAGATCTGAAAGTGAAATGGAAGAAAGTAAAAAATGATGAAAAAATGAAAAACCTCAGTGGTAGGTTTTTGAAGTTCAACTCCCAACAAAATTAAGCGTTGGTATTTTTACTAAAGCTCTGAAGAGAAATTCTGCAAAAAACTATTTATCTACTGTACTATGCTTAGAACAATCTTTTCTTGATATTACAGGACCTTGTTGTTCTCATAATTGTATGAAAGATAGAATCAGAGCCAAGAAAGCAGCAAAGAAGGCGAAAAAACTCGAGAAAAGAAGAAAAGCGTTCGCTTCAGTTGCATCACGATTCCATTTCTTAACCGTTCCATGGAAGGCTTTGAGAAGAAGCAAGGAAAATGGTATGAGCAGGGAATGTAACAGTTTAACAACGCGTTCCTTCAAAAAAAGTAGCTCCTGCTTTGTTTAGCAATATGTGCCTGGGATTTTGAGTTAGAAATTATCTTGAAAAATATATTTCCGCTGTGCGTCTGATAATATCATCATCATCGGTAAAGTAATATGCCTCTGAGCAAAGGTTAGGAAAAGACAGCAATGAGAAAAGAACTTCTAAAAGAGTAATTGCAAGGTCATTTGAAAGAAACGTAATATGGATATAAATCTGTTGTCCGCTGTAATCGAAGATGTTTATTTTTTGTGGAAATTCAGCAGCACATGGACGCATTTATGGAAAATTTTGAATAGCCGAATAAAGTACTGATTCGCAAGGTCAGGCATTCGGCAGTCTTTAATGTATCAGCCGTATTTGGTTATATAACTCTCTGACTATGCAGAATTCCCATACCGGTTGATAACTTGTCTCTCAAACACACCCTGAATTATTTTAGATAAACAGACATCTTCTTCATCAGTTGTTTCTGGGAATGATGGACAGAGCTTGGCAAAAAGCATCTCTGATGCGCACTATTCTCCAACTGAATCAATTTGCAGAATAAAAGATGAAGTGAGTGACTTACGTTCACAAATCTTTTTTTAGAGTAGGACCCTGCTAAAATTTGTTTTAACGTTTCCAAATGTATTTCCTCCCAGCAACTTTCAAATTGCTGTATCTGCTGTATCTATCTCAGCATAGTTGGCTCTTTTGCTTCACCTTGTGCCAATGAAACGATACACATCATATTTTCAGGCTCCTCTACCAAACGCTATTCCTGAAGCCAGTGAAGTTGAAATTATGTCAGGTGAATACTTTGCAAATGATACATTTGATGTGGGAATATATGTTATATATTTGAAACAGTGTTTTCACTACGAGTGAAAAACGTGTACCAAAGTGAAAAACGTCTTTCTGAATTTTTGCCAGACCTAGGTTCTTTTTACGCAAGTTAAAGTTCGACTGTTCTCATTCCACAGCATCTTTTCTAATTTTCGATGGTTGTAAACATGGGATTTTCTTCACCATTTGAAAGTCTATCAGCACAACAGACCTTTGTCATAACATGCTTGCTAGAAATGATATCAACTGTTGGTCTTTTTATATAGACCATACTGTACTTTGTTCATTCAAAGTGATTACGTTTTCACAAGCCAAGTTATCTAGTGGGTATATATAGCTTCTATTTGATCATGATAAATTTTTCCACAAGCCACCCAAACCTACATTTAAAATTGAACGTGAAATACACCAAGATAAAAATTTTAGCGAGTAGATTCTCCATAAGGTTTTTATTGCTTTCACTAATGGCTTGCAATAGAAAAATCCAAGTTTTGCTATTGATTCCAGCTCTTGTTTCAGAACACGTAAATGTCGAAACTACGTCTAACAAACGTAATACGATGGAGGAGATTAATTCATTCGCTTCTGTTGAAAGAATTGAAAATGAAGGTGAGAGAGAAAAGTATGATTCAACATGCAGCAAAGGGGCAAAGCAATCTGGCATTATTTCAGTGCATAAGTTGATAATGTTTGAATTCATCACCCGTTTTTTGACAATTGGGAACAAGTTAAAAAACAACAAAAAGAAGGAAGATTTTTTGAAAAGAAATAGAGTTTGATGCTCAACATCAAATCAAAGCTTTGCAAATGATGATACTGAAACAAAGACTGCCGCAAGGAATAAACAGAGCGCAATATTGTTTCATTTTAATTGGCACCAAAACAGTATTTAATTCACGTTTACTGATGCAAATGAAATAGACTACCTCAGGACAAGTTTTTAACTCTCCACATTAAGACCAAGAAAACGCCCTGATTCACCTAAATGTAGATGACCTTGTAGTTGATGGAAGGAACAAAGTCATTTTCATGAATCTCACGGAAAAATGCGGAGCTGCTGAAATATATATTGCCTTTAAACTCGATGTTTAAACACAATTTCCAAAACACCAGACGTCTCCCGATGAGGAGGTGAATGTTTGAACGACCCAGGCCAATAGAATTATAGAGAAAATTTTTTGTTACTTTCTTCAAAGAGCACTGTTGTGTAAACACCTCCAGTTTGTAGAAAACAAAGGCTAGCTGCTACAGTACTCGAACTCAACTACTACAATTGTTGGCACTTGGTCTACGAAACTTTGTTTAAGTCGTGACAACCGACAGCCAATGATTTGTGTGACGCTGTTACGGTTAAAAGTATTTGACTATTGTATTCAACTGATTGCATGCAAGCTTGTAGAACAGAACAAGTAAAAACGAAACACAAATAGGCTTGTTCAAAGTAGAGGTATCTTCAACGGAATCCAAGCAGTGATTGGCTTTAGAAAAACGGGAACATGTGGACATTGAGACTTTTACAAAAATTAGCAAAACTAATAATTTTCAGCTTAACGCTTGACGAATGCAGTTTACAGACAATTACTGGCCGACCATCAAGCCGAGTTCCCTTAGCAACAGCTTTGTCACACGAAACGTTTTACAAGGAACGCTTTGCTAACTGTTTGCTACTCACGCACATGTGTCAAGACTAGCCATGTCGAACCAAATGGCTTACTGAGCCAAAAATATTGTTTCTATCTTAACCAGGGCCGCACATTGAACGACGTATTAATGAGGGCCGCACATTTGATTACCTACTTTGATCTTAGCAAACAAAATTTAATTCAAGCCAATGTACTGAAAGCGTTCGATTCCTACATGTAATCGTAACAGACGCGATAAAGTGGCAGTGAGGACTGCACCTGCATCAAAAATGTGAAATTCAAGATTATCGAAATAAGGACAAGTTGTCAGTATTTAGGATACGTATACCAGAGATGAGAAGGTATCAGGACTGGATCAGGACTGAAGCCAATTTTGGCCGGATCAGGACTGGATCGAACTGCAATTTTTTTGAAAATTGGCGGATCAGGACAGGATCGTACTGAGAAAATGTTTTTTATTTTAATGTGATTATTCTGAAAACATCAAAAATTTTAGTTGTGATCCGATTTCACAGGTTTGCTAAATGGTAGTGTATATTTTGCCATCAAATGCAAAAACTCTGCTGGGAATATTTTGCAATTCGAACTGTATCCACGTTTGTTCACCTATAACCAGGCCCGTAACTAGCTTGGGACACCAGGGGTGGCGAAGATTTTTCTGAGAGGGGTCCAAATTTTTTAAACTATGTCTAATAGTTTTGACCTATGATCAACACATTTTTGCAGGGGGGGCGAAAAATTTTGTAGGGGGTCTTCGCCCCCCCTGCCTATAACGTTTAGTAAGAGTTCTAGTAACAACGTGAAGATAGTTGAGTGGTTAGTGTTTATGCCTGCTGTGCGATTGTTCCTTGGTTCTGCTCTCACCATTTCCTTTGGCTTAGCTTGTAAAGTTGCACCTTTGATAGGAGTGCTTTTAATGCACTTTTTCAAAAAGTTTAGGTTTAGTTTACGTCTAGGGTGTATGTTTAAGTTTCGGTTTAGGGTACCTTTAGGGTTTAGTTTTACGGATTAGGTTTTGGGTTTAGAAATTGGGTTTATGTTTGATATTTGGGATTAGGTTCAAGTTTTGGGTTTAGGTTTGGGTTTAGGTTTTGGGTTTAGGTTTTGGGTTTAGGTTTTGG
>JGI24158J21664_10011724_pt1 | contig 11647 bp, 6 predicted proteins | sample Ectturendosymbi3_FD_21664 | JGI IMG/M metagenome (IMG submission 21664)
TAAAGAACACCGGCAGACGACGCGCTCAAATACACAAGACTCGCTTAACTGCTTTTCAGCGCTTCAGCGCACTAATACGCGAGCTTCCAGGACGTCAGATTGCGCGATACAGCGCACCAATTATTTTGGCCTGTGTGTAAATCGAAGGGCCTGTACAAGTTTTTGAACGCTGCCGGCAACAAGGACAGCAATCATCAGTCCTGAAATCAGTATATGGTCAATGCAAGGACTGCGCGAAATCGATTGCGGCGTGTTGTGCACCAGTCTTGTGTTTCAATAGAGACAGAAATAAAATTTCGGTTGTAAATGCATGATCTCAGAATTGCTTGCGGCATTCTGCTGTTTGCGTCACTGCAACAGTCACCCCCCTGCTGATAACGCAAGATGTCCTACCTTCGTTTGGTTCTGAAATAGGGCGTACGCGCATCATAGTGAAAGACGGTAAGCCTTTCCAAAGCCGCCAGTTCGCATGGTGAGCGACATTTCGACCGTCCAAGCTGCTTGTGCGCAAGCCACCAAACCTGGTAGGCGGGGTTCGATTCCAAGTCGGGCCATACCGAAGACTTGAAAAACGATGCTTTAACCGGCTAACTAGTCTAACTCTACGGAATAGAGCGCGCTCCACGGATACTGGTAGACAAGGTTCGAATCCCGATCGGGTCACACCGAAGCCTTGCAGCTCGCTATTGATGTGTGAAAGGCAGTGGTTCTTAACCTCTTTTACATATCTTACCCGTTTATCGAACAAGATTACCATATTTACTCCGATACAATTATTGCTGCTCATTTATCGAAAATACGAAATTAACAAACTACCACAGTTTAGAATTATTTATCCAAATTTACATTTGGTTGCAATTTATGGTGACAGTCCGAAGCGAGTATAAATAAAACACTATCTCTTTTCTTCAACACGTTCTCGTTGCAACAAAATATGTTTACTTCTTGTTTGTTCCTAAAGTCGAACGCAACCATAACGCAAAGCAGTTAAAGAAATCGCCGCGCAATTGATCAATTTATTATTATTCGCGCGCAGGCTGCGGTGGTTATTATGACACTGCACTGCCTCTCTACGACGACTATGACATCATAGAGCAGCCAGTTGACCTGAACCAGCTGGGTGATCATTACGCACAACAAGCAGAAACCTTCATCGAGTCAGCGTCAAAATCGGGCAAACCATTCCTGTTGTACGTCGCATTCGCTCACATGCACGCGCCCATGTTTCATGCCCCGAGGTGAGCACTTACGTTTCTTATCTCATCCGGCAAGGCTTCCGTAACTCCCCGAGATGGATTGTTTTCTCTGCTCTACCTTAAAGAGCACCTTAGCCTTTCAACACTTGACGCGCAAGCATTGTTTGCAGATTTTAGGATTGAGGATGCGTAGTTTTACGTGAAATCGATTTCCTTTTAAAAATTTGCCGATCGTTACCTTTCTTACCCCCTTTGTCAACAGTACTTAACTTGAATTGCCGAGCTTGTGTGACATGCTTTTGTTTTCAGAAGAGACAAATGGGTCGGTTCAATATGGAAGGCATAGTGTCGGAGTGGTCGTTACAATAGGAAACAAAACCTCACGAATCGATGAGTTGAATGAAATTGTATTGGGAGTTTCGTAAAGAAACCGCTTTCACTGTCAGCAAAAGTTGTTTGAATTGAATAAACAACAATTTTTTTGTGCTTATAGAATAATTTAGTGCACATTTTTTGCTGAAACTTTTGGCAAACAAAGTAAAGGTACACTCGTAAATCCACTGCTTTAACGTGGCAATGCGTTTTGCGATGGCGTAACGCCACCGTGGAAGTTAGCTAATGCAATCCATTTTTGTCTTTTTCTTTTGACCGTTGGTCATAACTTGTAGGAGTTTTTACATAGGTTTTAACATAAGACTTCCTTTGAATTGCCACCTCATCGACACGTGGTGTAATGCAGCGATACCCGCACTTCTGTGTGCGGAAACGATGGATGAATGCTCTAGATCAGGTATTCCCAACCTGGGGTACATGGGCCCCTAGGGATACATTTGTCTATGTGAAGGGGTACATTCAAGGTTAGCAATAGAAGGGAAAAATATATTTATAAGTCACTTATTTCCAAATATTTACACTTATGTTAGTTTGTGCTATTTTCAAAATCGTTATGTGCTTATTGTTAAATATATTTGTGATTAGTCATGATAACATATTTGGGAAAAAGTCGATCAAACGAGTGTCAATCATGTTCCAGTCTGGTACGGACTTCTACTCGCCTCGTCGTTTAGAAATTTCAGGGGTACATGGCCAGAGAAAAGATGGGAGCCCCTGTTCCAGGTTATGATGAAAAGGGCCCAAAGTAATGATAACGCGGCAAGTAACTGACCGACGAAAAGTTGTTGACAAACACTTCCTACCTCACCTGCCGCGTGCACCAACCACAGTACACGAAAGGATTTCAAATCCGCGAGCTCGAGAAACGTCGACATGTCGTCAGCTTGCTCTGTGACAATGTCGTCCAGAAAGCACCCCGCTTAGCTGGACTCCGCTTTTCTTTTCCGCAGATTTGCGAACTCCACTCCGCTTCACACGATTTTCGCGGACACTCTGCACGAGATGGACGACATCCTCGGTCGAGTGATGACGTCCCTGAAGAAGAATGGCGTTTATGACAACACACTGTCGTGGTTCACGGGCGACAACGGGCCGTGGGAGGAAAAATGCCAGTACAGGTAATGTCGCCACGGATACCGGGGAGAATGTCGAACTGAAAATTTGTTTGAGTTGTTCATTGCAATCAATGCGGGACCCGGCACAAGGTGGGTGGCCTTTCGAACCTTTGCTCAGCGATATTGGGGGGTTGCAAGGGGTGAATAGTAAGCGGAGGCGAATGTCCGCAGACCACCACTGGCACTTTATCCGCGTACTTGTAAGTCGCTGAAAGATCTGACTGACCTTCTGGAAATGCACGAGGGGCGGGGATAGGACAGTTTAGGATGAAACACATTCAAACTTTTAATCAGCTTTTTGTCAGGGCCCGAGTACTTTCTCAATCTATTTTGATGTGCGGTTATATGCTTCTGCAACCGATGCTGTAGTTATTTGAAGCTCTGACGTAGCTCAGCTTTAACGTAAAAAGGTCAATTCAGAGCTGATTAATGCCAGGTTTTTATTTAAAACTGGATTTTAGTTGAAAGCTAATGAATGCTACGTGTCCTTCATAAAATTAAATTCGGCAAAAGACTGGCAGTTGATATATTGCATCACAAACGATGCGCGATAGACCTCCTGTATTTACCATCTAACAACACTGGCTTTGAAAAGTGTACGTCAAATCAATGTCGTTATAATGTGATGTAACGAAGCACAATGTGCAATGAAACGCCTATCAAAAATTATTTTTTCCTTGTGGACGAGTCCCTGTTGGTGGCCCATACTGAAACATTGGTTCCGGCACCTTGGATTTCTCTTCTGGGTTGTTGGCTGACGTAGTTGCTCATTGGGGAGAAACTGCATCCGCATTTGTGAGAACATCCCGAGTTTTTAAGTTCGTCTTCTCACTTCACCTTTTGTTTTAGTTTTTCTTCGAGCTTTGCATTGCGTTACCCCTCAACAGTTCGTTCGTTACCCCTCAACAGTTCGTTACCCCTCAACAGTTCGTTACCCCTCAACAGTTCGTTACCCCTCAACAGTTCGTTACCCCTCAACAGTTCGTTAACCCTCAACAGTTTGTTACCCCTCAACAGTTTGTTACCCCTCAACAGTTTGTTACCCCTCAACAATTTGTTACCCCTCAACAATTTGTTACCCCTCAGCAGTTCGTTACCCCTCAACAGTTCGTTACCCCTCAGCAGTTCGTTACCCCTCAGCAGTTCGTTACCCCTCAACAGTTCGTAACCCCTCCACAGTTCGTTACCCCTCAACAATTCGGTACCCCTCAACAATTCGGTACCCCTCAACAATTCGGTACCCCTCAACAATTCGGTACCCCTCAACAATTCGGTACCCCTCAACAATTCGTTACCCCTCAACAGTTCGTTATCCCTCAACATTTCGTTACCCCTCAGCAGTTCGTTACCCTCAACAGGTAGTTACCCCTCAACAGGTAGTTACCCCTCGACAGTTGGTTACCCCTCGACAGTTCGTTACCCTTGAACAGCTCGTTACTCTTGAACAGCTCGTTACCCTTGAACAGTTCGTTACCCCTCAACACTTCGGCATTTTGCCGATCACGGTTACATTGACAGCTTTCTTGATTATTCTGTGCATCAGCGGAAGTCCAGGGCCTTTTCTTGGCACTTGGCTGCGACAGAAATACGGCGGAGGAACCACAGGGAAGTTGTCGTCGTGGGAGGCTGGCCACAGGGAACCGACAGTGGTCGTTTGGCCCGGCGTCATAGAACCCAACACCACCAGTGACGCTCTGACGTCCGCTTTGGACGTATTTCCGACCGTGCTCTCAGCTGCCGGGGCCAGCTTGCCCAAGATGCGTCATTATGACGGCATAGACCTGACGTCATTTTTTCGTGGAGAAACGAAGGAAGCACATTACGTAAGTGACACGCAATTCAAAAAACGATTAGAACGGTGATCTGTCGAATTGGTGTTTAACACCAATGAGCTCAGCGCTGTGTCGCTTAGACTTGATATAAGATGGAGTCGCGGAGACGTTTTCAAAGCATTTGTGCAGTTCTTGCAAATCTATATTGAACAGGCTTTTAATTTATTTTTTTTATAACGTAAGTTGGTTACTTTTGCAATTATTAGTGGATGAAGTTAATCGTCAGATTTTTCGAACTTCCTCTCTGAAATCGTGGATAATTGTTACAAAAGTTATTATTGACTTTTTGCTGCACACAGCGGACTTTGGTGACGTAAGCTAACTGATGACGTAGGCGAAGTGATGAACTTTGCCAGAAAAGCATCCCGAAAACTTTCTTGACCCTCAACCAACCAGACACCCATTGCTTCATGTTTGATTTTGATAAACGTGTTATTTAACGGCAGTTTCATCTCTTGTGTTTGAAACTTTAATTTTGTTTACGCCTAAAACATGTTCGTTTCAACGTTGATTCCTCATATTTCGGCTGCACATCTGTGCAGATCTATGGATCGCGGCTTGTGCGATCGTATTTACGCTACCTATGGCTGCAAGCATCATGCATATGCGCCAGCAGAGTTCTCTGTGCTCGTACCAGGGTTGCGTTTAGTTCGTCCTTGCTTGGTGCAGAATGTTATAAAAAGCTTTCTTTGCCACGCTTCTTAACGAAGAATTGTTTTTTGTTTCTTAGAAACGAAGAACTGTTTTTTTGTTTCTTAGAAATAGGAAAGGGTCTTTATCCTGTTTTAGTTTAAGAGTTGAATTTGCCGTAGATTTCGTAGTTGCTGCGATTTCACTCTTTCAAATGAACTGCTGCAAACAATCCGCCCAGAACGTTACCAGGTGTGTCTTCACCGACTGTACTTACAAGTTACAGCAGGCAAACTGAAGCTTTACTTCCTCCTTTCGTCAAAAGGTTCTCTACCATCCTAACAGCGGCGACACTTTCCCGTACGGCGAGATAGACACGGTCCGCATGGGGCCGTATAAAGTCTTCTGGAAAACCGGGGGCCGTGGCCGCGATTGCGCCGAAAAAGCAGCCCCTCAAGTTTCCCACAATCCCCCCCTGGTTTTCAACGTGGAGGAGGATCCAGCTGAAAGCATGCCTTTGACGGTTGAAACTACGCCTGACTTGGAACAAGTACGTCTTTCTATACGTTGAAACACATTCCACAAGCGTTAAAATATCGATTTGAAACAAGATTGAAGAGCTCAGCAATGTCGCGATGGTCCTTTTGTTTGATTTCTGTTGTAAATGAAATCTGTAAATACATAGATTTGGCATCAGCGTACTATAAGGCTCGTGCAGGCTAAACGGAGGCTGGAAAATCCTACAAGACCAAAGACACGAATATCGGTGATCAAATAAAAGCGTCAAAACATCGTTATCTATCACCAGCAAAATTTGGCGAATTCGTTCAGTATATTTGGACTTTTGTTCCAATTACGCGACTTCGCAAAACTTTCAAGTTTTGATCTGAACGTATGCGTTGATTGTCCTGCATTTCTCCTTAAACTATAACAACGTCAGCCGTTTCATTCATTCACGCACAATCACTTCCAACACCTACACAGGTGCAACAGTATAACAATTCTTAAAATAAACTTCATGCGAAACATCGACAGCAAATTTTCGATTGTTTGTTTTCAGATAATTCTGAACGCGGCCAAGTATCGCGAGACCTTCCTTGATGACGTCAAAAAAGACAACACGTCGAAACCGGATTATTCCACGTCATCCAAAGTCGTCCCCTGTTGCGACCCCACTCAGTTCTACTGCAGATGCAAGCGAGATTAGACAGGTAGCTTCGGGGACTGGGTGTGATGAGGTGCCCGTGAATTTCTCCTGATATTTCTTGTTGTGATATTTGCGTGTAGTTTCCAATGTCACATATAATTGCCTTGTTGTTTTTATATATACTAGCGTTGCAACGTCACCAGTGGCGCTGTGTTGATTGTGCGATTCACCACGAACGGAATGTGCGCGAAGAACAACACCATATATAGGTGGCGCGAACAAGCAATAAAAGAGTGATCGTGGCGTGTAATTTCTGCCGATACTAACATGTGAACGATTGAACGTAACGACTAGCGTATGCGAAGAGTGATCATGGCATGTGAACTCCATTGTGGCTTGCTGCCACAGTGCTTTGCGCACTTCCCGATCGCAACAGTATTTTGCGCAGGAATTGTTTTCAGAATATGCAAAGTTTTCTACTGAGCATTAAATTGAGATTCTCTGTTGCTTGCTGTTTGCCTGATAAGCGAAATCGTATCTAGGAGTTTCTGGACACCCGTGAGCGAATTGCTTTTGATTTTTCTCATTCTTATGCATTTATCTCGCTGTTGTACGTGCTGTACTTTAATTACTCTGAAGCAGTAGAATCTTTTTGTGCGCATTTGAGGAAATGATTTCTGCTCGTGTGACGTAGTGGTGCGCATGCCGTTGTGACGTCATCGCCAACACAAGAATTGTCGTACGCTGATCGAGTAGAAGGTGAAGTGTAGAAACGAACACTGCGAAGCGATTGTTTTTTTTTGTGACTATAATGGAGTTCAAGTCGCAGAGAATGACGTGTTTTGCAGATTATTATATAACTCTGTGTTTTATTTCAAGGCTGAGCCTGAGTCGTAATATTCTGAAAACAAGGAAACTATTCGTTCATTTATTTTTTTTGTTTCGTTTTTCCTATCGATTCTGTTGATTGAAATACAACTTTTTACAATGATATGCACATATTTTCGCCTTAGCTAATTGTTCGCCAGTTTCTTTAATTTTTCGTCAACTTCATTCGATTTGCGACTTCATGTTTTCTGCCGTGAATCGTCGATGATCAGACTTCATATTAACACAGTTGCACACCAGGAGGGTGCTTCGCGAAACGTCACTGCTTTTATTAATGTTCTCTTCTTGCGTTTGTTCAAGTTGATGTAATCAAGAAAGTCAGAATGTGAAATTATGTTTCAGCATTGAGTTAAAAACAAGAAAATGCGTCGTTAGGTGAGATGCACTTCTATATTAGCGCTTGCGCCATGTCTTTAGTTTTGTAAACTTTTTTTGCAAATGATGCGTTTGTTACTTTGATGTTTTAATATAATGCGCGCATCGCGAGTCTGGTCTTTCGCTTATTCGTGTTAAGTCCAAGGTTTTTCGATAAAAAGGTATTAACCGGTCTTGGGACAAGTTTAATTGATTTTTCTTTTTTTTAAGTTCTCGCCCAGAAAATTCTAGTTGTGAGTCATTGAAACAATACAAATCACGCTCGCCTTGGTTCGAATCCACATATTCCTGTCTGCCGTTTCACTACTTTGCAATGCTCCTGTTTTATTGACCACTGAACTTTCATGCATCACGTAAAAGTACTTTTCGTTGATTTGTTACTCGAACCAAAATGTGTAGTTTTGAAAACGACCATGTGGAAATAAATGCCTTCACTCTTAGTAAGAATTTATTAACTTATATTTTGTGATTGCACTGAGTTACTCTCCCCATCAGTGGTTGAGTCGAGATTCGAACTCGGGAGTCTTCGTTCCCCATGCCACGGCCTGATCAAAGTTTTAGAGACTAGGCTGAAATTTAAGAGAAGAGCTCGTTCTTTAAATGGTGAGGAAATTTTCTGCATGAAACTGACGCTCGACTTGTGGAATTTCGTTAAAACATTCGAGTAGTTTTGTGCTTTCCTACCAACAAGATCCAACAAAGGCAGTCCGCTCTTTGTCTTACTGGAACACGTGACCGAATGAGCTACGAACAAGATTAGCTGCAGCAGTTGGGCTTGGCATTTCAGCGAATGATTTTTCAGGTCATGTTTTTTTGGGACGTTTCGTTTGAAATATACTGTATATTAAAAGTGTTGCTATTCTCGAGCCAACAGCGCTATCCGAAGACCAGCGACTTTCAAGTCACTCTGGAACAGATTTGGAAACGCCACTGCTAGTCCACCCAACGCTGTTGCAACCTGATTGCAGATGGTTTGCTACCAGGCTGCGTGCGAAGTATAAACCGCAAAGCGCCTGTCCACCTGTATTACTACACCAGTGCTGTGGGTTCATGTCTGAAAATAAGTTTGGTTGCTTTTCCGTGACTAAGATCATTTTGTTGTACAGTGATTTTGAAAAGTTCTGAAAGACAAAGGGAGAGTTCTTATTCTTTGCGTCCAATGAACTGGTAATCAAAAGGATTGAGGAGTTGAGGACGATTACATTAGATTTAAGTCCACAACTGAGGTTTGAAAATTATTTGATGGCAACTGCAATGCAAAAGTCGTCTTAAACTTGGTTATCGTGCTTCGTTCGTGGCAAAATTGATCTGTCATATTATCCAACTATTAAAATTTTCGGTCTCGACCTTGGTTTTGACTAAGTCTTGTGTTGGCTTGTAAAGCTTTTTAGATGCTTGGACTTCTAATTATTTACATCTATGCAAATTTACTCTAAAGAGTAAATCTTGTTTTTTTTCTGCGATCATCAAGCGTTGTGTCATGTGCTGGCATAGGCGACCGCAGAAATTTTTGCAGGGTGGCAACATCGCCTTTTGCTGACCTTTTTTAAGATTTCAATCCAAATGGACGTTCAAAAAACGCTTAAAAATTCTGAAGTCCCAGGAAGGCAAATGCCCGTTTTCCACCCACCACCTGCGGACGCCATGACTGCTGTCAAATAGCTGAGGCACTTACCAGAAGGAAAAGGCCAGGTCTCCGAAAAAGTCTACTGTTTGCTTGGACATAGCACACAAATCCTGCTGTCTACTTTTTGTGGCACTTTTGGATAATCTAATGAAGTAAAGTACTATTTTGCAATTACAATGATCTAACGTAGTTGGAGTTAATTTTACATTGTGGACAGTGTTTTCCTAATTTTTTTTGAAGACGCTAAAATCGTGACAGAGATGCGCTTTTGCAATACAACAGTTTCATTGTGAAGCTGAAAAAGTAAAAGTTTTCAAGAGGTTGGGAATGGATGATCAAATTTATCTTTTAGTAACGAACGTGTTGATCAAACTAGGCTTTTCATTGTTCGTTTGAAACTCGCCATTTCTGCTATGTCAGTCATGTCGTAGTCTCAGGAACGAATCCTTGGGTGGCTGTATCTTAGGTTTGACCAAACGTTCTTAGCATGGTTGGCTGAATATGATGGAGTCATCAGAGGGCCCCCCTTTTTAGTCTTGCCTCGCCCCCCAACTCTAAACCCACCACTGTCCATGTTGCAATGCACCATGGACAAAATGAAGTCTATAGGAATTTTGCATGATTTTTTGGCAGTTTTTCTGTAACATGAAAAAAACTTTTTCTGATCGTAATACCCTTACTGCGTGTACAGTCCGCGAAAACCTTGCTTTGCTAGAAGGAAGTGTTGTTGAGTTTTGAGTATTGGGGGAAGCAGATTGAGAAATGGTGGATACGCACATCTTAGGTAGAGTGTCCCGTCCATACTGTATAGTTTGTTTATCGAAAGTTGACGAATATAAATATTTCTAGTACATCAAACTGTTTTCAGCATGCTTATCTTTGCAATACTCAAAACTTATCTTTGCAGTATTTTATGTCCGCACCATTAAGCGCGCAGAATCACTACCGCTTGCATGGTGTAACCAACTGCAACAACACCCGAAGCCAATGCTGTGGAGTCCAAGCAATTTTGGATGGCTGGGGCCGGAGTACATTTAGTGCTTCGGCAACGCATTTCTTATGAAGCACAAAGCTTCGGTTGTGGAATCGTGCAAACGATTCCCGGGTTTTGTAACAAAGAATCCACATGCACTGAATCTGATTCCACAGAAGCGGGCTGGATAGTGAGCTTCATCGTGAGTTTGAAGATTCGCAGAGCGTTAAAAGTGTAAAATTAATTAGCAACGTTACATTTTATCCGGTTAACCGACAGAAATATATCCGGATATCGGATGGCAACAAAACTCGGTTATCCTGTTCGCCTTTATCCGGATAATACAACCTTAGGCGACTCTGCATCGAAAGCAAGGGTTGGCGGAAGTGTGTGCGATGTAATCTTGAAAGCTACGAATTGATTCAGGCACAGACCAGCACAGACAGTTCCACGATTCATTTCCAAGGAGCCTGACGTCATTGTGTGAGAAAAAGCAAATTTTGAGAATTCTTTTCGAGGGTAACGGGGCCGCGGTCCGAAAAGAGTAGCGCTATCNACGAAACGCGGCCTGAACATGTTTTGAACGCTGAGAGCGGCGTATTTCTTTTTCTTCAGCAACAAAACCGGCTTGCAAACTCAGTTGATGCCGATCTCGCGCAAACGATAGAGTCTGTTCACCTCGGCCTTGACCTGCGAACGCAACAGAGCAGGTATGCTAAGTAAGCGGATCAAGCAACAACGCGAAAAACTTTCAGCAAACGCCAGCCGTCCAGTGTTGGACAGACTCTTTGACGTATGCAGTGAACCAGAACACCCGGTTTTGCCCCGCTTGCCGTTCGAACTTCCTACCGAGGAAGTGATTAAAGCCAATTGATCGCTATCTGCGCCTTAACCGATTTGACCAGAGAAGCGCTTCCCTCGCCATTTCTGATCGAGGCATTTTGACTTTCGACTTTCACATCAGGCACATTCCCCTGATGCAGTTCCCTCTGACTTAGCCGAATTCCATGTAGTGGCACTTGTGTGACCACTACAGCAGCACCGTGCAACAGTGCATAACAAGGCTACGGAGCGTCACAAAAATGCAACTGCTCTAGCTACAGAGCTTTTCCTTTTATGAACATGACTCCAGCTCCAGCTGCGGAGCTCTTGGTTTTAATGAGCCCAGCTCCAATTCCGGAGCTCTCTGCTTTCACAACACGGATCCAACTTCGGGCTATGTTTGTTTTTACACATTACTATGTTCAATTGTTTGGGAAGATTACCTAGTACACAAAATTAAATGAATATTTCACTTATCAGACTCGCAACCGGAGGAAGCAACCGGGCAATTGCCCGCCCCCGAAATTTTCAAAAACATGCATAGTTGTTAGGTACACAGGCTCGTCGCCAGGATTTAGCAGCAGTGGGAGCGAAAAACCAAAACGAGGGGCCAAAAACCAGAAGGGGGGGGGGGGCACATTAAAAAAAA
>JGI24158J21664_10011726_pt1 | contig 11646 bp, 9 predicted proteins | sample Ectturendosymbi3_FD_21664 | JGI IMG/M metagenome (IMG submission 21664)
GCAACAGTGTGTGAATATTTGAGAAAAAGACACAATTGGAGTGTCTCTGAAAGGTTTAACTCGCAGCTCAGAGTTTGGGTTACTAGCTCAGGGGTTATGAGAGGGAGGTCCAGCAGGTACATTGTTCCGGGGACCGACAGCTACGGAAGGGCCTGAGACAAAAGGACAGGCTCGTAACTAGCTTGAGACACCAAGGAGCGAAGAGTTTTCTGAGAGGAGCACAATTTTTTTAACTATGTCCAATAGTTTTTATCTTTGTCCAGCACATTTTTCCAGGAGAACAAACATTTTTCTAGGGGGGACTTCGTCCCCTGCTACCCCCTGTTTACGGGCCTGCTGAAGGAACGATTGAGTGTTTGTTACTAACACAGTCGGAATAATGTAGCGAAATTAATCCCGACAGGTGATAAAACTGGTTTGGTCTAAAGGATTTTGCAGGAAGTGTGATGTATTTTAATGTGAATTGCTGGCAGTGGTTTTACTGATACGATGTATTGATAATTATTAGCAGTAACTATTTCTGAACTTGAAGGTTTGCCTACTTTGTCGAATTTAAGACATTCACGAATATTTCGCAGTGTGTCCATTTAACTGAATATTCCCTTACGTCTTTTATTTTTAAACATTTTCAAACAAATCTTTAAGAAAAACTCTCTCTAATAAATCAAGAGTTTTAAACTAAGAGATACTTCAAATGAAATTTGATTGGAAACATGCCAGTTCACTATACAATCTAATCTAACAGCAGTAGCCCTCGAACGTTGCGCATATGTGTGAAATAATAACTGAAAAGTTTGAAATTAACAAGTAACTGCAGTGCAGGACGCAAGTGCTTATAGTGCAACGCGAAGGGGTGCTGTGCATTTTGCTGATTGTTAAACTTAGCCGGAAGTTGATACAAGGTCGAATCCAATGTGAGTTTAGGATTAGCGGACATACCCAGATATTTGAAGATTTCAAAACATACAGGAGAAATTAACCACTTATACAGTATTTCCACAATGCTGTAAAGCAGTGGTCGCCGCCTTGTGACCCGTGTGGCTTGTGTGAATTATTTCTAAATGTTTGTATTACATTGAGAATATTCCTGACAATTCCAGCTACAGTAGCATCTGCTGAAAGATTTTTCAGCAAGCTTAAACTTGTAAAAATTATTTGCGGTCTGCTATGTCACAAACTCGACTTGTTGACCTAGCAAGATTAAACATTGAGTCTAGCATTGCTAGACAACTTGATCTTGATAGTGTAATTAGAAATTTGCGAATAAGAATAAGAGAAAATTGCTTATATAGTTATTAAATGATTATTTTTCTGATTTTTTCCTTGACTAGATTTTACTATGAACACTTAAAGTCATGTTTAAAAATTGGTAATACGGTCACATTTCTTGAATACCGTTATGTTTTAACGTAATGTTTCATATGATCAATAAACGAGTGCTTCTTGTTGACGTATGATGCACATTAATTAGCCTCAATTTTTATTTATTTCAAAATAATTTTGCAAGTCTTAGGGGCCCCAAATGGGTTTTGTTCCGCCTAAAAAAATTTCTCTTGGAGGCCTTACACTGGCTCACTGCACCACGTAAATATCCATCTGTCATATTCTGCTCTCAAGACTAACGAAGAGTCAACACCAGCTTTCACACAAAATCATTATGGCTGTTTGGTGACAAGTAATGGTTTGCTTGCTAATGATTTTTTATATTTGCTATCTGAAACTGTAATAAATGTGATATTAACAAAGTTTGTGTGCTGCGCTGACAGTGACTTGCTGTACAGTTCAAAATTGAGACCCTATATCACCACCTGGCATCGCATACCCACTCGCCACAATGCCAACCGTGTAGTGAGAAACATTGCGTTGTTGCATAACACTCCATTGCGTGGTGCGCTTGGGGTTGATCATGTCTTAACTAAGTATGTTTCTATTTGGTTCGGCAATACTTCATGCAAATATTCCTCTCAAAAATGTCTCATCTGAATTTGTACTCCTTTGCAAGAAAGCTGCGCCCTTCCATATCATTCAGGCTGCACCTCAGCTCGTGTTGTCCGCAACTTTGCTGACAAAGTTGCATGCTTTAGTCGTATAGTTTCGCAACCAATCGTAAAAAGTCACGTTAAACCTTGGTCAGTGAGAGAACACGACGCTACACGAGTCCGATTGTTCTATCCGTTTGTTTTCGAACAGTTGAGATTAATATAAAACAACAACGAAAAATCTTAGCAAATTTTTTCGGGGGGGCATGGCCTCTTCGGCCTCATTCTGGCTGCGCCTCTGGTTGTCTTTGCATTCTGGTATTTAATGCAGTTGTAGAACGACTATTCACTCATGTTGCTTCTGTGTTCAAAACATACGCGTAGTCAGGGTGAGCCTACCGTGCCATGCCCCCCACAAATTTTTAGAACATATGGTCATTTTGTGTTTTCAAAGGCAGTATCCCAAACAAAATAGTGCTATTCGCCTAAAAATCAAAGAGTTTGGTCCCCGAAAATTTTTGGGCTGGCTACGCTACTGGTTCAAGATGTGGAAAAGTTGTGATTTTGAATGTGTTTAGGACAGGTATCAATGCTGTGTCATTTTTGCCTGTTTTTAAGCTGTGTTCTTGGTGTTTTTAACAACCTAATGGCGATTCCAGCACACGGGCTCTCGGGCTTCGCCCGAGTCTTCGATTACGATTTATATGGGACAACGCGAGCTGGCTTGCTTGGTATATTTGTGCCACCACCCACGGTCCCACTTCACTAAGTTGTTAACTCGTTTTTTTCTTTGGGCCTTATGCCCTTAACACTATTAATATATTTTCGTTCTATGGCCTTTCGCCTTTCATGTTGCAAGACACCTGAATAAAAAATATCGTTCGTAACAGGCGTTCTCTCGACTTTGTTCGCTCGTGCCTTACTCGGGATCATGCATTAGAGCCCGGGCTGCCCTTTGCAGTAAGTATTTTTAGAACATGATTCATATCGAAATGAATGTTTTTTGAAGCAGTGGATTTGTATAGAACATTGGATTTGAAGTCCAATCCAGTGGACAGTTCTCATTTCGAGAATACTTTCAAACGAACGATAAATTGCTTAGCAACCAGAGCTCCGGCTCCAAAGCCCTGCCAACAACTCGCCACTCGGGCAAATATGAATTTGCCTAGTAAGCAGAGGGCTTACAGGCGTTATCTTTGCTCAGTGGCATACGTTACTCAAAAATGGGGAAGTTATCACGAGCACTTGTCATTTATTGTTAAGTAACTAACGTCACAGAGCAACGATAATGTCAACCAGAATGAAAGTAAATGGAAATTTCAGTGACGCAAGCGTCGAACAGCTTTACACAGTCAGAATAAATCGTATGAGTCCGTGTGACGCTGTTGATCTGGGTCACCCCTGTAACAGCCTATTTGAATTTCAGGTGGTTCACCGATGCGTTTTCATAGCGGTGTAATTTTGTATAAAATAGTGTAATTTAGACCTTCATATGGTGTATAGGTAATGACGTCATATTTCAGTGCTTGTGACGTCACAGTTACCAATTCAACCATGAAAATGCTCTATAGTTTCCTTGACGTGGACTTGTGTCCTCCCACTTTGAAAAATATTCCGCCACCCATGCTATTACCCCTGTTTATTGTAATGTTTATGCATGTCTAATACATGTACGATTACTGGCGCATTGCTTAACGTTATATTAATAAAATTATAACTGAAAATAAAATTATTCTTTGTGATAACTGAGCTAGAAGTCGAGCGATAACGGGGGGGTCTGATCCTCTTTATTGTAGTTTCGGGCACGCCTTGAATAGTCTCTGTTGTTAGTTACCCAGCGCTCTTGGGGAACTATTTTAAAATGCAGGTCTCTCCCTAAAGGGGACCTGTAACATAAGCCACTCAGCAAGTCACTAACCCGCTTTAAGCAGATTTCAGGAGGGAAAGAGTGGCATTTTTATAATCCGCCCGAGCGATACTTAGCCTCGCTACGCCACTGACGAGACATATTGAGCAAGTGATGACGTTAACGGAAGTTCCATATAGCAAACGCTTCAAATTTGTTTTGAATCAAAACAGATGTCTCTACCCAGTGATGAACTTATGCTCACGAACACTCACATTTCCACAGCACATATCAGAATCGTGATCAACGATTGGATGCGGTTTCCTTATCCAGTCGCGGTGCAATCTTTTTTCAGGTGACAAGTGGACTTTTTGTCTTCTTTCACAGTGTGTACAATCATACAAAGTCAAACGCTTTCGAAAGTGACTTCCTTATATGAATTTTGGGTGTGAAATGTGTTACTTCTTGTAAAAAATCCACCATGGTTCTGGCAGTATCAATAGAAAAGAGCCTTTATTCTTTAGCAATGAATGAGATACCTCGATATGACTTCGACTACCTTTTAGTCAAAACACAGTCATAGTGGAAGTTATTTTTAAGGGAGGTTGAAGCTGTTCTTATTGAAAGTTTTGTTACGACCCCGAATATTGATGCCGTTTTTTTCGTGCTATGCGCATTTAAAATATGACGAAGTTCCCAAACGTTTCCCTGAAAATAACTAAAAACAAAAAAGTCATTCATTCTTGCCGAACAGGAATATTGATCGCCTGGAGCCAACATCAATACCTCACCCTTTCCAAAAACATGCATTTATTTGTTTTGCTTTTTCCTTATAGACACATTTATTTTGTTATTGACATTCCCAAACACTTTCATAATTGGCTTAATTTTCTCAGAATTTGCAGTACCAAGGGTGCAGTTCCCATGCGAGACTCTTGTCTCGTATAGCAATCGCTGGAGATCTGTCTCTAACCAGGGCCGTCGCCAGCGGGGGGGCCAGTGGTGCCCGGCCCCCCCATTTGAAGTCTGTGCCCCTCCATTTCACGTTTGGGCCCCTGGTTGCTGCATACATCCAATACAGTATTTAAAAAATGTTCCCCCCTTCTGGATTTTGGCCCCCTCGCTGCTAAATCCTGGCGACGGCCTGTCTCTAACCTGCCTCATTGCCTTCCACCTTGCAGTGGAAAAGTTCAAGAAAAAAGGCAGTTTATGTTTGCATTTTTCATTCGAAAAGATGTTAGTCAAATGGAAATTATACAGGACGTTTATGGGAAAAGTACAGTTCCAAATCAACCTAATTTTCGCATTTGTCTGGTGAATGGGCTACATGCTGCTGTATCATATTTCAGGTTATAAAGGAGCTTCGTTGTTTAACGCAGAACAGCATCGGTGTGGTTGTCTTTGCTGCTGCATGTTCAAACAACAGGTCATAGGTTGGTTTTAACTTACACGATTTTTTCAGCACACTCCACGTATTTCCAAATAAACACGCTGCCAACTTTTATTACGATCATCACGCCTGCATCCTACATGTAGGCTATCCGTACATATTAGTTTCGCTGCGATGTTTTTGTGCAGTAACCGCGAGACAGATGTATGAAATAACTTGAGTCATTATTTGCAGAACCATGAATAACTTTGCGATTGGGTTACCCCTATGAACTTCAAAAAACATTGCTTCTATTAAAGTCGTGGTTTGCCCTAAAGAACGTTTCACCGTGAATTAGCACCTATAGGAAATGTTACAGTACTTGCTTTCTTTGTAACAAATATTGTGACGTAAAACAATTCAAACAAACAATGAAATGAATGGCGCACCAACATCGAGAAACAGAACTGGTAGCCTACAAGACACCTATAATGTGCAAATGGTTGAACACCTTGCATATCTAGTGCTGGTCATGATGCAGTCTCGGAAAACGTTAAGCTGGAAATTTCTCTCATATGTTTTCTTTAAGTGAAGAAGATACGTCTACTTTCAGGTAAATGTTCGGGTATGTGTTTCCAATTTACATTATTCTGGTCCTTTTTGCTTAAATCAGGAGGATGTACTTAGCCTTAACCAATACAGGAATAAAAAACAAATCAGGTCATGCAGATTTATGCTTAAACTAGCCGTTAAGAATTTTGTTTACTGGTTTGATACCATCAGGTGTGCAGTGGGCGGGAACGATTTTGGTATAAAAAGTTTAACAGAATGAGTTTAATATTTAACAATTTATTTGACAAGAATGTACGACCTGAACTGCACCTGAATTTGGTATCAGCAATTTGGACACAACTGTAGACACCGCGGGTCCCCAACAACAATGTTCCCAAACCTTTTTCACGTTTTGCTTTAAAAAGAGTTGAAAGCTGTTTTGAAATTGCTATTTTTTGGTGCGTTCCCACACCTTTTTTGGTTAGCGCTACATCCTTGGTTAGCATGGCGTTTTACATATTATGTTTTTATTTATCAGCTTGTCAGTTTGCTACTGTAGTGTACTTCAGCTGCAAGCAAGCAAATTTCAGCTGCAAGTTTTTATTCTACTATACACTGAGTGTTGGCTACAGCTGATTCATTTTAGTCTGAAGAGATTTTAATTGCTAACTTTATCAGTTTACAAGCAGGTTGTTTTATTCCGAAGTGCAAAAAGTCGGTCTAAATCTTCACACACTGATTTTTGACACATTTGATACAAAGTTAGGTTTCTCCATTGGTATGTACATTGAATTCGTTTGATGTGGGACACAGTGGTCCAAGCCAGTAATTTTGCAGAGGTGATTATTATCGTTCCGTGTACGTAGCTTATCTAAAGCGGCTACAGCTCACAATCGAGAGGTTGGATGAACCATCTTTGGCAACCAAGTGAGCCTTTCCAGTGCTTCATGGGCTATGATGCACGATGCAGGGTTTTCTTGCTGCCAGTAGACCCGGCCCAAACATTAAAACTACGTTAGGATAGCTTCACTCGACCGTTGCTCGAGTGCAAGTTAGTTTGTTCAAGCTGCGTAGGCCTATTCCAAAGAAAATTATGCATTAAGCGCAATTGCGACCAAAAAAGATCACACTCAAATACAGTGCTCTACAAGTTACGGGCAGGCGATAAACGGTCGACACGACCAGAAGCGAGCGCTACAGTTTGAATCTGGATAGCTGGTACTGACTTTCTGTTTTGTTCACTGCAGTTACACAGGAGCATTGACCTGTGACTGGCAAGTATGATCGCAGATCAAACATCCTTCACCAAATAAGAATACCTGTACCGATAAACACACACCTACTTTTTAACAAGCAGAAAATGTGTTCTCTAATTCCAAAGTGTGCGGTGATTATTGCGAAAAGAGTCGAAGGTTCAGTATCGTTAACCAGGTTGAGAACCATCACCTGCATTATTCTACCTTGCGCTTGATCCCTGAAAAAGTGGAGCACCTTGCATATCTAGCGCTGGTCATGATGCTTACTGCATTAAAACTTTTCGCTCCTTGTTGCAGTTCTAGCTTTTGGATTAAGTTGCAGCGCCGCAAGAAGTACTGGAAGTTTGAAAAAAGCGTCTTGCATTGTTGAACAGCAATTAAAAAATTTGCTGAACTGTGATGTGTTTCAGCTACATTTCGGATGTTTTTTCCAATTGTTGTCTGGTAAAGCAATGGAGGTGAAAATATGCTACGAAAATTTGTTACTCTAAAAATATGTTAAACAAAAGCCACGGGTTTTGATTCAGCACTTACATCAATTTAATCTTTTGAAAAATTCAAGTACCTTTGACGGTCGCTTCGCAATCCCGAAGAGATTTGTCCTTATGCTTTGTACGTAGCACCACTATTGTGGTGGCTTTGTAAAAAAGTTGGGAATTGGGTTTATGTTTTAATTATGGGTGCAAAATTTCTGTGAATGTTAGTACCGCACACACATAAGCTTTGCCATACAGCATTGATATGCATAAAGTATAAAACGTAAAAAGAAACGTTTGCGCCCTCCAACTTTTTGGTCGCGCCGCGCGTCCCCGTGGTGGAATATTCTCCTTACACGCAACGCGGTTACCGAGTTCGTTCTTACCGCTCAAAGCATTTTCTTCTTGGTCGCCATCTCGCGTGCGTGCCGGCTGTGCTGCAGTCACCGCAATTAATCATTTCCTCTTCGTTCACATGTGATCCACGTTTGATGTGTAACATATATCAGCCTTTTGCTTTACAGAACGGCATTGCAATTAAATCCTGAAAAGCGACTGGTTCGGGGCTGATAACGTACTTCTCTTTGCTTAGTATAATCGTCTTACTTGTGTGCTCAACTTGTGTTTTGGCAAATATGTTGACTGCGAAACATTTGATCAGGGTGTGATGATGACAGCAATAGACTGACTGGCTTCTTTGCTCACGTAGTAGGTGTACGAACTGCAAGCTTATCTCAAAAGAAATCTTGTGTATTTTCAGAGAGCGTTTTTGTGATGGACAAGGTTCATCTGACTCTGATCATAACTGCTGCCCTTTCTTACCTGCTGTCTTTGATATTTGCATATCTAAATACAGCGAAAGCTTCAGGTAAACAAGGATATTCATTAAATAGATTTCAAAAATATTTTTTATCTTTGAGTGTGATTTTGATGTGGTATTTGGTTTTACACGCATTATTTTTTTTGATGTACTACGATTTCAGGGCTTTACTATAGTTCGAATGGCGACGTTGACGACAAGTATTATCAACAAGCTTCACCGAAAGGCATATCATTTGCAATTGTTTGGCCCATAATATACCTGTGGAACTTGGCTGGCATGATGTACATTCTCATTTCACTTTGCTTGGCGGAAAAGAAGAGTCCAGTGAAATTACAACCAACGCTGATTTCAAAGGTGATACGCAGTGTTCCCTATACGAAATTTCACACTGAGCAAATGTTTGTTTCAGTGCGCGTAAAATTGCGCAACCATGTAAAGTTGCAAACAGTGAAGCGTTTCAAACGTTACAAGGGCTCTGCAATATATGCACGATATTAAATATGAAATGTTGCTAGTGCGCGAGGATGAGATTTCACTGCGCAAATAGTCTGGTGGTGATGCGCATTTGCGAAGTTGCGTACCTTAGAGGGAACACTGGTGATGCGCTTTTTCACATATAAGTCCTGTTGCAGAGCTTGTGCTATGGTAATTGCGCGAGGTTTTAGCGAGAATAAACCTACAAGCCGTGGTAGGCTTTTGGGCTTACTGTAACAAATTTTGCGCAGCTACTTGAGACACATATTTTTGTTAAAAAACATTAGAAACAGTTTAGTAACTCCGGATAAAAATAAAACGCATGCCACAATGCAGAAATGGTCTGAAAAGGAAAGTAAACGGTGCCCTGCTGAAAGGAACTCTGATCACTATTGATTCTTCATCATATGCACGTATAAGCAGTGTTGCAGCTAGGAAGCTACGGGACTAAAGCCCCATTCTCATACACTTGCTCATGTGCAAAATCTGGTGTTCTTACTCAACGCCAGCGAACAGGTATGGAAATTAATTGAAAGAATCCCCAGCTTCGGTGCGGAGAACAGAGTGATTACTTTAGGAGTCTGAAAAAGCGACTCCGGCCACCTCTGTCAGGTCCCACTTTTGTCACGTTTCAAAAAGTTCTTGGCGACCAACGTTGTAGTTTTTCAACAAAAAGCGCATATCTTTTGAGTTGTGGATGCACGGTCTTCTCTGCATTCCCTGTCACTTCATATGTGTTTATACGACTGCCGACCATGCCCGTAACGAGCTTGGAGCACCAGGGCGGGGGGAAAAACTTCTTAGAGGGGCCCAAATTTTTAAAACTATGTCCAATCAAGCCCGTAACCAGCTTGGGACACCAAATTGGGCAAAAAGTTTTCTGAGAGGGGCCCAAATTTTTTAAAATAAGTCCAGTAGTTTTAAACTATGCCTGACACATTTTTCCAGGGGGTCGAAAAATTTTGTAGGGGGGCTTCGCCCCCTGTTTACGGGCCTGTGTCCAATAGTTTTAAACTATGTCCAACACATTTTCCCAGAGGGGAGGAGACTTTTTAGGAAGGGATTCGCTCCCCCTGCGCCCACCTAGTTACGGGCATGCTGCCGACAGTGAATTGCAGCAAAGCATTTCGCTAAGGCTTGATTGTGTGCGTGTCTTGTTAGGCATTGGTCATAAATTCCAACTCGTGTCTTCATATCTGTAGTAGCCACCTGGTGACACACTGCCTTCCTCTGTCTTTGTAGTCCGCTAGGTCACCTTATCTGCGTGGCGTTTGTCATAAGTGTAAACGGCAACCATTTAACGCACACGTTCGTTTACTTACACTGTTCAAATACTTCATCAGTCTCTGCCACAATCCAAAGCACTGCATGAGCAGTTTCAAGTTTATTATCGTTTCATATGACTCAGCTATTAACAGAAACAATACTGACGACCATTGCGCAAAACCAGCAGCATTGTTGGTATTTAGTTATCTTTCAACCCCAAGTGCAAGCTCTACAGAAATGTTTGCATGCAAATTACGGAACGCTCATGCACGATCTCGTGTTTTATCACAGCGGGTAGTGTGACAGGTCAGTAACTGTCGCATTGAGAGGATATCCCGCAGGATGTAATTTTTCAGTTTTAATCAAAATGAAATGTTTTTAAGACAATTAGGATTTGCCATGTAAGCACGTGCTAAAAATCAGGCTTCCATTCGTCCTGACCTGCTGGCAAAGCCCCATCCCATGACCGAGTTTGAAACGCAACCAGGAGCAACGCGTCTGAAAAGAAGAATTTTTCCGCAATATGGTATAATCTTATCTTTCTTCCCGCAAATGTGTTGAAGCATAGTGCAAGACCTTGCAATCAAAACCTGCTTTTCATGATTTCAAACATTAAGATTTTTGATCACTCTGTTTGGTCAAACAAACATTTTTGCCCATTGCAGAGGTGAACATAACTTTTGTGCTACAAGTCGGGAAATCGCACAAGTTAAGATGTAGTACATTCAAGTAACAGTCATGGCGATTTCCCTGTATCTGTTTTGACGACCAACTATCTTGAAGACATATCTTCTTATGTCTCCTTCGTTTTTCGTTTTCACACGGTTCTTTCTGCGAACTGCCGCTGGCCTAACATTTTTTGGAAATTAGAAAATTACGTGGATTTTCCTGCTATCTGGGCTTCCGTCAATCAAAAAGCGGGCTCCATACATATCACGTGCTAAGCAGGTCTGTAATTTCAATAATATTTTTAAATCCACTCTTGCCACACAGAGCAGTTATCACTGCCAACTCCAATGTTTTGGAAAAGGATGCCTCTTTCCTTAAAAAGTGATTTAGTTGAATCAACAATCAGGCAACGTCAAGTGAGAGCGTTTCATCATTCTTACTCTCAAACGCGCCGAGCGTGGGTGTACGTCGCACGCCTTAGTTCTCAAAAAATCCACTCATTGTGTAAAAGCAGCTTTTCAAACTTTTTGTTCGTTGGCGTCCTTAAGACGTGTGTTAAAATACGAGCAATGCACATCAGTGCCCAGCGTATTTATCAAATTGGAGTAAAGCCTGTTTATCAAATTGGAGTAAAGCTGTACACAGAATGTTTTACCAAAACTATAAAGGCCCTCAAACTAAAAACATTCTCTTGAACACATCGAAATTTTGATTATAAAAAACTACACATAGTGGATGAACGGTCTATGGATATCAGCTTAGTGTGTGACCAGCACTTAGCAGTTGAATGTGCAAGGAATGCAGATTTTTTATGTGTAAAAATATCTAGGCTTTCAGGTTAGAGCTGTCTTTAACCTTTTCGTCAGTGAAAGTTGACTTGGGGAAAGGCCATTACTTCGGTATACTTAAAAGCACTAGTGTTTCTGTATGCTTTCG
>JGI24158J21664_10011727_pt1 | contig 11645 bp, 9 predicted proteins | sample Ectturendosymbi3_FD_21664 | JGI IMG/M metagenome (IMG submission 21664)
TNNNACATGTGGGTGCACCTTATATAAAAAAATGAGGCATTTTTGTGACATTGGGTTACACCCCTTGTTGGATTATAATGATTTGACCCAGCGTCTAGTAAGAAACATATGTAGCTATAGTTTTGACATTTCATAGCTATGCACAGTAATTGCACTCTTTTTTAAGCTCAGTATAGTAATTGTAAAGTAGCTATCGAGTTAAGCTTAGTAATAACTGCATTTACAAGATTTGATCATTCATAGCTAAGAAACAGAATATGTGTTACAGTGGTCAAGCACGTGCCAACAAAACTGCTAGTGCCATTCCGAGGACTGAGCAACGGTGCGCGCGGCTTATGCAGTCACGTGCGCGACGTTAGCGGATAGGTGCAAGGATAAGAAGCTTCACACCAGAGGTGGCCATGGATCCGGAGTGCCGGAGTGGACTCCGGCATGATCCTGCGTTTTTTTCGAACCCGCAGCCGGAGTCAAAATTTCGTGAAAAACGCTGACCCGGATCGGAGTCACTTCAATTTCGGCAGTAGCAGGAGTCTGTGTGATCATTTCTTAAGAAAAAACATGGGTAAATTTCTGTTGGATCGCCGGGAGCCGGATTCCCAAATTAAAAAAATTTCCACATCCGGATTCAAAAATTTTGGCACAGGAGCGGAGTCGGAGTCTGAAAAAATGACTCCGGCCACCTCTGGTTCACACGCAATGCTGTCAGTGACTTACCAGCAATGCAGCATTCAATACGAAAATAGCCGCGCGGTCCAATGTATTATGCTTCTATTATATCCACGGAATCGCGTTTGAAGGTACTACTAACCGCCTGTAAAAATTCGTTAACAAGAAAGATTACCTCTATTTGCAATGCGATATCAGGCACTGCTATTAAAATTTTTATGATAACTTAAAAGTTTCGTATGCAGCTTTTGATGGAGATCTGTTAATACTAATATCAAATGTACTTAGGGTAACTTCTGTAACTCGTCTGTGTCATATCTATGCAGTGGGCCCTTTTAAGACGTTAAAAGTTGTCCAAGTAACTGCTGGAGATAGCCATACTGCAACATTGCTCGACAATGGACAGGTGTACGCTTGGGGATGCTTTCGGGTACGTCTGCTAATTTTAGCTCTATTATATAGGGTGCAAGATTAATGATATTTTTCTAGGTTCTATCTAATTTTAGTAGGTTGTCATCCTCTAACCTGGTGTTAATGTTTTCTCAGTCATTAGTGGTCTTTCTTATACAATAATTATTAGCTGGGTCAATCGTTTTTGTAGTCTGTTGTTAGGGGCATTGCTTGTCGCTGTTTAGTGTTCCTTTTTTGTTATTTGATTTTGGGTAGAGCTCGACCGATACCGATGTTTTTCATGTCCATAACCAATGCCGATACCCATATTTTTGCATTACTCAAACTAGAGCTGAAAGGCATTACAGTGCATTTTTTCTTCAGTCCACATAAGCAAAAAAATAATAACACAAGTTGCAATTATGAAAGAGCAGATTGTGATTGTGAAACAAGCAGTGTCTATTTTGCCTTGTGAGGCAAGGCAATAGGATGGTTTCATCAGTCGTGCCTACTGCAATAGGCCTACTCCCTGTGTAGATATCTGTGCCTGCGCGTAGATGTCACGAGTGAGTAAAAAACAATGCGCGACGCATTACAACCACCACTTCACTGCGATGAAGAACCGCACAGCATCGAATTCCGCGCAAACCTGGGTCACTGCTCGCTGTGACGGAGGCACGTTTTTGGTGTACGCAGAACCAGGGAGGACTTGGCTGAACGCAAGACTGCCTGGCCTAGAGAGACTATGATAAAACACTCAACTAACACAACAACACGTAACCTGGTTTGTTCGCAGACAATCATCTGCTTACCGCACCAAAACCTGCGAGCAAATGTTACGGCATAGAGCCTTTTGTCGGGACAAGTGCACTACGGTCTGATTATTATGCATGAAGGCTCTGTGCCCTAGGGACAGGACAGAGAATTTGCGTTAATCAGTCAGGTCAGAGACAAGGTAGCAACTTGGATTTCCGAACACTCCGTGCAGAGCAACAGCGTAACACTTTTATGAGCAAATATGTCGATACGATTCATTGGCGACATCGTCATATCGGCATGCCGATACATCGGTCGAGCTCTAATTTTGGGTTATTGCTTTCATGTTGTTAACCTTCACGGTAGCAGATAAAAAGTCAAGTGTCACTCTGACAACGTGCAGATTTTCTTTTTATAGGACAGCCATGGAAAGTTAGGTCTTTTGAAGGAGTATACGGACTGTCAATTCCCTACCCGCGTGCCGACGGTGAATCAACTTGTGGTGAACATTGCATCAGGAGTTCATCACATTGTCATGGTATTTTTAGACGGCCAAGTATGTGTTGTTGTGTTAAATATGTATGGTCTCAATTACTATTTTGCAATTCCTGGTGTTATTAAACATTGCAATGAATTTTGTGTTGGCATTTTCTTCAGGGAACTTATTTTCGTCGAGGATCCTGATTTTCAGTTATGATATTAAGGTTTCAATTGCGGATTACGCAAATTTTTGAATAAGGCGTTTCTTTGCGTTTGGAATACAAGAAATTATTCAGTCATAAATTCGAATGTTTCGTGAATGGTTTCTCGAACTCCTTGCCTATTCTCTCAGAAATTCAACTATTTAGAATTCTCTGTATGGCATTTACAAGTGCAATAGTGTGTTTCACTCGGTAAAGAAACCTAAAAGTGTTCCTTCATTCTTAAAAATCAGGCTATTTCTTTCTTGGTGATTGATTTTTTGTGATGTGTAAGTTGGTAGACCTTCGGTACGCAGCTTATTCAAAATCTTACGTTTTCGTCTGACAGTTTAGGAAAATGGGAGCGGGGTTATGTCCAGGTAAAACCAACCATCGCACCTGCAGCATGCGACTGGTGTTTTTATTGTATTTGATTCTGAAAAATCTTGTCTTAGTAATTGTTTCAAGCAAAATATGCGGAGTTCCCAAGATGTTCACCCATTTATTCGACTGTGGTCAGAATTTTAACTTCCCGTATTTGGGACACAGAATGATGTGTAGGTAATTTAAAGTTGAGTTCGACCGATATGGCTTTTTTGGGGCCGATACCGATGTATTGACCATTCATGGATCGATAACCAATATCCGATATTTCCAAAATTTTTAAATCTTGTTTTCTGCTTCATCATCAAAATTTTAATGGATTCTATGCCTTACGTTTTTTTGAAAATCTTCAAAAATCAGGATTTATGAGCTAAAATTTTTCAAATAGCAACAATTTCAATATTTTGATATGATTTTTATAACTTGTTAGCATAGCATTCAATGTCTGCTATAAATAAACACAGTTTCATAAATAAAAACAGAACGTTAAAAATAACAAAGCAATAAGAAAAGAGCACTGAATGAAAGAGAACTGCTTACAGTGCTTAGAACAAAAAAGTAAAAACAATGCTTGAAAGTTGAAAGATAGTGGACAATGAAAAGGAAGAAGGAAGTACAAAACGGAGCATCAAGTTAATGAGGTTAAAGTATGTACAATACCGCATTCAATTAACCATTGCCAAAAATGAAAATTTTTCCAAAACACCCGTAACGTTTTTGCAAGATAACTGTCTTGACTTGCTTCGTTGTGCGTTCTTGCGCAAGTTGCCTGGATGCGTGCGAAATACAACAGCGTTTTGTCAACACCTACTGAGGCTGATAAAATCGGCCGTTTTGGCCGATACCGATATTTCGGTAAAACCCAAATATCGACCGATATATCGTTCTATCTGTAATTTTAAAGTGCCACGCAATTATGGGTCTTTAAAATTTTTAAGCTCTCCCGGATAGTTTTCACTTTTCACATCTAGCTTTGACTTTTTAACTTCTAAAGTAAAGCTCATTATGCTTTTATCCAAAGCATAGACGATACTTCTAGGCACAAACGCAGGATTTTGAAAAACGTTTCTTCTGGCAACGTGCAGGAAAATTTTTGTCAAAACAATGACGCTTTGGTGTTGAATTGAAACATATTTGTGCCATTAACAGGTTTTGTATAACCTAATTTTTTTTCCGGTTATATAGACCGAAATTTTTTTAAATGACCGAAAAATATTAAGTCAATTCGATCATAATGTCCCAAAATAGAGACTAGTGAATACTATTGCGGTGAGTTTTAATACAACTATGGGACAAATGACCCAAATATCGCAGCGAAAGAAAGTGTACAACCGACATGGTTTTCAAGATATTGAGCTTTCCGGTATATGAAACATTAGTGAAAAACGTGCAGTTCATCACAAAGCAAGTGCAAATCAGTTTGTTGCTAACTAGAACGTTTATTGACTGAAAAGCTTTTTGTAGCGGTTACCACACTTCTTGTGGGTGTTTGCATGGCGATTTTAACAGTTTATCTGCTTGTGCGTTTTTTGTTTGTTTTATTTCCTGCAGTGAATGACAACTGGTGTGTGCACTCTGATTCGCGTAAACAAAAGACAGACTTATTCTTGATTAGTGTGAGGTGTAAAACCTTAATGCAGTTTTAAGCCCTTCAACGCAACAAATTATGAACTTCTGATCGACATGACATTATCATCAAATCGACTGTTTGTGAAGGTCTATACAATGGGCAATGCTGAGCAAGGACAATTGGGTCGAGTTGCGAGATATTTCAGCGATCGTGGCGGCAGGCGGAGAGGAGGTGGGTGATGAAGTGGTTGTCGGTTTGTGCTAAACCTGAATTTGCTTTAGCAGATTTTCTTGGCGTAACAGGAACTGCTTAACTGTAGTTTTTCCTGGGGTTATTTCCTCTATCCATTTCTGCAACTGCCCAAATAAATCTAGCGAAGAACCAGCAACGAATCATCGAAAGATCCTTTGTCGATAATATTGCTTAGCTGCTGTTGTAATCATTTATAATATCGCTCATGATGGTATTGTTGCGATCGGAAAGCCCGAATGGCATGTGCGCAAAGCTTCACACTATGGCAGCAAGCAATAGTAGAGATCATGCGCCGCAATCACTCTGTTATTGCTTGTTCGTGCCACATATATATGGGTGTTATTCTTCGCGCACATCCCATTCGTGGTGAATCGCACATTAAACGCAACGCCAACAGAGAGGTTGCAACAGTAGGCTATTAATCTGAAGATTTCGTGTTGAAAACCTGAGATGATCTCCGTGTTGATTGTAACTATCCTTAATTTATAACTTTTTCTCACCTTTTGTTCTGTTCCTTTGTTCAGGACGACGTTCATCATTGAATAGCAGCCAGAGATCGAGAGGTCTGAGCCACAGATAAGTTAAACTAGTTTGAGTTGTTAGTATTTCATCGTGGGCAGCTAGTATGGACGACTAAGATAAGCCAAGTTAAAGTAGTTTGAGTTGTTAGTATTACATTCGTGGGCAGCTATTGTGGACAGCGACTAAGATAAGCCAAGTAGTTACTGTTTATCAAAAGAATTTCAGCTATTCGTAGCATAGTGTTGGAAGATTTGAGGCTTAGTGGATTTGAGGCAAAAGGCGAACGTTTATCGCTCGGTGCATCCAAGAGTTCCATGGAACCTTTCGTGAAACATGAAAGAGTTTCAAAACTCTTGTTTCATGGAAATAAACGATTCTGCTCCTGCCGACCGCTTGGTCGCTATTTGAGTCAGATATCAGAAGAGAAGAAACTTGCGTTAAGGATCACAATTATTCTTTGTTACATCATCCTATTAGAAAAAAATTGGAGTTTGAATCCGCAAGTGCAATAGTAGTGCCTGTCTGTCTCTTCGGGTGCAATAAAGCGGAGTATATTTAAAAAACCATCCGTAGAGAATTTTAACCATAATTTGGTCATTCAATGTAAGTTTTCTTTTCGTAAATACGTGGTTTCTGTAGTTGGTAAAGAGTTATTTAGGAATTTGTGCTAGGAAGACTGCTGCGCGTTGCGCAGTGAAGTGCTGTTTGTGCACTCTATTGTTACTGAGTTCGTGACCACATCCACTGACCTAAGGATTATGTCGTGCACAGGCATTAGAGTCGCAAACGTTCTTTTGATTATACAGGTTGAGTTTATGAATGGTGTACCGTTTAATACAGGGATCTCCAAATACGGCCCGCGAAGCCGTTTTGTCAATAATAAAAAAGCAATATATTTACGTAAAACTTCTGGATTTGGTAGAATGTAACATATCCCGAAACAATTACATCACGTAAGATATCCGGCCCCCAAACCGTTGGTTTATAGCTTACGTGACCATCTGTCTGCAGGGTCACGTAAATTTGGAGACCCCTGGTTTAATGTAATGTGTTACTGCCCAGGGTTGCGGAATCGGAGGTAAAATATGCGACTCTAACCTTTCAAAATTTCTAACTCCATCTTTCCAAAATTTCCGACTCCGACCTTTCCAAATTTCTGACTTCTTAACATAAAGGGAATGAAATTTGACTGTTAAAATCAATGGAAATCGTGGTGCACAGCAAGAAATCTGTTTCAACAAAAGTTTGAAAAGAAATTGTACCATTTCAACAGGAATTCCTAATTTATGAGTGTGATGCAAAAACGACCCAATTGACCTTCTGGAGTCGGACAAAAAATCCTACTCCCGATTCCCAGTGTTGTTAGGAATCCGACTCCCAGTGTTATTAGGAATCCGACTCCACCCAAAAAACCGACTCCACAACCCTGGTACTGCCTAAAATATTATTTTGTTTCTTTCGTATACATCACACTGCTAATGACCTTCGTATGCATTGCGTGGATCGTCAAATGTGAGATCGAGTGGAAATTAATGCTTTTTTAATTAATTAAACGGAACTCACGCTTTTCTGGATGAACTGATTTTGTATTTGCAGCCGTTACGAACATGTTGCTTAGCCCGAGGAGGGTTTACGTTCCACGAAATAAAGGTCGAAATTCGAAAGTGATTCGTGCGTTTTGCGGTTCATATTCAACTTGGCTGCTCACTGACACTGGATCTGTGTATGGCTTCGGTTTAAACAATTTTAATCAGCTTGGTAAGTTAGTTATTTTTATTAGGTTTTATCATTTTTGACTTACCTATTTTATCTTTCAAATTAAGTGGTATGTCCATGCCAAACTAGCTTACCCTGGACACTGTATGAAATGCAAACTTCATGTGTGTGTAGCCTCCAAAGTGGGAATGTGGACTTAGTGAACTGAAAAGTCATGGCATTTTCTTTACGCGGCTGTGCGATAAAATATGGTTTTGATCTCCACCACAAGTGCAACAGAAGGAGTTAGCTCTCGTTGCGTGCGAACCGCTATTGGTGAAAATCAATCAAATTATTGCGAATCACATAAAACCATTGTTTGTTTCAACAAGGGCCTTCTGCTTGAAACGCTTGGGATACGTTCAGCTGTTTGGAATTCTTAACAACATTTCTCACGCTCACTTCTCGGGGGGAGCGGTTCGTGGGAGCAGCAGCCCTAAGAGGTCTCGAAATACCTCACGGTTTTCAACAACCTCTGATCGTTCTGCTGGCTCCACACAAAAGAGGACCAAGCAAAGTCGGAGATGTAATCGCACCGCCTTGTCCTTAAACGACGTCTGGGTCGTTTTCCCTTGGGCGCAGATTTGTAAACCGACATAATTTTGAAGCCCAATTTGGGCCCGAAAGCAAAATTTACCGAGTGAGTCAAGATATGCGCAACTGCGGGTGATTGTGCGGCGTGGCTAACTAATTTTGACTGAATAATTCGTAACTAATAATTTTTTTATTGAAGAATTATTCAACTCGATTGGTTCAACAGTAACTGCCGACAAATGTCTCTGTCGTTGAGAAAAAACTTCATATGCAGGACCGAAATGGGCCCTAACACTTTGACAAACTTAAGCACGAACGACTTACAACTCTGCTTGGGATAGCCAGGTTTTTTAAGGTGTTTTAGGGACCCGAATGGGGTCCCTGGAATCAGAGAAATCGGGCCCCTAAAGATCCATATCGGGTACCTAACATTTTCCTTAAAAAACCTGGTATAGCCTATAGAAGTCGCCTCGCCAATCGTGGTGCATTCTGGTCACGTGGTCAAACCAGTGTAGCTGGGATCTGGCTGGACATTCAAGGCTTTACAAATTTCACACCTGCGCACTTTGTCACGAAGTGACCGACACCGTGAACTCTTCGCAAACATCCCATCTCTGCCGCTTGTATTTGGAACAGCACTCTTTTAGTCCTTACCCAAGATTCATGACCGTAGGTGAGCATCGGAGCAAAGACCGATTTGAAAACTGACAGCTTTGCGGTGTTGAAAAGCTCCCGTTTTGTGACCACACAGTGATAAAGCTCATGCAGAAATGCGTTTGTTTTTACCAGTCCGTGCATCAACCTCCGTATTCTGATTTACGTCATTCACAAATACCACCCCAAGGTACCGCAACTTCTCCACCCGACGCTGGGCTTTATTTTCGCTGAGACATTTCGGTCATTTGTCTCGCAGTTGTATTAGAATTCACTGTAACAGTGTTCATTAGCCAATATTTTCAGACATTCTGACCGAAATGACTTAATTTTTTTCGGTCATTTCAAAAGCATTTCGGTCTATGGCCGAAAAATGACAGAAAAAAAAACCAGACCCGATGTAGTGTATTGCCGCTTACTTGAATCGTACACTTGCTTGGATTGCTGGAGAGGCATAATACCTCGGTCCTTTTAGAGCTTATTTCATTTCCGCTTGATCGCACGCAGCAGTAAACTAATTTAAGCCAGGACTGTAGCAGAACCTATTGGGAAGATGCAACAGGCACCAAGTCGACCGCTAAGAGCAAATAGCTTATCTTGCGACTTCTAAAAGCAACACCTTTGTCGACTCAGCTATATCTATCTATCCAGCGGATCATATTATAAACTATGACGTGTAGTGATAGCACCCACCTTTGTGGACTCACACCGCCAAAAAGTTTTGAACGACTTGACGGACAGTAAGAGGCGGCCGCGAAGACCGCACTCCCGTGGAACTCCCCGAAGTTTACTCGTAGCGACCCTATCGTATGAGTTTTGGAGGTCGGTAAAACACGCGTAACTATCTCTCAAGATTTCTAGAAAATTCGCCGAAGAGTGAAAATTTGGTCGGTATTACTGCGGCCAAGAAAACTGCAATGGGTATCCTCCAGTTTAGGTCGTCCATTTTCCTCGCGTTTTTTTTTCAAGGCCTTTGACATACGAGGTCAGCTTAGGAAGGAAATGGTGGTTAGTGCATTCCCTCCTGTCTCCCCTCTTGTGTATTGGAGTGATCAACCCAGTTTGCCAATCCTTCGGTCAGCTGCTAGAACGCCAGGCCATTTGATACACACGAGATTAGCCAAAATTGCTTTATTACGGGCTTTAAGCAGTTTGGATAGGGATTCATCACAACCTACTTCCTTCCCAGCCTTAAGTGTTTTGACAACTAGAAAGACATCGGTCGCATGGAAGTATGTTCCTTCACCAAACGTAACTCTTTTGTGACTGACGGTATGCAAGGTTCCTACGGAGTCTTGAAGTCTGGAATAACGTTTTTTGTTCTGCTGATATGGAAAAAGAAAATAATTTTCCATTCTTGTACTTTAGAGATGCATTCTGATAATATTGCATTCTGATATTTTCGATAAGATTGATCAATTTACTTCATCTTGTTAACTATTATACTGCCTGTATTCGACCTGGGTATGTCAATCGGAAAAGTTATTTAAAATTGCGTAGGAACCCAGGGTATGAGAATGAATGGGTTCAAATGATCTTTGAAATCCCATTTATCTGGCTCGTTGTTCCCCTCATTGCTGAGTAGGACGCCTTCAAATGTGGAACTAGTGACATCAGTTGTGCCCAAAATGATTGTGGCACAAATCTGATAATAGAGCAGTATTTGCCAACATCGGTCCAATGCATTGAAAACGCAGCTTCATTTCAAGATAATGGTTCATCGTTGTTTTTTGACCAAAGCTGAGCGCGTTCTGGTGATGCTGCAGGACTATGCAATAATCTGCTATTCGTACACCTCGATGCAAAGCCTGTTTGGAATGTGAGAACTTTGTCTTCACGCAAAACTAATAGCATGCATGGATTTTAAACATGCTGCTGATTCTCGACAGAAGCTGAACCTGAAAAGTCGCAAAGGCACTCACCGTGCAACTTTCAACTTTTTGGCCATATTTCCGCGTACTTTGTTCAAACGATAAATTGTGAAGGGGTTGATAGAAGTGTCTTTCTTGCAGTTCTCTTTGACCTAACTGACTTGGATATCTTTTGATGTTTTTAGTGTTTTTCTGGTTATATAAATGCTAAATTGAAAGTAAACTCCGGTTACGCATGACTAAACAACGTCAGGTGTTTCACCCTCAGGTGAACATTCAAAATGTCGTCTCACTAGTGTTGGTGTTAACCTGTTATTTTCACTGTAAAACTTACTTGCCACTTTGTGACACCGTTAAATCGATTTCTTCTTGTGGAATGACATTGCCTACAACTACAACGCATTTTGCTTCCACAAACCATACAACCACATTGCGCATAAGCCTTATACTCAGAGCAACATACTATTACTGACTGCTATAAACTGTTCACTTTACACTACGAGCAGTTTCGTCCTAGGGAAGTCTGCAGCCTACATGACCCCTGGTACTTCGCAGCCTCCCACTCCCCATTCATCTTATAAATCGATGTACTTGGAAGTCATCGCAGCATTACATTACAATAATCATAATGGCGTCATTCACGCGTATGCCCTTTATATTTGTGTTTCATCAAAGTAAATGTATTAGCGCCATCAAGCGCATACTTACTACTACCGCTACGTATATCCTCGTGTTCTTTCATGTGCTAATGTCTTCCTTGTGACTGCGATGCATGCTTAATTTGCAATGCATTTTGCTTGCTTAAGTCTAGTGCGTTGCGTGCGTGAGTGACGATGTTATACAATACAGCTATATCAAATCAAAGGTAATGTTCGTCCTTACCGTTCCCAATCAAACTACCACCTGCTCAGTGATCTTACTACCCGATTTTTACCGATCTGTAGTAAGTCTAAAACACTGTTTGTGCTCGACCTGTCTAATCCGCAGTCTCACTATTATATCGAAACTTTTGACGGACAACAGATCGTTTTCATTTCACCATATTTTCAGAAATTGAAAATTAGTGTGGGGTCAGAAATAGCCAAAATCACGGATAAAATGTTGACAAAAGGCTGTTAGTGCGATGTTCATTGTTGTTAATTTTTAACTGAATGTAAACAACGAGCAAAAACGGAGCAGTGTCGTGAATGGATTGTCATAGGGAGTAAAAGTGAGATGCGGAGATGAATGCACCAAGGAAGTTTAATCGTGTTATGTTGAAATCATAGTGCGCCTGTGGCGGTCCTCAGTTTTGTAGATTGGTCCTGCGTCGCTGGTCTGCACTGCAGTTTTAAAGAAAAACGAAAAATCGCATGACTGCGGATTTCGTGACACTGATTCGTGCAAAATGTTGTGTGGCTGTTCGCTCAGCGCACGGATGGAAACAAGCATTACTTTTAAGAAAGACTGGAATTCTTTTAACAGTGCGCAGTGTGTGGAGGATCACCATTTGGTGGACATGCACTTATTACACGGTTAAAAGACGCGAAAGTTTCGATAAACACTTGCTTGTCGCTTCTACAGGATTCCCTGACCACGAAAACCGCTATCTTCCCGAAGAAGTCCCCGCGT
>JGI24158J21664_10011728_pt1 | contig 11645 bp, 5 predicted proteins | sample Ectturendosymbi3_FD_21664 | JGI IMG/M metagenome (IMG submission 21664)
TACTACGGCCAAAGCAAACGATACAACTGACATCTTGCAAACGTTTCGATAACAACTGTTATCATCTTCAGTGCATAGCAATAGAACTGCAGTGATCACGGAAGCTTTGTTCTTAAAACCTCAACACACGAAACAAACTTGTGCATACATACCTTGATCACTGTTCAAGGTATAGATGAACGTGGCAAAGCCACAAATGGACTGAGCCCAACAAGCCTCTCCACGGATTCCGTCATGTGTGATGACATGATTGGTGAAAGTTCGAGAACCACCGTAGCAGGCGACGTCTGCGGATGAACCATAGTTTGAGAAATCAATTCAAAAAAAATTAAAGCAATCAAACCATGTTAAAAATAAGCGGTTGCCACTGGAACAGACTTGATTACGGGTTTTGTTTGAACTGTGAAAAAAGAACAAATATTCCCCTTGCTAACATGCAAGCACTTTTGTTGTGCATCGATAATAACGAGGTTTGGCTGGATTATTGAAATATGCGCTCCAAATATCAATCAGCTGTTGCATTTTCAAAAGGATTATCAACACCTCCACTATAAAAGAAAACATTCACTTTCATTCGTTATTCAGGCGAGATAGCTTTAACTTTTCATTCGTTTTTTACTCTTTCAGGACGCTTCGCTGGTCAAGTCACGAACGCTACGTTTGTGATGTTTTACGTGGCAGGAGCGCAAATATCAAATGCTGTTGGAAAGACTTTGTCCACATTGCGTTTTGACATGGCATGCACATCACGACAGATTTAGAACAACTTCAAGTTTTCTACTCCACAAAACTGCAAGTTTATGAAACTATTGTTTCGTCATAACAAGTTTATGAAACAATAGTTTCGTCATTACAAGTTTATGAAACTATTGGTAAATGCGACTAGAGGAAACATGGTAACTGATGAACAATGTGCAAGTTAATGGAAACATGACTCATTATCAGCAAAGATAAAAAAGGATGAAAATGTCGTGGAAAGCATACAATTAACTGCACATTTACAAAATCCAAAATGTTTTTCCAAGCAGCTTTTCGTGAATAAGCCTATAGTTTTGGTTTAGCCACTAGAGTTCACTACAATTACCAACAAAAAACAAGGTTGCGTTTCTGCAACTCAAACAGAGTCTAGTGTTAGACGTTTAGTTGTCATATGAGTTATATAGAAAATTGATTTGGATTATGCCTATGAAATATCATCTGAATCGTGTGGGTGTGCCATCAAATATATTGAGATGTCGGCTGGTTAATTGCGAAGATTTGTGTTAAGCTGTATTATCCACTTTTACCATACTTGTGACAAGTCTTGAAAAAGTAGACATAAATCAATTTGTCGCGTCACTTTTTGCGGTTACAAAATCAACACGTTCGTGAAGAAAGACAAAGGGACCTGACACTGGTCGGCTTTCAAACATTCATAAACAAGCTGTGTCGACTGCAGCTGCAGTACAAATTCCTAGCGCGAACTGTCACCATCAAGTAGTAGAGAAATACCGTGATGCGGCTTCGGAAGGGAGCTCCCGGCAGATGTGATCCGTTAAAAGAGCTCTTACTGAAGTCAAACCACATGCAGATAAATGTAAACTTGGATTGATTTTATTCGTCGATAATTAGTATGCCAGCAATAAAAGAAACGATTAGAGCAAGGACACCAGGGCATTGAGGGAACTGGAAGGTTATCTGGATCAACGCCCCGAATGTTTGGCGTAAGCATCAAAGGGTTGTTCATGATCGACAAGCCTGAATTATCTTAATGTAGTACAGCTCTAGAGCAACTACAGCGTGCTCTAGTAACAAAGCTCGTAATGAGATTTAGAGAAACTTCTCCGAACGTGGTCTCAGTTTCTTGATTAACTGGCCATCGCTTGGAGTAGTCTCTCAATCATCGTTAACAGAGTTTTCATTTTCGGTGCCATTTCCTCCAAACCAGATCACCTGGTCGTGTGTTACATGAACATTGGAGAGATTTCAGAATAATGTCCAGGTTGTTTGAAGAAATAAAATACTCTCAACCAATCGCTTTCAGAATAAAAATGTGTTTTCCTAACATAAATATTTTTAAATGTATTATTGATCGCATCCAATGCCACTGATTTATTTAAAGACAATTGCCGGCAGGCCGAAGCCTGAATTAAAGATTTTGTAGGGTCGGTTGCGGTGAACGCTTTTGTCCAAGGAGCGCTAGGGCGAGAAAGTTCAGAGGACGTGTCCTGGATCGATCATCCAACCTTACAATTCGCAGGCGGATACTCCACACTGTGCTAATGGCCGCCCATTAAATGCCGCCCATTTGAAAAGCTTCCTAATTTCCAACATCATTGGACGAGAACACAAAATCTGAATTTGAATGCCACATAACAACCCAAGAAAAGTGGTTAGACTTTTGTGCAGGTAATTGTAAATGATTGTGTTTCACTTAAAGGAGATTAAACAAGCATGTCAAAGTTACCCACCTTGACTAACTGCATCTTTGATCAATAGTATGAAGAGCAGCACAAGAAGTAGCTTAATCATGATTTTATTGGCTTTGCGGTACCAGTTATCAATTTGTTTTTTATACTTTCAACCTGTATGCCTGAGCTTGAAAACAAAACGCTTTGGTTATACAATGTAACACTATATTTTTAATCTAATTTTCCAAGATGAAACTGCAAAACCTGATCATTACAACATTTAATTACATTCTTGCCATAACGTTTTCAGCAACTGCTGTTGCAAATAACATTAAGGCTAAAAGTTGTGTTTTACAACCCGCAATACAATCCTAACTTCATACTGGAAACATCTGCACTGAACTTTGTCCGTTGTCTTCTTTATCTCGATTCAGTTATAGTATATTCAAGAATACGTTCACAAAAAAGGCACCTGTTGTTATAGGCTTTCCAGATGTCACACGGGTTTTTGTGGGGTCTACGGAAGATCGCACATGCGATATATCCGCGAGGAAGAGGGATCTCTGAAAACAGGAAGCTCGTACATATCATATCTGATGTGCGTAACAGCAGTTAGTGCAACATAACCATGCAGCCATTTGCGTGATCTGGGCGAAGTGATCTGCTGTGTTGCGGCTGTTTTTCCAAACTTTGTAAAGATGCAGTGCAAATGCGTCACTTTCAACATCTCTTTCGACGTTTTTTCCAGGTCATGTTAGTCCCTATCCTACGCACAATGTTTCTGATGTGCGCAACACACACCCACAACATATCAGTGATACAGACTGTTTTCAAACCTCGAAACGGATTTCCTTCCAACCGCGTTTATTTTTGGTTTCTACCACTCTCATATTCCACAGTGTGTCTCAGATAGTTGTCAAAATCCAGGCAAAAAAACATGTTGTGCGTGCCAATATCTCCCATTCTTCTGGTGAAGTTTTGAAGCTGGACATCTCAGCGTTCCAATGTATCTTTAAATTGTAGTTTAGGGCGACAAGTGGAAAGACTGTCAACTACCTGAGAAATAAACCGAAGATGTGCTATAGACTGCAATTTTAGAGTATCTCTTCACTACACCAGTGAAGAAGCCTTGCTAGAACGGTGTTGAGACGGGTTCAGACTATCGCGAAGTCTTGCGAAGCTGCGCGACATTCTTTGTTTATTCTATTTTCTGCTTGGAATGATTCCGAAAGGGATGTCCCTGTGTTTCATCACAGAGGTTTCAGATAAGTGATCGTGTCGCGACTCGCGAAACCCCTAACATAGAAAGCAAACATGGAATGCTGAAAGTATTCAGACGATGTGCAAGACGGCAGTGGGTGGACCAGATTTCAAATAGTACAGGAGTTTACTTAGAACACAGAACGCAAAGAAACAATCATTAGACGAAGTGAAGGGTTGCGATTATTCCACGTTCCCGAATGCAGTTAACCGAATATTGCCAACCTTTCCTTTTCCGGTCTCAAATCTCCGCGTCCTACGAATTCGTACTCGCAAATCACAGAGCCAAGAAGCGCTGCAATGGAACTTCATTACTGGTGTGAATTTGAGTTCTGATGTTACCTCTTGAAACAGCTAGTCACCATTTGTGAACTTAATTAACAGTGTGTGCAATGCGCTTTCAGCACTGTAGCCTTTTTGCTAGTACAATAACAGTGAAGAGGCGTGTGGTTTGTGATGATGGACCGATCACTGCTGCATGATAATTAGCAGTTTGTTTGTTCTGCAATGTTTTGAACTTTTGAGTCCACTAAGCGACCGCTTCCGACCAACTGAAATGATGACATTTTTCAACTTTGAACGTTATGCTTTGCAAACAGTTAGAAGAGTTGAAACTCTGTGTATCCTATGATGTTTGTTTCTGATATTCAAAGCAAAGCCTATTCCATACTTGAATTAGAAAAAATAAATCATAAATTACAGTTCAATAATTTCAAATAACTTTTCTCTACAAATGCGACGCAGCGGAATCAGTCGGCTAATTTTTTTCATATGAGAAATCGAATTCAGGTAACCCTGCCCACGCCAAGGTCTGAAACCCTATTTATATAGAATGTAGTTGTGGGTTGATATTTATGGTCGTAAGCTTACCTAAGATTTATATAATTTTGGATGAAATGAAATTTCGTGTACCCCAACACTTTGTTTCTCAGAAAAAAATTGTTGCAGACCTAGAAAACCCATGACAACTACAATTGCATAAAAGCAGCGGTTTCCAAAAGTTTCTGTCAGACTTTTCTCACAATTTTGCTTCGTCGATTTAAAAGCTAATAAGCTGTGTCTCATCTCATTCGCAGCACAAATCATAAAAAACAGGAGAAGACGAAGTATCATAGAAATTAGCAACAGATTTTTCTTCTTGCTACCAAATACGTGCAAGTCTGTTCGCTTTCTTGCACAAAATTTGGAGCGAAAAATTAGTTAAACAACAACCAAAATTTTTTGTGCAATAGGCTGCTGTGCTCGCACGTACTTTTTTTGTTTTAAACATGAAATGGTTGCTTCAACTTCATGTTGATAGTCTGGATCAGTGCGTTTCATCGCTTTTTAAGCCGAGAACTAATTATCCTTCACATCATAGGTTTTCAAGCACTGAAGCTTCGCAGAGAAGGGGACCAAAAATACACAACCATCGAAACCTTACCCCAAAAACCCTGCTTTGTTAGTAATTTACGTTCAATCTCACTTCCCTTCCCCTGACAGGATGAAGAGCGCGAGTCGTAACTCTGTTAAGCGGACTAGGGATTGATAATGATAAGATCATCTATGTCGACATTTGAAAAATGAAAACAGGTTTGGCCCCATTTTCGCAAACAGAAATTTAATTTAGTTTAGAATTACATTGTACTCGAGCTACAATGAACTACTTTGGATTCACGCTACATTCCAGAAGTTGAAACGTGACTTTTAACTGTGAAAAATTTAGCTACGATCTGAGTCAATTTTTAAAGGTGAGAAAGACGCATCGCAGAGGAAAAAAGCTACTTTTGAATTGATTGTTGTTTGGAGCTTGCGCACTTCAAGATATTTTTGCCAGTATTTATAGCTTCGGTTTATTTCTAGCCACTCGACTCGTTTGCTCCTCTTAAAAAATCACGAAACCGTTTCATAAAATAATCCATCAGAAATATACATAAAGGTTTTCAACAGAATGGTTACGTTTGGGTAAGGAGTTTGCACTTTTATAATGAACGACATAATGCATCAGAAGCCAAATAAAAATTCAGAGTTCATCGCTTCTGAAGTTCACATACCTACGCGTAGATTAGGGTACGCTGATAAATCACCTTGAGCATTGACAGGAACAGGCGTGGTAGTGGCAGCGCTGGTAGTGACGACATTTACTTCTGTTTGGTGAGTGGAAGCTGGTTCTCTGAACGGTGCTTCTATGGAAGCTGGTTCTATGAATCATCCTACGGTCCAATATCAATTTAAGTTGGTGCCATACCTGCAAGTTTGTGCCAACGCTGCTCTATGACACGGTTTATTGTGTACTCAACTTCGTGCGGGCTACATGCTATATGTATAACATTCATTGCAAGCTCAGACATAAGAACGGGAGGACGCCTTATGTGGCGTGACGCTGTAACGTCGATCTAAAAGAACGCTTTCGCGGATATGTCAGTGTGTGTTATAGTACTTTCAAATAGGGTATATAAATTGCAGATGTAAATCTTCAGTTCGCTGAAAAGGTTCAAAAGTTTTGCGGTTATGAAGTTTTAGCAACATATTTTATTACCCGTTGCAAACCCAAAAAATGATTTCTGCTAATAGTCAAACATTGAAATGCCGATAAAAAAGCGTACAGTGGTCATCAACATTTTCTTGCATAGGCGTCAAATGTCTTTTGCTCATGTTTTCAAGAAGTAGCTGTACCTGAGTCGCAGACGTAACAATTGCTGAAAGAGTAAAAAAGTTCGTACAGAAAAGCCAACCCCACTTTCAACGATGTTCTATATTTAATCCACAACTGAAAACTTTTTCTATACAATGTTTTACTTTGTTTCGCATCTCCAAACTAGGACCTATGCTATACTTTTCACTGCCACAATCAGAGTTCCCTTCAATTTTTAATAATGCTGCGCGGAAAAACAAGTGGGTGCGCTGAATCACTTCTTTTCTGGGCAGAAGTTATTAAATCTATTACACAGTAAGATGTATTACAGATAAAAACTAAAGATAAGTAGTGGAGACTGCGCTAAGCATTGTTGTAACTGCGCAGAGTGATCTCAGCAGCTGCGCGGCCGCGCAGCTTAGAGGGAACATTGGCCACAATTAAGAAATAGAGTAGGTAGTAATTACTCTGTTACATCACAACGGCTGGCTGTGCAGCTATATTTGAGGCGCTGATAGAACGCGTGCGTAACAAAGCTTATGTGTGTTATATGCGCAACGTCTTGGATTGTTGTCTGCGGAAAAAATAATTCTGATGATTTCCCAAGATCGGATTTGTAGTTCACCCTAAATAACATGTTTTGCTAAACACAAGTGAAAGTTTAATAGATTTTCAATCGGAGCAGCAGAGATGTTCAAAATAGCCACGGGTTGACGATCAATGCTGCTAGAACAAGAGAAATTATCAAAAATTGTGTAACCTCGGGTGCATGTCTGAAATCGTTCTTCTCATTGGCTGCATGACTTTCGAGAAGCACTAATATATCATGAAGTGATGTTTGCAAAAAACGAACTTTCCTTAACAGATTAAAAACTACTGATGGTTTTGAAATGCGATTTTAGCAAACGCCTCAAAACTGGACACCATCACAGGTAAATCAATTCCCCAAAACTGCTTCTGGAGCAGGGGCACTCCACCTGGGGTATGTCTACCTCTAGGGGCACATTTGTGCATCTGAAGGGGTTCATTTAAGGTTAGCAATAAAAGGGAAAATGTATTTACATGCCATTAACTTCCAGATATTCATGCATATGTCAGTGATTATCACTATAAAAAACAATGTATTGCTTATTGTTAAACATATCTATGATTAGTCATAATGAAATATTTTGTCATAAAAAATTTTTGGTGTACATTTTCACTTGTCAAAATGTTGAAGAGTGCACTTTCAGAGGAAGGTTAGGAATTTTACTTGGACCCCTGTGCTGAAAGGTGATTTCCAATGTGCATTCTACTTTTGTGTTGTCCAATGCCTAGTGAAATTGGGAGTTTGCCGAATCTTACGTGGGCAGCCAACATCGGTAAGAGATTCAAAAAATTCCTCAACAGCATTGACTGCAAGTTCTATATATGGCATTAACGGCTCGTATCCACCACGAAGAACCGATCGCAGTAAAGCAATAACTGCTGTTTTGTTGCATCTTGTTTTCCAGGCATTCCAGGCTTCTTGAAGAAAAGTATCGATTGGCCTATCAGAAAAGCAAATTTGTTTTAACCAAAATTTGCACAAACTGACCTTATACCGGAAAAACTAGCAACAAGTATTTTTGATGTGGACAATAAAAAATAATACAAATTTGAAACCATTTAGAGAGTGGGGAAGCCGATATACCTGCACGGACTTTTTCCATCATAACTTCTCGACTCATAGAGCTATGAGAGCTGTTAAAACCCAAAAGCAGAATATCGTCTAGCTTCGATTTAAAATATCCGGGCACATTTGGGTTTGAAATTTTTTGGTGTGGCACAACGACTGGGGGGAAGTCAAAAGATTTTGGGATGATGCCATCAGGGCTTGAGGAAGAAACTGAAGTGGCAATTTACCACATTTTTTTTTCAAAAATACTAAATGAAAATCTGCATCTTTAAAGCCTTCATTGGCCATATAACAATCTAGCGCTATCGAGCCACCATAGTGGCTTTGCTGTCTGCATTAAAAATTGATTCAAAGTTTTAGAAAACTTTGGTAAACTATAGTAGGGATGTCCTGATTTATGATTCACCCCGTAATGTCAAAACCCACCTCCAATCCTATACGCCTATGGAGGAATTAAACTATATATATATATACACACCTTTTTTTATTCTTCCGTATTCCTCTGTAAAGGATGTAAAAGAATACCATTTTTTGGCAATCTGTTCAATTTGGATGTGCCACAGGTTTACGACAAGCAAGTTCACAGTAATTATTCGAGAACCTTAAATAAAATTAAAATGCAAAGAAAATGTTTTCACCGCAAAGTAACTTTTTCCGATTCTGAATGTACATATCTTAAAGCAAGTAAGTTTATTACTTTTTTTGCATCAAAATAATAGATCACAAAATCAATAGATCATGCTGCATTGCGCAGAATATAGGCAAATGCGGAAGTAATAGCAAAATTGAAAGCATAGTTCTGCACAAGCAATTAACATTTCCTGGTTCCTTTATCACAGGTTCCTAACTTTCTAGCTTGCAAAATTTTTAGGGAATCCTCAAAAAAATTTACAAATAAATTCAATTACTGCAAATATCTCAAAGATATGAAGAAAACATCCAATATCTCAAATCTCTACCAGAAACACACAATATTTTATGCATTAAAACACTTTCATAGTAGCTCAATTGTGGCAATTTGTCTAAAAAAGTCATCATTTTACTTTTTGACATGAATAGAGTACCCCATGGCTATCATTCAAAGGTAGAGCTGGGGGCATTTCAGGAAAAGGTTTCTTTAAGTATGGAGTTCTGCTACAATTTTATCAAAGACGTTCATTTTCTAAGAACTTTTGATGAGACACTAGCATTTAAAGAAATAGCCTTAAATCCAATAAAAATACCAGGAACACATACCGCACTCATAATGTTTGCGCTGTTCGCTACGACATGAGTATTGTGTGGATGTGCTTTAAGCCCGGTTGAACGTTCTGAACAATCAATAAAATGGATTAGATTTTTATCTAGGCTATATGTTTGTACAGCAGTTTGAGAAGAAATATGTAAGTTTGATTAAAATATCTGCCGCTTTGTTCAAGATTATTGTGCAACGACAAATATACTTAATCTGTTTCATAAAAACGTTATTTATTCAAACAATATTATTTCTGAAGTTTAACAATTCTTGTTGTACATTATTCCTTGTTGAAAGCAATCTCTCCAAACCTGGAGAATTCCTCCCTTGTCTCTGATGCTATTACTTGACGAACTGTGTTTAAGCCCGTTTTGAACAAATCTTTCATTAGGACATTATCGCAAACTGGATTTTCAAATGTCACATTAAAAGATTCCGCTTCGTCGAGAAGCTCTGTGAGGTTAAAGAGAAAGATATTACCGGGTTGAAGACAAAGAGCTCCAATAATATTTTCTGGCAGGTCTGGTGGACACTCCAAAGTTTGCAGCACGTTGTCACGAAAAGTGAAATTTTGAATGAATCGTATGACGTCCTGAAAAAATCAAAGTACATCTTGGACTGGAAACTCTCCAACCACTTGAAACATGTTTATTTAGGAAAGATTTTTTCAAAAGGGGATTTAAGTTCAAGCAGGTTTTCTCTGATTAACAAGCAACATCTGTTATTGTAGTGCTAAGTATGTGATTTGTTCCACCTGTACTAACAACCGCTCGACAGACTTTAAACCTTTATTTGGTTTAAACGCAATGTCTTGCGCTTGGATATCATAATTGGTGTCTTACCACACGTTTCACCATCAATTAGAATATTTGAAGCAATTGTCGCAGGGTTGCTTAGCCATCTTGACAATATGTTAATTCAGGATGGATGAAAGAAGGATGATGTCGACAGGCAAAGTTTTTCAAAGCAATTCAAAGCAATCAAGAATAAAACAGCTCAGAGACCAGTCTCCAAATTATCCAGTTTGATTCAAGGTTTTTCTCCTTGGAGTACTTTCTTTGTATATCGTTATCCTTTGACTGACAGCCTTTTCTGATCACTTTGCACATTAATGCAATGTTTCCAATTATGTGCGGTTATTACGTATACGTATACACTGACTCATTCAGATGTTTGTAACGTAAAGAAGGAACTACAACACTACGATTTGCAATCTTTGTCACATTTTGAAGATAAAAAAATCCAACATTTTCAAACATTAAGAATGTTACCAGGTTATGGCCTGGATATCAACTGGTATGATATCAAGCAGTGTCGGGCAATTACCGCTGAGGCAAGTAGTAACAAGGTTTATACTGCACACCAATGACTTGTCCATAGTGGAACTGAAAAATAAAAAAATCGTTAAAGATCCAAACCAAAGGAGTTGTGAAATGAAAGAACCATTTAGAGGGTGTCGCTACTGTCTACAGCAAAACGCAATGCAAAGCGACATATTAATTTAAGTTGTTAACCGAAACCAAAGGTCCAGAACCCCCAAAATGGCCAAATGACAACTGCGACGACAAGTCCGATCAAAAACAAGTGAAATTTTGTGCGGTAGTGCTCGACAAAAGCAATTTCCATCTTGAGCACAATTTGATTACCATAGCTTTTCATGTCACCTTTCCTGAATTTTGTCCTAAATGGCTTTCTTGTTGCACGTCCTGTAAGTACGGCCAAATAATGTAAACCCACCCCTACTCGAAAAAAAAACTTGCATAGATTTCGAAAAGGAATGCACTACAGAGTGCATAGTCAAAATCAGCTGCTGAAGGATACAGCCTGAAACTTTAATTTCACGTATGTCTACAAAGAGACTTTCTCAGACTGGGCAAGTGATTCTGGCAGTATTAGATGTTCTGCTGCGTAGACACTCGACAGTTCGCCAGAATACTTTGTTGCCTTTCCGGTAATTGGCATCTATTTGACCGAAAATCTCCCAATATTGCATTTTGGTCTTGTTCACCGTGACGGTTGTGGACTTAGCGCTTCAGTGTTGCATGAATTCAGCGAAGGTTGTGTTGTGTTCTGAAACCAAAGCCCTTGATGCTATATTTTTCATTGCTCGAAAAGCATCCTTCACTCCCTGGTTCCACCACGGCATTATGCTTTTGCCATTATTCGTCACAAACAACTTGTTTCTGCCCACACACACGAGCAGCAAATCAACCTGAAGCTGCTTAGAAGATTTTCCACTCCACGTTTGCGACTGATGTGCGTCGGGAAGTATCGGAACAAAAACTACATGCTGCATGCAAAGGCCTCTCTTACATCTTTGGACACAGGAACATTCAGATCCCATGTATTGCAAAATCAAGGAAATAGAGCCCAGTCAGCTGATTCCTCGAAATTTACAACAATCCTAGGGCTTTCAATTTTTGCTGAACGCTCATTTAATTTTCACTTTTCTGTTCTGGAAATACGTTTTGCTACGGCAATTGTCGTCAA
>JGI24158J21664_10011731_pt1 | contig 11643 bp, 10 predicted proteins | sample Ectturendosymbi3_FD_21664 | JGI IMG/M metagenome (IMG submission 21664)
TAGAGGGTTTGAACAACTCTCTAGCTATAGCGGCTGGCGAGTTATAACCAAAAAAGCACGCGCCAATCTATTGGCGCGCGCGGTCGTTAAAGAGTTTACATTGCAAGCTGCTATGCTCCTTTAGTTTTCCGATCACGTAGTTTTGACACAAAACGCAAGAAAATTGGAACTTTATTCAGTCGATCACAGCAACGATACATACTTAGTTTTTCCTCTACAAGACGTTGCCTCTAATGCTCAAGGAAAAATGTGTGGAGGATGTTAATTTCTGGCCAAATGCTATGGATTACAGTGCAAACCTTTTCATCTATTACTAGGCATTAGATTTTACTCTTTCGCAAAAAAAGATTGCAGCTTTTCAAATAATTTTCTCTGGCCTGCCTTGTTCGACGTCTCACATTGCGAACGCTACGTTGGTGGAGCGCTTATGCAATCAAGCACGCACGCTAAGAAAATTCTGGCGCTGGCGTCTCGCCAGCAGTTTCTCACCGTGCATCACCTGCTGTTCCATTTCAATGCAGACGAGATACGGCAGCGGCAAACCGCGGATCAACCTGAACCCACCAAGTCGTGCAGCGTCTCGGTCTGGCCGGCGGTCGGCTGCTGCGAGTATAAAGCCGCGGTGTAAAATCAACTCGGCAGAAAAAACTTTCCACAATGGCTGGAGCAACGACGAGGTCACTAAAAGGTCATCGTCAGCTCAAAGGTAGGGACTAACGTTACATCAAAAGCACAAGGCGTTGGGAATAGTTGATTGCCCATTACATGCGCAGCAATGGTTTTTACACGTCATGTGCGAACGCGTTTAATGCTAATGACGTCTTGTGTGCATGGGCGCAATTAGGTGGGGGACGCGTCCCTCCACTTTTTCAGACAGTGGGAATATAATATGCCATGTCCCCCCACATTTTTCTCTTTAGGTTTCGTAATATATTAGTTTCACACCAAGCTGCCCCCCACAATTTACAACAGAATTGCGCCCGTGCTTGCGTGCACCACTTCCCGCTTTTTGCTACGGTTTCTAGGGTGCTCGTTGTTCTTGCATATTTTTTGCTAAAATTTCTTATTTCTAATTTGGTCGAATTGCGTTTTTTTCTGCTTCAACTTTTACGTTTTGTCGTCGGCCCGCATGCATATCAAAAAAACAAATCCTTCGCTTCACAGCTTCGGCATGATGACGGGAACCACCGATGGCGCTATTAAGCAGGGCCATTCCCGCAGCACCAACACCTTACCGGCGACGTTCAGCCTTCACGACGCGCACTCCTTTCAAGTCACCGCTCGCGACCGATCCGCAGTGAACACGCAGCGGACGCTGATGGCGCTCGAGCACACCCGGATTAAATATCCTGGGAAAACGGACGGGGAGGCAAACCAAGTGCTAGATGGGGTAAGCGGATGTTTGCGCCAGTGATCCACGGTGCGTTTTGACCCGTATGCGTCAATGCTACGTGACTTATATCGCGTATAACATGACTGTGTTTTTTGCTGAAATATCTCTTTACGGTAATTCCGCGATTTCGTTGAAGACTCACTGCACGATGAACTAATCGCTCGAAAGTGGCGCCATCTGTTGCTCGTCGCGGTTGGAGGGAAACGCACACGCAGCAATTGAGCCAAGGTTGTGCATCGCCGGTTCCTTCTCTTCACTGCCCGATTTTTCACTGATGCTTCCCTGTGATTTAAAACATTAATCCCATTACCATGGCACTGATGCGAAAAAGCTACTGAAGCACACGCGTGCCTCTCGTCTGTTCTGTTTCTCCTCAGCGCTGACCGTGTTCATGCAACTCCGTGCCCTTGTGCCACTGCTCTTTGCGAACGTCATTCCATGCTATCCCAGTCGTTGGCTTGCCTACCAGAAATAATTACAGCAATTTTTATTCGCAAAAGACGTAATTTCGCTGATGTTTACGGTATTTGCTCGAGTAAGAGCATTGTTTGTTTCGATTTCAAAGCTGAATCATTTTCTAACACCATAGCAGCACGTATATAGCACCTAAAAGGCTTCCAGTGTCAGTTGTTCGTGTATCCAACGATGTTATTAACTTTCAATAACTATTTTAGAAATAACCTACCCTCGTCATTTTCGAATTGAGCATTCCAATATAGCCTGGATCTCTGTTATGCTGTAACCTCATGCTGCCAGCTGTTTGATTCATAAACTGTTCTTTCCCGTTTCTTCAGCTTTTGGAGGATTGGAAAATCCACAAAGCTCGAGTGGCGACTTACTGGTTCGTTAAGTTAGACGCAACGAAGCGACGAAAGGTGAGATGGCTTGGCGGTGACCACTGCAGTCGAAACTGTACGAACGGTCTTTGTGACATTACAAATATGAAAACATTTGACGTACATTCTCGTGAATCGAGTTCACGCAAGGCCTCCTAGAGAAGGATCGCAGCTTGCGTGGATGTGGGAGTCTAGACCCGATTGTTCGAAACTTCGTCAGCAAATAATTTAAACCTAATATTTTTCAAGGCTGCTTTCTCCATATGCTATTGCTGATGGTTTTTATTCCAAGTGATTGCCACTGATTGACGGACATAACGTGCTGTCGTGAATGTCATCGGGTCAGTGCTCATTTCGGTCAATAACAACGTGGACCACGGGAAGAGATTGCAGCTTTTCAATCTTAAGGATTATAGGAACTGTTTTAACCAGTCCTTTGTCAGGTGCTATGCCCTTCCCTGACGAACCAGAGTCTGCCCATTGTACATTGAGGTAGAAACACTGAGTTTTGTTGAATTGTGTGGTGCAGTGCTGAGTGCTTAAAATATTCTTTTACGCCAGTCGAAGCTGTACAACGAATCCTTGTACAAAACAAAGCGTTTAAAGTGCAGTTTGCCTAAGTAGCGTGTTTTTTGAAAAAGGATCGTCCAAGAAAATCAGGTGGTAGCGATACTCGTCTCATTAGTAATTGCGAGGTTGTGAGAAAATGCTTTCGTGACTTATTTGAAAACCTGACACATGTTGTTTGTTTCCGAATCAGAATCCCGGTCACCGAAAGGTCAGAATGTCCGTACAGGGTCTCACCCGAGTGGGCGTTGTGGCGCATTTGCCTCCTCCATGTTCGGGTCGGCATTACCATGCAGCGAACTACGCTGATACCAGTCGTCGAAGATGCATCTTTCGAATAACAGCAGCTGCAGCTGCTCTTTGTTTTTGCAGCAAAACTAAATTGACCTGGAATCTTTTGTGTGCAATGTTGGATGACCCGGGTTTGATGGACGTTTTTTCTCTACGTCAGTTTGAATGCGTTGACGAAAACGCACGTGTGCAAATGCGGTAGTAATGTGAGGGGTTAGTTTAAATGCTCCCCGAAATGCGCCAGGGAGTGGCGACTACATTGTACCTGACGGTCCTTGCTCGATCATCAAAAACTGAAAAAATGAAGACACTGGAATTTTGCATTGCAAAATTTTTGAAGTGGTTCGTTTGTTTCATGGATAAAAACAAACGAAACATTTTTTTCTTGAAAAGCAAATATTTGTCCATGCCTTAGGCGTGGAAGGAGTACTTGAAGCAGTTGTAGCAATGCAATCCGACAGGAAAGATGACACATGCCATGGCAATCGCACTTTCACTATCCGTTGTTTGTATCAGTAATTTTCTGTGTATGGTATTCAGACAAGTTCGACCGCACCACCATGTTTTCAGAAGAAGCATAGCCAGCTGGCGCATATTGGTTGGGAAAGTAGCAAAACTATACTGGCTTGTGCTCCACAGTAGTTTATTGTATCTCTTACCGTTTCGTGTACCACCACAAAACTACACTGTTCGGTGAACCATAGCAGTTTAGCTTTAGGACTTCAGCTTGAAAAGATTAGTTATAGCTTAAGGTTGTTGGTTCTTGCAAAAAAAGGAAAGCAGCCATCTCCGCGACTAGCCCCCGGTTTTTGTAAAACGTGACGAAGCGCTGCGGATGACGTATGCATGTATCGAAAATTCGCCCGGTCCCAGTGGCGTAGCCAGCCCAAAGTTTTGGGGGGACCAAAACTTTTTGACTTTAGGCGAGCAACAATATTTTGTTTGGGACACCACCTCTCAAAAGCATAAAATTTTGCTAAAAATTTGTGGGGCTTCCTGGCCACGGGCCCCGTGGCTACGCTTATGCCCGGCCCTGTTTTGTATCTTATGAACTGGAAACGTAGTTGTTAGCGTGAAACCATTCATGTATTTGTTGTTTAGTTTTCATTTCATATGTTTTTATGGTAACATGAACTATGTTCTTAAAACTGTCTTTTTACAGCTTCATCAAGAGCAAAGAAGCCTTAAAAAAACTGTTCATGCTTTGTCTTGAAACGTTTCTGATTGCTCTAAATCTGTTTTCGATCGGAAAATATTGATTTTTTTATTGAAAATGGATTAAGAACAATCCGAAAAGCCCTATTTAAAGTTCTAACAAACTTTACTAATGGGAGAATGACATCGCTTATTCGGGAAAGTCGATTGGGTTGAACTGAAGTGAAGCTTGCGATTCATCACTTAAGTCTCATTTAGTGCGATCTATACTGCTTTGATTTCTTTGAAATGGCAAACTTCATCGCCATATCTTTGATGTCGTGGCACGATCGATAGCAATTAAATTAGCGCTCGTCATGATTCTGAAAGGAAACTGCGACTAGCAGTATGACTGTGAGGTAGTGATACAGTTTCGATTTCACGGAAAAATTGCTCGTTTGTCTGTGGAAAAACAGTCAAATCGGGATTGGACGTTTGCTTTTATCACTGCTTCATGGCGGCTACCTGGTAACGGTGGGAAGTCACTTGTTCCTTCTACGACTCGCTTTTTCAACATTCACGTGCGCTGCTTATGACTCTGCCTCACGCTTGTTTGCTTTGTCACTCGTTCGAGTGCGGTTGATGGACGTGCCGTTGAGAATATCGCTTTGTGTCAGAAGCGAAGCAGATCGCGAAACTTCGAAGCCAGCGATTGTTTTGCCCATGAATAATAGAGCAGGTCGTCGTAGCCGTATAGCTATCTTAAGAGACATCCTGCTTTGAATTGAAATCAATAATCGACGTAATTTCGTTCAAGTCTTTGCTTTTGAGACAGTATTTTTCCGGGCCTAATGCACGGCGAATTGACTCCCACTCTTTGGGCACAGATCTTCTTTTCCTTTTTCCGCCGCCATGTCGTTAGATCCGCGGTTGATATACTCTTCCTTTATATGGAACCTAAACGCAGATTAAATACACGTCACACAAAAGCAACTTTCAGCACGCAGTTCCACAGCCTATGCAAAAATCTGACGTGGCAATTGTTTTTTAAGATTATAACGTCATTGTATTGGTTGTTTGCGTGGGCACGCTGCTTCGTAGTTGACATAGTTTTATTGGGTTAAGAGAGTACGGTGACGTAAAAAAAACTAGAAAAGGAAATCATATAATCGTAAACTTCCCGGGTACATGGAGGGCACTCAGTGCATTTTGGCAAAGAACGTCACAGAACAAACGTGGTCGCAAAACCGTCACACCAACCATGCGCGTAATCAGCTTTCAAGCTTGTAGAAGCGTCATTTGCACTGCAGTAAAATATTTCCGAGAAAAAATGAGCCACGTCATGCAAAAGGTTTGCATTGTTGCATAGTCATAAATTCTGGTTCCGAAATGCATCGATGAAAAAGATGATGCATCATCAACTGTGCCACGTCACTGACAGGAAAACTTCTTACTCTTCCCAATTTGCATTTTGCTGCTACCGTGAAAGGAACTCACATCAGTTTGTCTTCCATTATCTTTACGTTACTGTAACCTGTCAACAATAATCGGTTAACTTTCTTTTTGTGAAAAATGAAAAAAAATTTAATTTCGCGTAAAGAGACACGCGAATGTTTGTTTGACCTTCCTTTGCTTTCTTGTAAAGCGCTGGATACATGGCGTTGTTAGATTGTGAAAACGATTTGCAATTCTTTCAAGTCGCTCATGAAACTCCAATTGTCCTGGCGCAGGGGGGGGGCAATCCATGTGTCTCGGGGGCCACTTTGAGAAGGTCGCGTTTAGCGGAGGGCCATACTTCCAATGGTAATAGTAGCAAGTCTCGTTTCAGGTTAGCCTTAGCACTAACATTTACTGTAATAAATTGGAAGAAATATTAGATTTAAATATTTTTCCTGAATGCTTCGGCGGGCCACTGAAAACGATGTGGCGGGCCACATTTGGCCCGCGGGCCGCTAATTGCCCACTCCTGTCCTAAAGGGTGATGTAAATGTGCAAATGGTCTACGCAATGGTTCAAAAGCTGATCACCTGCACAATTAGGCTTCTAGTTCCTTTTATAGAAAGTTGGCTCTGTGTGAAATTTTGTCACGGATGATACTATGCTCACCTTGTGAAGTTGCGTTTACTGCCCTCGTGGCTTTTATTCATTTGTATGTAAGCACGTATTGCAATTCTCACATATTTCCCCGACGTAGTCTTTAGGAATTTTGTGCTAGTTTGTTAGTGTCAGAACATAGCCTTCAGATTGTATCGATGCGTTGTTCTGCCACAGCGTCCGGAGATTCCTACCGATCGACGCAATGCAATGCTCGCCATTAATCAGCGCAATGTTTTCTTCTTTCAACTGTGTGTTACATGTTCGTCGCTTTCTTGGCTTCGCATTGGAGTTGCGGGGCCGTGCCGGAAGTCTGACGTGCTGCTGGCGATAGTTTCCAGTGCAGTGAACGGGAACAGAGCCACCCTCATGTCAAGGTTTGAACATCTTCCCGTTTACGTCTGGTCAGGTGATCGACATTGTCCGCGGCAACGTCCGCGCAGTCATGCAGCGGGTGTGGAGGACCAACGACGTCGACTCGCTCCGTCTCATGCGCCTTTTCAATCGCCTGTTCAACAGAATGCATTGGAGCCACGGACAGGGCTTGTGGAACTGCTTCACCACTTCCAGGTTTTTCTAAACGCTGCTCCGTTCGCTTATTCCGTGTTGCTAAAAAATGGAGCAGCGCTCGACCTGCCAAAAGTTGTGATCCGGTCGACCGCCGTGTCATAAATGCTGGGCTGTGATCTGGCGTATTCGGCAACACGCTGACGTCAGAGGTTATCTGCAATGACGCTGGCACTTCGTGGTAACACCGCAGAGAAAATTATTTTTGGTTGTGGAAAGGAATCGTTGAGATGACTGCGCACCTCGTCCAACAGCACCATGCAATGCAGGCATACGCGTCGGCCTTAATTCGTGCATAAAATATCACGTTAAGTTAATTGTGGTTGTTTCCTTTCTGCCAAAAAATGACATTAAGGCAGCGAACAGCTGCTCCTAAAAAGATCAACTGACTGGAAAGTCGCCAGCCAAGATGTTCCATGCCGCTCGCTTGCCAGCGATCGGCTTTTTATAAACACGAAATTGGTTTAGGTTTTCACTGGTTTAGTTGCGCTCATGATTTTTTTGTTTAAAATATCACTGGCTAAGCCAAGAACCGGTTAAATCAATATTGAGCAAAGATGTGTATTGGATTGAAACTGGCGTTTTTTTTGTCTGCTCCGTTGAAACGTGTTTCCATGAAGTCAAATTTTATTTGTGCAGCAGCTCGTGGGAAACCATTTTTAGCAAAAGTACGGACAACGTCACCGAAGCGGAACTGGATTGCTGCCGTCGCATCGTTCGTCTTTGCAAGGACTGCTTGTTGATCGTTTATCAGTTCGCTAACGACGCCCGGAATCATGTGATCACCCCAGAAGAGTCGCCGAAATCGTCTGACGCTGCTCGCTCGCTGCTGACGTCAGTGCGAGGACCCCTGGTCGCTTTTGAAGACCTGCCGCGAAGGTAATTGACCGCTGTGAAAGTTTCAGTTCATTCTGTCGACTCGTCCACTGGCTGTGATGTTTGTCGTGAAGTCAGGTTTGTGTCGTCAATTGGTTGTTGAAACCTTTGTACCGACCGCGTAAACATCCGGATTTACAGTCTTGTTTCTACGCTCGAGAACAAAAATTGCGTCTTTTTGCCGGCAGGTTTTCTCGATCGTTTAATGCGTCATCAACGAGTCGAAACGAGCTTCTTTTGACGTCACAGCGCAACAGAAAAAGTGTGCCGGTCGTCATTCCTCGGCCAGCCTCACACGCCTCGCTCCTGCGTTCCTGAGCTGCTTCGGCTTCAGTCAGTGCAGCATTTAACGTGATCATCGTGACTTGTCCACGTTTGGTCTTGTGCATCAAATAAAAAACGCTCTCCTGCTTGTTTCGAGTACTTTGCATGTTTATACGTATGAAAAACACGCTCGTTTTTTTTTTACTAACCACCTGTGGCTTTTCTTTTTGTAGCCTAATCGTCTTCATGTACTTCGATCTTGTTTCTGTTATTGCAATCCTTCATCCCGAGTGACTTTCGCGCATCTGCGATGGCTGCAGCAGCACCTTGTAGCTCAGCATCTGGTACGCAGCTCCACGTATATACTGCTGTGGATTTCGCCGCGCGTGAAGTTGCGACCGTTGGCAATGTTGCTCATGACATGTTCACCTGAAAGCATGAAGTTCGTTGCCGCCGCTGTAATGTGTCGTTCGAAGCCAAAAAAATCGCCCGAAACACCGGATTCTTTATGTTCAACCACGTTTGGCTTTTTCTTATTTCAAGTTGATTTTTTTCCTGCAAGGCATTTTTCAATTGTTGGGAAGAAGCATCGATTTTCATTAATTTTTTAGCGTTCCTGCATCGTGTATTCCGCATAAGTTTAGTTTCAGCGATTGAAGCTCACACTGTTCATCGCTCATTGTTTTTTAACCCGAACTGTGCTTCTTGTGCATTTGTTTCTCCACAAGAGCTACTAAGCAACGAAATGACCGTTGAGTCGACGTTCAGGATTCGAAGCCTGCCGACTGTGCAGCAAATACCGAAATTTCGACGAATGTCGTCCTTCGTTTTCCAGCACGGCGTTTTTATCAATTCTGACGTTGGAAACAATTTTGCAGCAGCGTTTCGCTCTTAAGCGCACCAATCCGTTTCAATTCCCTCAAATTATCGACACAATCCAGCGATCAATTCTCCGCCGAATGTCGCTCCTGCGCCTCCGCAGCCTCTCTGTTGATCAAACTCGCTGCCGGGCAATCGACTGTGACCTTTTAATTTGATTCGTTGTAAACGTACGTTTGCTGTGTATAGGTAGTGCCTATTGATCATTGCACTTGCTACGGGACCGAAAGGTTTCGCCTCTAGAAAATACTTTATACGTGACCAGTCTCTGCGTTTTATTGCGGAGAAATCTGTTGTTAGCCACTTAAATCACGTGGAGGATCTTGATAAAGAACCCGCGCCATTGCACCAAGTTTTTGTTGCTTCGTGTTGGTTTGTTCGAGGTCACTTTTCGATTCTGTCAGTGTAGCTGGCTCAGTATCAGACCTGGCAAAAGCATTTATGAATTACTAGGTATTTATCATCTTTAGAGTTTATTTGGCACTGTATTGAAGACCGTCAGTATCATTGAAAGCATGATGATATGATCTTTTTATTCGGAAGATATAAAGAATGATACGATATTTTCATGCCCATGAAAAGATTTAAAACTTGGAGTGGTTAGGGCTCGAACAACCATCGAACTTCCACTACGTAATTCACTATTATTTTCTACAAGGCATTGTCTTTTCAACCAGGGTCACGTGCAGCCCGGAGTTATAAGACTTGTATTTTGAAGGCAAGTAAGAGAACTATTATTAAAATCTATAGTAAAACTTCATGTTAATTACCCAAGTCAATTCTGGTCATCACACGATCATTTTCAAAATCAAACTGCTATTGTGTGAATGTCCAGTGAACGCGCCTTTCTTCGTTTTGACTTCCAGCTGACGTCATAGCAAGCACAACTGGCCGCGCTTCCACCAGTGGTGCGCAGTGTTTGAGATGTAAGACTTGTAACTTTCACGCGTAAAGCACGGAGTCATGCAATGAGGACCATGTAGTCGGACTCGCCAAACCGGACTAGCGGTAACGGGTTGAACACGTGCCTGTGAAACTGGCTGGTAAACTGGTTTCGAATCCCTGTCGGGTCACAGCGAAGACTTCCGAAACGGCACTTTCGGCCTGTCCAGCCTCGTGCTGGGAGAGGAAAGCTTCACGCTGTCGTACCATCATTCAGTACGAAAGTAGCCAGGTGGTCAGTGGCGTGCAGAGGTCTGGTGATGCTCGGGGCGACTGCTTGATTGTGTGCCCCCCTACAAAATTCTGCTATTGAGAAGTGGCGTATGGTCGTCATTTTTACTGGATATACGCTGTTTGTGACGTCATATTAACGTTTGCAAACCAACCAACGAAATTGGTTGACACAGCATGCATATTATCCTACACGCACTCTTGCATAGTGTCATTGACTCACTTAACGAACATAAATTATAAATTATCAGCGCACCAAGTTAGGAGACAGGAGCAAAACAAAGCACTCAACGCTAAGACAGAGCAGTTCATAACGGCAAAAATATCCGACAACGCGTCGAAGCAGGGGTGTTGTGGTGGAAACGGCGGTCCCACACCTTTTTGCACTAGTAGCCTTACTTGAAGCGCCAGGAGCAGCATAAATGAATAAATGACCCAGTTAACTCGTATCTAGCACCGTAGCAAGTACTGTTTGTGACATCATTGCTGTCAAAAATAGTGGAGATTCTTGTAGGCTGGTGGTTCCCAAAGTTGTTCGAGCCGTTACCCAAATCATAGTAGCGATTATGTCTTATTACCCTCAATATTTTGCGCCATAAAAAGAATAATACCAAATAATATTGTTGTTTTGATTCCGCGTTACCTCTCGAAGAATTGCATATTACCCCAGGCGAGAATTTATACCCAGTTTGGGAACGCACTGTTGTAGGCTGATGCTCACTTTATTCGAACTATTTGATGCAGTCTTCATTTTATTTGGTGTGGCCTATTTTTTAAGCACCATACGCCTGAGTAGAACACACTCAGTGCTACGTCAGCGCAGTTCACAACTGCAAAAATATCGCAGGGTGCGCCAATGTCTCGTCGAGCAGAGAAGGCTTGCGGCCGGGATGACGGACACCCAGGGTCAAGGGCGTACGCAAGGGGTGTGGGTTAAAAATTCCCCACCTGAGCTTGATATTTTACAAAAACTTTATTACCTGTGCAAAGGAGATTGTTTTCGCATAATTTTTGCTTGTTAATTTGTCGACTTAATGCAAATACCACGGTATTAATTTGCATGCAAATTTCAGCGAACATTGTAAATGGGCCAAAAAGCAAAAATTAGGTTTCGGTGGGAATCTACATTATCGTCTGTGTCCAGAAACCATCTCACCACTTTTTGCAGACCTTTCGTCTACTACCCATGCTTAAGATTGTGTTCCGCGATAGTTCACTGTATCCGAAACAATTGCATTTATTTTGTCTGCTAAGGCTGGTCAGCGCAAGCGCTGACCGCAGTGGCTACATTACCAGTTTCTGTAGCATGATTGAACTGTTGCACGAGCTCAAAAACAGCAGTTGATAGAAGCTTTCAGGCTTTTGATAATATGTCAGCATGGAAAAAGGAAAATAAAGTTTGCTGGACGTCTATACATAACAGACAATCGAATTTTTTTGCGTACTTTATACGCATTCTCAATTCTATACAATGTCTATGGAAAGACATCCTTTCTCAGCAAAGAATCAGACACTTTAAGATCTTACAGAGTATATATTTCGCCTACGATGTAGGCATCATCAGCTCTT
>JGI24158J21664_10011733_pt1 | contig 11641 bp, 7 predicted proteins | sample Ectturendosymbi3_FD_21664 | JGI IMG/M metagenome (IMG submission 21664)
GTGAACTACGATAATTCGCTTGTGGTGACTATCACAGTGACTTGTTACTCATGGGCACCATCTAGCGGTGACCATTTATTTACATGTGGCGACATCTACCTACCGCCACACGCCACCTCTGCCTGGATTTGCCGTGCACGGCGCAGAATTACCTGACGAAATAAAACAAGTTAAGGATTGTGCCTGGCAACTCCTGGATCTCCCTTTTGCTTAGGTTGTAAAGATTTTGTGAGATTTGCAATGTTTTTCTCATGCTTTGCAAGTACTATCTAGTCTACCCTAGTCTAGTGTAGAATTGTGATCCTTGGGTATTCTTTAAAAGAAATATTTTCGGTTTTTTTCCAAACCCCAAGCTCACATGCCAAAGTAGAAGCAATCATATGATAGTAAAAGAAAGTATAGCCCAAGTGGGAAAAGGGTTTGTCAGATTGAAAGAAATCACGGTGAACCTTTCTTCAAATTACCGCACGTAATGTCTCCATTGCTTCAAGAAAGCACAACTCGAAAAAGCATGAAAAGACAGGAAACATCAAAAAAACTTCGACCCATAGGACAACAGCTGAGTGTGACAATAACTGTTAAATTTTCGGTGCTTTTCGAAACAGCTAGTGTTTGGCTACTTATGGTTCATTTTCGCTCCTTTCAGAACAGTGTTTGGCTACTTTAGGTTTGAACAATCCGGCAGTGGCAACCCTGGTCACTAATGTAGACGGTCGCATGCTGTCAAAGAACGACCGCACTGTACGCGCTTCAGCAGCATTTTAAATGTAAACGCAGCTTATGCGCCGGGTTCATATCTGGACTTTAGTAGGCAGCAGGCTTATTTTCGTCATGTTTCATTGTAAAGGAAAGTGAAGTGCAAAAATGTCATTCGTTGTTAAAACAGGAGCAAAAAGCACTGGAAAGATGTACTATTTCAGGGTACGCGTCATAGTTATTTGGTGTGGCCAATTGTACGAAATTTCCCCTAGATCCACCACTATGCTCCTAATCAAACGCAATTTACACTTAGGTGCTAGACACAGCGGCACAGTAGGAATCAATCTGAGTGTGTGGCTGGTTCATCGCCAGTGTTGTTTTATATTCGTGTAATCTAACGCTCAGTGCAGTTGTGACTTTTAAATGTGATTTGGTTGTAGAAAGCACAATATTAATAAGATTCGTTTTGTTTTTGAAGTGACATTTATGCTTACTGTTCTATTTCTTTTGTGCAGCATCTGCGCTTCTTTGCTACGTGTGCAGCGTCAGGGGGAATGATCACAGTATATGCAACGAAAATCCTCCCAAGTCTTGCTCTCCTCATCAGGTATGATATGCAAACCGCAAAACAAATTTTTGAAGCAAAATTCTGTACATTCCTGTAAGAACAACCTATGAACTATCATAGTGGTTGCTAATTAAAAAAGAAAAACAATTTGCAGTCCAAGTAGCACCAACGATTGTAAAACACTTATAATTATTCATGTCCAAACTTCTAAATATTGACAGTACAAGAAGGACAACCTTGATGCATAGGACGTGTTGGTTTTATTGTACTTGCTGCGCCCTGACGTTCTATAGCAACTCTGATGGTACAGTCCCGATTTTTTATTTAGAACGATAAAATATAAAACCAAGGGCAGAAAACAACAAATTTGGTTTAAAGTGGTAACCGAGTGTTTCGTGTCATCAAAGTTACCTTCTGAATAAACATACTCATGCAATGGATTTGACGAACCGTCAAATGATATATTGATGCTGTAAATGTTACTTCCATCTCATAAACGCTTTGCTATTTTGATTTCAAAACAATTGCGTGAAAATTTTTAAACTTCTACTCTTTCAAAGTTTGCTTTATTCTAGTCTAGACTGAAGCACATAGATTTTGCAACGGTAATTTGTGAAACTCTTGCGTAGAAACCAAGTGATATCAGTACGAAATTATCTCCGTGCAGTGAGGGGTGCCAAATTCATTTTGGAATATTTATTAAATTAAAAGTTTAATTATGTGCAATTTATCTGTTTTAATGAAAGTGACCAAAACACTAAGTAAGTGCAACGTCAAGTGCATTATAAATGGATTAGCAATGGTTACAAGCGCTCTGCTGAATTTTAAAGGAATAGCCATTGACCATTGAGTGCTTTTATTCATATTTCTTGACTACACGCCTGAATGCGTTTTGAGAATGCTGTGTATTTATATTTACTCTTCATTTATGAATGAAAGCAATGTACCTGAAGAAAATTACAGAAGGTACAAAAAGCAGTTTATTGCTCGCAGAGCATAGGATTGTGGTGACTCTTCAAACCAAACCACTTTGCTTAACAAAAATGATTGCTGGAGATCAACGCTAGGATCACGTGATGGAAGCACGAGAATAATTCTGAAGGAATGACTTTTCTTGATTGAATTAATGAGTCTCTTCACCAGCCTGAATGTATAACAACCACGTTAGCTTTTAACCAGCAATAATATTAAACAACAACTAGGAGTGTAACTCATACGCAGGGACCGAGTTTTCTAAAAAACTTTGAGGGGGACAAACCTTATTGTTTGCGTTTCTATGACGTCACCATGTTCACTCAACCGCAGTACGACAGTTTTTATAGTGAAGTTCCGAGCTTCTAATTTGGATCAATGCCACCATTTGCTCATAAACCTTTCTTTCAAAAGCACTAGTAAACCTCTCAGTGCCCAATGTTGCGCTTGAGGAAGAAGTTATCGCGGCCGCCATTACCATTGCGCTTCTACTGTATTTACACGCTTCTGATGTACACCAACACCGCATGTCCAGTCGAAGCCGAGAAGTTGCTCGAAGGCACTGACTTCCGAAATAGGTGTTTTACAAAACTTTCGCTCATAGAAGTGGATCTCATTGTCATCTAATTTTTGAGCGATTAATTCACGTATGTAGTTCATAACCGTAAACGCTGTCTTTCAACGCGTTTGAAAAATGTTTGGATTTTTGATAATCCGCAATATCTTTTGGCTATGTTCAACCTATTCCGTAAAACCTTTGTAGCTACTTCAAACTTACTTCGTTTAAATTGTTTGATGAGACTTTGCTAAATTCAACTGACTTCATTGAAATATAAGATGGAATTAAACTGTCAACACAATAGTAAACCCAGTATTACAAAACTTATTGACAACGCTCAGCTGCATGTAAAAATGGCTTAACACTGCACGTAATTAAATTTGTACAAATCATGGGCTTCTTGAAAATACAATAACTTATCTGCGGAATTTGAAGCCCTAATGCCAAAAATTCAAATTTAGTTTCATTTTAGTCAAATGCGCTTTGCCAATAATACAGATTGCAAGCACAAGGATGGATATTAGGGAAAGAAAACGAGACATTCGCCTCGGGCCCCGCTTTTTCAGAGATACCGTGCCTGCCCCCCTTGCAAAGGGGCAGTGGTGCCCAGCCCCCCATTATATGTTTGGTCCCCCGGTTGCTGCATACATCCAATATTGCATTAAAAAATGCGCTCCCCCCTTGTGATTTTCCCCCCCTACTGTGAAATCCTGGCGACGGGCCTGCCCCCGAGAGCTTTGCACCATTGTTTAGTTAAAGGGTTATGTGCCACTCTAGAGCCACATTTGAAAAGGCTCTGAAGAAAGTCATATGTTTTTCAAAATAAGCAAAAAGTATGGGAAAACGGGCCATTGGAGGCAGCTTTCACTTGTGTAGCTGCAAAATTTTACAAATTTTTGTTCCTTTTGTATGTATCTCATTCTCTTGAATTTAGTTCAAAAATTGAAATGTTAAACAAATTTAACTCTTTTGTCCACGTAATCCCACATCTGTCTTTCGCAATGACGATGTTTTGGGGTCCCTTTCTGAGAACTTGCCCCCTAATTTTAATATTCACCTCTGTGCAGGTTGTGTCAGTATCTGCAAGTAATGGCAGTGTCAATTCCCTCAGCACTTGCAAAATAAAAAGCAACTTGCACTTCCGTTAGATTTTGCTGCTGACTCTTCTCGTTGCATTTAAATGATTTCAAATAAATTACTGTAGGATAGGGTGGCAATTAACATCAGATGAAAGTTGAAACACTGAGCTTATGAACAGCAGGTCGAGTGTAATATCTTGAAAAGATTGATTTTTTACTCGCCAGCAAGGTAAAGGGAAATCATTGATGAAAACGTTAAGACTCCACTTAATTATGATTGAACCGTCACAATACATGTCATCACAAATAAAAATATCTAGAACGAATGCTATTGTTGATAAAACAATGACTATGGCGCAGTGAAGACCACTTTGAAACTGAATCGCTTCTTAGCCAAAGTTTGAGCTTCAAGATATAAAATTTATCTCACCGCCATATTCACGCGTGTAGTTATAAAACTGTGCAACAACAAAAATCTACGATATTGATTTAAGGCTATGCTGACACTGAAAACAAGGATAGGATATATTTGTAACATCCGTGGTTATCAGAGAGCAATTTGCGATGGTCTTGAAATGAAGCTTACATATCCATTAGGCCGGATACAGCAAGCTGGTGCGCCAAAAACAGCTGCGAAAAGCGTTTGTCCAATTGTTTTTACTTGCGGTCATCGATTATGATTACAAAAGGTCAGATACAAGTTTGTATTCGACTAGAAGCTGAAGTAGGATAGGCTCTTTGAAGTAGTTTTGTTGATTTGTTCTGAAGTATTTCTTTAGCTTATACTTCAAATATTTTATTAACCTGAAATTTTGGAATTGGGGTGGCATTGCTCCGTTGTCCACCCTGGCTACGCGCCTGGTGGCAATCGTATTCTGATTGCGGGCTACAGACCGGCGCAGGAATTCTTGATTGAGCGATGTTCATGTGCACACTGATTCGGTAATTCAAATTAACCACCACAGTTTTCAACAATCATGACAATTCAGTTCACCTAGGAAATCTCTATACTGTGTCTGCAGCAGTCCCGTCGCCACGGGGGAGCTTTGGTGGGCTTAGTCCCCCAAACAAAGCTCCAAGCCCCCCGTAAATTGAAATATGAAACACTATAAATTAGTGGAATTTTGTTCAAATTTGAATGTCAAGCCCCCCTGCACAAACGTAAAGCCCTCCTATTGACTTCTTTCTGACGACGGTTCTGGTATACAGATAATCCAGTGATATTGTTCATTTTTCTCATTTATACCCTGGATTTATGCCGCTGGGAAGCATTTCCAATAAAAATATAACCATGAACTTTGCACAGTTACATTACTTTTTATCGCAAAATGTTGGGGGGACAAAAGATATTATGTCCCCCCTGTCCAAAAGTTGGGGGACATCTCCCCCCGTCCCCCCATAAACTCGGTCCCTGCTCATACGTATTGGAAGTGGTACGTGCCGTTGCAGTTAGCACTATTCTGCTTTTTCCAGCGGCGCACAGTCACGCAAAACATGGACAAGAGAGGATCCATGAGCTAGAGGTTCTTGATCAATCCATAATCGTGTGCTACAGCACATGTTGTTGGTCAATTACTGTGTCATAAAACTGGTTATCCGCCACTCTGTAGAAAATGTTACAACACTAGCAGATCAAGACCCACTTTATTGCCTGTAGTAAGTTGTCTGCCTTTTACAATCTTGTCTGGCGAGTAAGGATTAGTTGGATTGCAAAAATTCGCGACGAGAAGCTGTGCATGCAAGCTGCTCAAGTTGTCGTTCTCATGTTGTTGGCAGAGTTGTGCTACGTTGACCACCCGCACTGGTTTGGTCAAAAAGTGCGTCACTACCTGTCCGTCTACTGTCGAAGGCCGAGGAGATAATGGCCCAGACGAAACTTGCAAATCCTGCAAGACGGACCTATGCAATAGCGGTGGGAACGGCGGAAACAAACCTTCAAGTGGTAAAGGAATGTAGTGAAATGTAGCCTGCATTTCACCTTGTATTCCGCCTACTGACGCACACCATAACATCCGGTGCGCAACGTGCATTTCCACAATATAGCTTGTCATACGGTAAAGGCAAAGCAGCAAGCATACAACTCCACACTGATGAAAAGAACTGAATACTTCAGCCCATAGCCAGGGATGTGTAGGGGAAAACACGCTTTATTACACTTCAGAACTTGGGAAAAAGATGTCTTCCATTCCAACTGACGTTGCTGTACAAATGTTTTTGCACATTTGCATCGTTTAACTAATCCTCGGTTATACTGCTTAAGTTTTACGCATTTCCTGGGCCACTACGCCGCAGCCTCTATATTGTCTTCATGCATTCATGTTGTGCGGGAGCACCACGAAAGCCAAACTTGCGTTTCAACGCTCTGTTAAAGATAAATATATATATTGTGTTAATGCTAATGTCAATGCCCTCAAACGCTCGGTTGACACAAACTTATGTCAAAACAAGTAACTCTTTTTTCCGCAAATAACTGTCCGGCAGTCAATATTGTGACATCGTAGAACTTTTTCATCTTTAGCAGAGCAATCGTTTTAAAGCAGTGTTTCCCAATCTTTTGAGTGTTGCGGCGCCCTACGGACGAGAAATATAATTTGCGGCACCCAGTGACGAACCCATAGCAATTTACTGTAAGGTTTGATGACATCTGCAGGTGTATTATTAATGATATGTTGAAAAACGTCTTACCTCACGGCACCCCTGAGTATTGTAAATGGCATCCTCTTTGGGAAACACTGATTTAAATGACCTGAGAAGGGAATCAGAGGTCATCTCTGCGAACCTCGCAGACAGTGCATCAATAGAGACCCTAGTGTTCAAGCAGTACATTTTGCTTCTAGATGCAGCGTGCATTTCACCTTTGATTCCAGGTCGCTTTCCAAAGCCAACGGTAGTCAGGTCTGATAATTACACATACACCTTGTTTCACGAACCGTCGTCGTATTGGACAGCAAGGCAAAGGTGCGTGGACCGCGGTGAGATCTTGGCTACCATACCAACCGAGCAAGAGCAACGATTCCTGGAAATGAATTTCGACGCCGCACCTCAGCGTAGAAACCGTGGTTGGTTGAAAAGCATTGAAGCTTGTTAAGTGCGATTGCCTGCCGTATACTGAAAGCTTCAGACATCTTTTGAGCAGTTAACTATATTAATGGAGTTTGGATCGGGGCTCGTTCCATCGAGGGAAACATCTGGGTGTGGACCGAGAAAGGCGACGTGATTCCAACTAGATTTCATAACTACTCGTGCGGTTCCATCCCAGGTTTTCAGGTGAGCTCTTTGTTTTAGCATCGAGCTTGCCAAAGGGCTTGTAAAATGCGTCTAAACGCTCTGTAAGAACAACAAACCATTTGTTTAGTCAATTAGTCTGGTATGGGTGAAATTAAACGGGACGATCAAAGCAGTTATCTTACAATTTACTAAGCTGCATGATGAAATTAGTTAAAATATATTCCAATAAAATATGAAACTTCATAAACAGCTACAAACCAAGAAGTCATGACTCCTTNACAGTGGCCTAGGCACGCGTGTGTGCAATGGCCTTTTTCGAAAGCGGATATTTACATGTTTGAAGCTGGACAAGGAATTACTCTCTTTAAAAAAAGTTTGTTGCACCAGAACGAAAATGATGGTTCTCAATATTGAGGCAAAATGAAAACACGTTGAAGAAAACGAAAACAGAACCATAGCCCTTAGCATCAAAGTCTTTCACTCTTGATAAGACTGTCGACCGCAACTGAAAGCGTGGTAGAACTGCGCAAAACACGCACAAACGAAACAGAGGCGTTTGCCGTTACAATTTTATGCCTCGTTGTTAGAAACTAAACTGAATGCAAATTCGGGCATTTAGGCTTACTGTAGAAGCACACAAAAACTTGAATAGGACGGAGACAACTGGGCATGGCTCTTTCTTGCATCATGGATAGACGAAAATGTACATTGAGACCAGTGATAAATCCAACAATCTGGGGACTCAAGGCAAAAACGTTGAGAGGGCTCTAGAGCAGAAGTAGGCACTCAGGTTACTTGAAAAATCGAAGCAAACAGGAACCTTACCTGTATCGCATGATATGGATATTGCAAATTTTACTATTTGAAACTACTTCTACATACAGAATAATAACATATATTTGGAGGTGCTGCTAATCACAGAATGCTACGTCAAAGCGTAGTAGATTTTTTCTGCCCATCATCATATTATTTACCGTAGATAGTGCAATTTGATGAATGTGCAAATGGCTGTTTTTGTACTTTTCACTGTAAATCACCGTGTACGTATCAGAACTCCACTTGTACCTTGGGTATATCTGTCTTTGAAATTCACTGTTCAAGCTCCTTGCGCTGTGCATTTTACCAAAAAATATTGCAAAAAACAGAAAACCATAAAACTTAATCAACAATTTAGGAAAGCGTTTAAACAAATAATTTGTGGAGCACAGCATTTCAAAAAAGGGGGTTCGGGTGCAAGAGCCTCGCTCTAAAATCTAAATCCGCCACTGATCGAAGCGCATGATCGTTTACAAGCGCCCAAAGATCACCAAATCAAGAAACGAAGTTTTCACACAGGCCCACACAACGGTGATATGCCCGGATACATCCCCCAAAAGTTTGATTTACGACAAATATATTGTATTTTGGTGCTTGTCGTGTATTTTTTCCATCTTCTGTTCATAATTTCAATACGCACAGGTCTTACAGCACACTGTTGCTTGATCCATGTGCTCTTTATCGACGTCAGCCAATTTTCCTGATTAAAACTGTTGGGAAATTTCTTAAATTTAGTCATAAAATTAAGTCATTTACTGTAGGCCAGTGGAGTGGGTAATCAAGCCACACACGGAGCTTTCGTCAGCGGCTCTTTAATTTTGTATAAATATGTTGACTTGGGTCGTTCTTACCACAACAGTCAATGCTGCATTCTAATTATGTTTTCCGAGTGTATCTGCTTGCTTTCATTCCAAACTGGCTCCAATCATCGCCCTTCTAAACTGATCATGTCTGCAATTTTTTCACTACCTTTCTACGAACATCATCTGAAGAGTGTAACTATCATCTCATAGCGATATTGTTAGTCGGTCTGGAAGTGAAGCACACAGCTGATAGAAATAAGACACCAGCATGTTGGACCTTACTTAATCAAGCTGCGTTTTCGAGCAAAGTCTTCTAGTTCAACCTTTCATTCGATAATGCAATCGTTTTGCTCTTTGTCGATACCTCATCACTCCCATATATCACCTTACGTTGCTACAATAGTTCAAGTATACATAGCAATTGACATGTATAGAAGACGGAGTTAAAAAAAACTAAAAAGTCTAACCACAGATTTCGCACGAAGTAAATTACAGCCACTTCAGTTGCCGTTAACCCCTCAAAGGAGTTTAGAAACGAAATTAGCACGATTTACAGCTACAAAGAAAGTTGGAACAATGCTGATCTCATTGCTACACTGCATGTATTTTGTTGGATGTCTGTGAAATTTTGGAGGGTAATCTTTTGTGTCTTATCAGTGCTTTTCTCAAGCTTTACAAAGCCAGAAACTTAAAACGTCACTACGAAGCAATCACAAACCTTTCCAGTGATCATCATTTAATTCAACTTTGAGGGTTGACAAACTGAGTTAAAATTGTCATGTTCGTCACTCGGTGACTAGCAGACGCTGTCAAAAATGTTCCGGAAGAAAACTGATACTTCACTCAAGCCAGTGAAGTCGACATATCGTGCAGTTCTTACAAACCAAGACCTGAAGCAGCTAATTCGAACAGCTTTGACGTCTTGTCAGCAAAATTTCAAACAACTTACAGGCCACACCGAAACACACAAGATCACCAATTGATATTATTGTTTGTTCGATGAAATGTTTAACTTTTGCGCACAAATACAAGTTTTAACTTCTTTTTCGCTTGCTGCGGCTTCCGCCGAAATCTAGGTTCATCATACGTGGCGGTAACGTGATGGATGCTTCACCCCCTTGCCATAGGCCAAGTGCAAGGATTTCCATGAGTCTGTTGAAAATATTAAAAAAACTGCAACATTAGAAGAAAAAAACACAAAATATCACGAATTCCCAAAATTAGGCTCCTAAATTTTACAGTGATAGAGGGTCCGCTGGGAATGCACGCCACTTGCCATTTACTTTACGTCCACCCATGCAAGTGTCGTCGCTTTCTTTGCTAACAAACATCGTGATAAATCAGGGGTCCCCAACCTTTCTCTGACCATGTATCCTTCAGTATTTCTACAGATGAGAATGTGCTCCTAAAATTTCTTATAAAAAAGGTCGTGCAAAATAACAAAAATCCACTGGATTTTTAATAGAACTTTTAGATTTTTAGAGCTATAAACGAAGCCTCCGTTTTTATGTCTCAAAGTTAATATATTTACCAATAAGCATATTATAATGATTTATAAAAATAATATTCACTGATTTATGTGTAAATATTTGGAAATAAATAATATTATATAAATTTATTTTCTTCTTTATTGCTAACCCTAAATGTACCCCTAGGGGTACATGCACCCCAGGTTAATGTTTGTTCAGCAATAGGGGTACATGCACGCCAGGTTGGGCCCCCTGTAATAAATACTCTTCAGCAACATGCAAACAATTTGTTGTTTAATATTTCAGGCATGAAACATTGTATTGGTGTAATTGCAGAACTGGTTACCAAATCAACCTCAAAATTTATCGAACTATCGTGAATTTTGTGGTGCGTTCATGTGGACCAAATCCGGCGGATGGGAAAGCGCCAGTTGCGGATTCCAGGCTGCTGCTTTCCTGTGCCAAAGTCGACACAACATTCGTAAGGAAACCGTGCCAGTAGCTGTTAAGATCAAATGGCTCATATTTTATGATGTATAGTAAAAATATGCTCGTTAAATCGCCAAAGTCTTTTCCTTATCATAGATTGCACTACACACGCTTGCTGACAACACTCGCGCGTGTGACTGTGGAGCAAAGGCCCAAAACCAAGCCATTTTAACTTTATTCAACACGCAGGAAGATACGATGAAGTCAATGTTGTTCAGTCGACAATATACAAAGATCACGTCTTCATTTACCATTCATCACTTAAAAATGCTACGACCTCCCTGCAAACTTGCATCAACCACCGCGCGTATTTGGCCAACTTGCAAGATTCAACCATTTCCAATGCGGTCGTTGAAGGCTTGTCTCACGCAATAAGGGACCAGAGTTTTTGGAGGTAATGCATCGGATTCGTCGTACGTGTACAGTTTATGTGAAAACGTATTATTTGGTTCAACTATCGCATAACGAATGCTATTACTTTTATGAATTTGGTACTTGCGAAAAGTAAAATATTGTGAGCCATCAGCAATAAGTTAAGTCTACCACCATATTTTCTTTCGGTTTGTTTTTTGTCGGTAGAGGCTTTTTTCGACAGTTCTACTGACTTCACGCTCGGTAACGACAAAAAGCTTCATTTTATCTGATGTCGCTACCATTCGCGAACTTTTTTAATGTAAAAATATATCATAAAATAAACTTTGCTGCGGAAAATTCTTCCAAACGAAATGCTCTCAAACGGTAGTGAATCTGAAATTTATGTGTTTTTAATTTTAAACGACCTCAGTTTAAGCATGCGGTTTTTAAATGAAGATGCTCTAAAATCAACTCGTCTCTACAGAGAACATATACACTCTTGGTAATTTTTAAATTAAAGCGAGAATAAAAACTGCTTTTACAACTTCTGTTAACAGAGTCAAATTTTCTACAATCAGTGTAGACTAAAGGTTTACAAATTTACT
>JGI24158J21664_10011734_pt1 | contig 11638 bp, 9 predicted proteins | sample Ectturendosymbi3_FD_21664 | JGI IMG/M metagenome (IMG submission 21664)
CCTGACATTTTAAGTTGCCAAGCCGAAGCAAGGCGTTTGGCTCTCACCACTTTGATAGTTCGTTTCACAGATTTCCTGATGCACAAAATCTTTATTTTGTAGATATACGAGATCTGTGTAGCTTGTGAACCCGGTTCAAACGTTTTCTGAATTAATGATACAAAGCGCTTTCAAATTGTGGTTATTCCCTGAAAAATAGCATAGTTTGACCAACAAAAATAGCCACTTTTTGACCTACAAAAGATAACCTCTTTTGTCGCAGACAATCTTTGGTAGCTAAGCAAGTGAAGACAATTTTGGCGCCCCCCAATTTGACTGCCCCCCCAAACGCCTGGCCTGGATCCGCCACTAATTCACTCTACATATAGTTCAAACCTGCAATCTGAGCTATTAGTTACTCATGCAAATGCACCATCTCACTTCAAACACGGCATTTTCCGACAGCTATACGTCATTCAGAAAAACAGCTGTTCTGTTGAAACAGAGCAACGTTACTTTTGCAGAGTTCTTCACTTCCATCGCCAAAATTTAATGTTGATAAGCCCACCTAATGACTAGGCCAGCGTGGGCCATCTNCTTTTGATCTCCGGGCTCATGAGCGTCCGCAGGGGGCAAAACGGGCAATTTCTNCCCTTTGGAAATTGGGACCAAGAATCCAAAATTTCTANAAAACCTGAAGTTAGCAGCTAAGTTCCGATTAAATTGATTTAATTGTTGCAATCACAGTTTATTTGGTGTTATGACACTGACACTGCGCGAGAGCTAGTTTCACTGTTCTGGTGTCATCGGTGCCGGATTTACCTATAGGCTATGTAGGCTTAAGCCTAGGGCCTCAAGATCCAAGGGGGCCTCCNACAAACTGTGGTACCCATTGAGTCAATGGTCGGTATATGATTATTTAGATTAAGCTTCCTCAAAAATGTATATCTTAATTATTATACACGAAATTTAGTTTTATTATAACTTTCGTGGTGATAACACCAGAGTATTCCAACGAGCAGGGCCGGCTTTAAGCTAATGCAACCGATGTAGCTGCATTGGGCCCCGCGCCATGCTGTTTGGGCAGGTTGTTTATTTTTGCCAGATACTCCTTGCACTCGAGAATTGTAGAAACGGCTTACAAATATCATTTTTAGTAAACAATTATCTCGTTTGAACGAATGGTTAATTTCCTCTAATCATCGAATGTTATCAAACGTGCTCAATTCTAATGCTAGAACGTTATATCTGCGTTCCACCGGGTCCCACTCTTTGTGGACAGATCATTGCTCAGAGGGTCCCCGCACCGAGGTCTTGCATTAGGCCCCGCATCTGCCAGGGCCGGCACTGCCAACGAGTTCCCATGAATCTCAATATAACCGCTGGTCAAGCCGCATGCCAACTATTGTGTCGATATAATCAAAGCACGTTGGCTGAGTCCTGAGTTTGCTGAATCGTACCGATTGTTATGTGTGACTCCATCGAAAGAACTTGTGGCTGTTCATGTTTGAAATGCACCTGATCAGTGGCATAACTCACAGGTGGCAGGGGTGCGAATCGCCCCCCTCCCGGTCAAGATAAAAGTAAAAACCGGCCCCCTACCTAGCTTCTGTTTTGGTATTTACTATTCTTTTGAATTGAGTAGATAGTTGTTTTTTTGCGTTTTTCGGAGTGTTTTCCGGTGTATTTGGGTTTTTGTATAGCCGTTCAATACCAGATTGCTATTGTTTCTCAGCTATTTTCTGAATGTTAGCCAGTGGGCTCCCTTCATCTAAGTTTTCTCCTGGTTCAAATCTCTAGTTACGTCACTGCACCTGATCAAAGCAAGGTTGTACTACAGATAGGAGCTATGTATAGGGCTAGCAGCAGTATCCTACAATAAAAGTATAGTTGTTTCTTAGGTGACTGAGCAATACAGCAGTGTTGTCAGCGTTTGTATCACGTAAACCTCGATTGGCATTTTTAGATGTGATATATTTCCATTTGAATTTTCTTCAGTAAAGTCATTCAGAAATCAGGTTGCTATTGAAATCTTGCGCAAGTTTGTACTGTTCCCATGCTAAGCAAATCAGAGAAGATCTTGATGAGCTTGAATAGCAAGAAAAAGCCACTTTGCCAATTGGCAACCGCAGAACTCTTCCCCAACGAGACAGGGAAACAGCAAAAAAATGACAAAAGCGCGTTTGGGTCTGATGCTTTAGATTAGTGGTTTTTAGTTTATGCAACCCTGCGAAGCCTTCTTTCTTAAATTGATGGTCACTAACTGCTCAGGAGAAAGGTCCTTTTCAAGATTCAAAAGAATTAGAAATGAATTAAATGCTCGCAATATTTCAGGAGAGCTTGTCCACACTAAGCATTCGGTACATTACAAGCGAAAAACGTAGACAAATTGCAGGCTTGTGTGACAGTTCCCTTCTAAAGAAGAACAGCACACGTTTAGGACAACTCCGCAAGAGCACTGGTGAGTTTAGTCGGAGTGCCCAAGGCACGCCCATGTTAACAAGTAAGAAACTTAGACCCGCCCGTTTCGCTCGACCCGCTCAGTTTATCACAATAGAATTGTATTCACTCATGGTTTTATTCTGGTAACTTTAAGCACTGCGATATTCCAGGGATTTATAATGTGCAACAACAAGGGTTATACATGCATTACAATGCGTATTCAACGTTACTGTCAACAACAGGGGTAAATGCGAATTCAATTGTTTTCATGGAGGAAGAGAGTAAGCTTCCCTGTTAGGCTGGCCTGAAACGGTCTGCCTGAAAATTGATTATAACCTGGGTTTGTCCAAGGTTTAACCGTTCTGAAGTATTTGTTGGCTACAAGCGTATCCTGGTTCACGAATTTACCAGACCCCACTCGTTCGTCAACAGTTTCTATGTAGTCTTGATCTAACCTTTCAGACTACCTGTAGGTTAGATGCTACTCCGAGGACACCGTGAGCAAGACTGATCCAGAGCGTAGTAATACCGCTTCTGAGGTCAACATGATGTATCGTACTTAGGTCACGTGACCACATCTCGAGTCGTACACGGTGCAATAGCGACACTAGTGACCACGTACGTTCTGCGCTCTTACGGCAAATCCGAAATAGGAATCGCGGATCAATGTTTTATCCGTTTAGATCGGGAATATTGTTAATAAATTCGTACGGGATATTATTGCAAATAATTTCTATAATATTATGAGCTACTCTCTTCCTGGATGTGACTTACAATACATGTGGAGTATAAGTACACAATATAATGTCGTTATAAAACAAGTGTCCTTGGTTGTTACATTATTCCAACTTCGTACTCCTGGAATTCAATCCATTTGGTGATGCGACTTTTAACCTCGACTTTCGAATGCTTCTTTGTGTTTGCTGTTCAATGATATTATGGACAATTTTCCAAGTTGTTCTCTGAATTTGCGTTTGAGAACTTACTTTGTTTGAATTTCAGAGTCACAAGACGCTTCATGTTGAGGATGCAACGCGAACTCAACACTTGTCCATGAGAATGTCATTCCTGTGGGAATCCCATGGGGAACGTCCCATGGAATAGGATGGGACGGGACAACACACGTTTGTATTTCCCATGAGACTCAGGAATAGAATGAGAGTGTCAGAATGTTATTGAATTGTCATACTTAGACTATACTTCTGAATTTTAAAGTCAATAAATTTTGTTGTTTTGCATATCTCTTTGTACACGTAGTCCTATTTAGTAGATACTAAACTTTCATAAATTTAATAATTTTAATTGAATTGTATTCCATATTGATATAACAGTATAACAACGTATCCGACTGTGGACAGAATTGCAACGCAGGATTGGCTGCTGCCGGTCTTTTGTTGGCTTCGCACTGTATCCAGCCCTCCAGTGACCAGGCAGTTGCTAATTTGGCCATCGGGTCGAAACGTTTGGCCACCCCTGGATTATGGCATCAATCTTGCAGATTGGCGTCGTAATTTCTTTGTTATAGCCTAATAAATCGAAAATTGCAAAAAATTCTGAAATGGTACAAACTGGAATAACTTTTTTGGACGTTTAACGCTACTACAGAACTTGCCTGTTTTGAAAAATTAAAAAGTAGTTTAAAACTTATTGGAAGATCTGCAATCAATTTACATATTTATTGGTTGATACGGCGCTGTATATTGAAGTCTCTGCTGGAGACGTCTTAACGTCGCCCTTTCAGGCCCAGTCTTTTAACATCACCGATTTATATCATTATGACTTAAGTGTTACCAATGTACTGATAATGGTAGCAGAAGTTACCGAAACGTCGGCGAAAATGTGGTTTACATCCATTGCTTTGACTTCAGTGTTGAAGAGAAAATATTTTTTTACTTCTCCGCGATAGTAAAAACCTGCTCTAATAAACGGTTTGTACTCCTTTAATCGGTGTTGTATTCAGTGGATTTCACTGTAATCATTTTTCACGTGTAAAGTATGTACTGACAGGCAGGTGTTACACCGATTTCTGGCATTATGACTTGATCCACCTCCACAAAATTTCTTCACAACACTAAGTGGGGCCCCGCACTTGCTAACACCGGCCCTGCTTGAACGCACACTTGGAAGGTAATGCAGTGAGACGTGACTGCTGATAGCGGTAAGATACGCACATTTCTACTGTGCTAAAAAGCATGATTGAATATTTAGCAATGCTTCCGCAAGTTTGAAAATTCAATTGTTGGTGCGAGTGCGACCTGGAGCGGATCCAACCAGTAAGGTTAAGGGAGGGGGCGATTGCAGTAATAATTGGTAGTCAAGGCTCATAACAGCTTCGCTACTGTAAGAGGGTTGAAGCACACCTCACAACACTGCTGTGACAAACGACAAAATGGCCATATATCGCGAATGTTGCTTTCCGAATTGTACACAATCATGGCGAATAAAGTTACTTTTTTAGATTTCAGAGGGGTAGATCGCCCCCCGTGAGTGTCAAAATACACTTATGCAGGCTTCTTTTCCACGCAGTATGAAACTACGCGGCTTGCTAGAATACGTCTATGCTGACTTATGGGAATACGTCTTAATCGGTGTGGTTCTGACATCTGAGTGAATACTGAGGTGCAAAGCTGTATTTGCTGTAGCGAGTTTTCATAATTCATATGCTGAATTTGTAAAGCCTGCGCGGTGTTCTAATTCTAGTAAGTTGTACGTAGTCGTGTCAACATACAGGTCTACTTCGCCCGTTTTCCGGTTTGTGCATGAGCGTTCAAAGTGAAAAAATTGGCAACGACAACAATCGTTTTATTGATCGCTTTGGACGAGATGCCAGACGTTCGCAGTTCTTGTTTCTTAGTAACACAGAAAGTCTTGCTCACGTATCCAGGAACCAGGGGGAGGTCAACGGGGAAAAAATGCGCCCCCTCGAAAATAATGCCTGGGTATGGCTCTGCTTTCTCCGTAAAATAAAGCCACAATTTGTGGTTTCAGTTAAGACCATGGCAATGCTTACTTAAAAGAAGTGCCCTGAGTTGAAAATCAGCAGATAACGTACTGCGTAAATTGTAATTTATCGCAATAAACCTAGTTATTTCTGCCAACGCAGCGCGTTCTTGTGACTGATACTGAACCTGGAGCATTTTCGTTGCGGTGTAGAAAGGGTAAAGCGTTTTGTGAACGTCTATTTACACTGCATCGTCAGCAACTTGAAAATGATAAGCAGAATTTCGACGCTGCTCCCCCTGAAAAAATTCCTGCGGACGCCCATGCACGGGCTATTTGCGAACACGTGGAAATTTACGGGCCATTTTCAACAAAATGATTTATAAAACAACAGATTCACAAGTTTTAAAACTAAACAAGGTGTATGTGTTTCCAAACGTCGAATGCATTTTTAGTGCGAAATCTTTTAGTTCGGGAAATCTATCTTTGCTGACTAATTTCCAGAAGCTACCTACAGTCTCTAACATCGTTACTATTGTACATTTTTATTAAAAGGTGTTATGCTTGTTCTAATTAAAATTACCTAATTGCAGGGATGGGCAATTAATTTGGCTAGGGGGCCACTTTGAGAAGGCCGTTTGTAAGCGTACTCTTTTATATAATAGATCTGCATGTGTACTCTTTGATTAATAGTCGTAGTTTTGTGGGCCTGCCTTAAATTATCACTTAAATCATACGTACGCAAACTATACTGCAAACTCATGAAAACACAACCACATAAAAAAGCGTTGCTAGTTTAATTTGTCATCAAGCTGATGGTCCAGTGGACTCGTTTCAAGGAGAAATTTCTAACCGGGTATCAACTATGTAGTATAGCAGTTAATACCAAAACCAACTAAAAAAAGTTTGTATTGCGCATTATAAAATGACCAGATTTACAAGGAACCATTCCATAAAGCCGAAGTTCTAACATTTAAAATGAAGATAACACAAGTTTTGTTATTGGTAGTTCACAACGATGATGAACGGGAGAAACTTCCCCACAAAAGATGACAACTGCATCTTCCTGCAACAACAGTGCAACCGTTTACTGCCACTACAGTTGGTTGAAACTTTGCAGGATACAACGCGGGCTCATATGTACAGGGTAGAATCACCCACGATCCATCACAACTGTTTAAGACTCAATGACCAGAGCGATCAGAAGACGCGCTACCAGATCGGCTCTTCGATCGATGTTTGGTGTAACTACTTGCAGGAGAGTTCGACCGAGATCGCGAATCGCTACGTGATCGGCGCTTTGACGATTGTCCCGGACTTCTTGACCGAGACCTGGTGTACGATCGACTACGCGACTTGCTCTCGCCTCTGGCCGATTTGTCTTCAATCAAACGTATTCGTCTGCCATTGATCTCCGTACCATCCAGTTTTTCCAGGGCTCGCTTCATGTCTTCGTAGGTCTGAAAATCGACTACACCTTCGTTTCGCCTGTGCTTATGAGCGTCAGCATAAGTAATTTCTCCAGCTTGTCGCAGATAGTCTTTTAAATCTTGCCAGCTGACCCGAGTAGAAAGATTTTCGACAATAACTCTATACTTGGTTCGAACAGGCGGTCCGTATTTTTCGATGGCCCTGCTGTGAAAGTAACTCGGACGTGGTCTTCCGCTACTGTCTCGAAATTCACGTGGATAACTACCACCACCACCACCACCACCACCACCATATCCACCGCCATGATCGCGATTCCGCGGAATGCCGACAGCGTGTTCAACATTGACCCGCTCCCCACACAAAGTGCGATTGTTCAGCTCGTAGACAGCATCATCTGCATCTCTTGGATCGTCGAACTCCACAAAGCAATAACCTGGTTTCATATTGATATCATTAATTCTACCATAGCCTTTAAAAAATCTCTCTACGTCAAATTCATTTGCTTTGTAGCTCAGTCGACCGACGAAGACCCGACGACCTGACATATTCTCTTGTTTTTTCAACCAATCTTGTTCGTTATGTAGGAGGCTACGGTATGAAGCCTGTGACAGAAATACCTATTGCAGGCAGATAGCAGTAGTTGTTCTGACTACATATTTGTAAAACAAATAGAAACAATTTTCATGAAGATTCAAGCAAATACAGTACGCTAGCAGCACTAAAAAGTTATTAATTGTTTCAACCGCCGAACTCTTAAAGCAGTGCCCGGCAGCTTTTTTCACTAAACTCTTATTGAGTTGAACACATTTTCATTATGCAATAGATTAAGAATGCTATAAATAAAAAGAATGACGCAAAGCTAAGTTGCAATCTAGTTTTTTTGAAAAAACAGTGCAGCCACGGCAAATGGCCCCCCGTGAAAGTCTAATACACTTCGCAGTAACAGTTTCATTCTACAACCTTTCAAAAAGGTGACTAGTTCTACACACACTGGGGATACCCTTATGTTAACAATAATTGCAGAAGCACAAAGGAGAGTGTATGTAGAAGTGCTCCCGCCTAAAGTTCAATGTAACATGAGAAGGTGCTGGTCTTATTTCGGTTTCTAATTTGGCTTAAAATTTCAAGATTTTGCATTATTTTTGTGCCAGTCACTGACCAAGTAATACTTTATGTTTGGACTTTAATAAGCACAATAGGTGCATCTTTTCATAACAGCACAGGATAGTTTGGACAATCAACTCAACCAGAACACACCACAATCAATAGATACATTACAAACACATCCCTATATTCCTCATATTGCTCACATACTCATCGCTATGGACAAACGATTTCTATAAAACTTCGTCACAACAGCGCAAGAGGTTTTATTACTATTGTTTGTGCTACTCAAGTTCTTACCTTTTTTTGAAAGAGAATTGAGTATAAAGACTTTAGTAAACAAAAACCTATTATTTGTTCACAACCCACTACTGATTACCAGCAAACCAACCATCCTTGCACAATATGCACAGAAGGGAATTGTGCAAAAATGTGCTAAGGACAGGATGGTTTGCATGAGGTAGATCAGAAATGGAAAGGAAAAAGTTTGTGTGTTCTTTCACACTATTGATAACTTTCGTTCATGAAAATACAAGAACAAATCGGACCTGTATTGCTGAAATTATGATTTTGATGCTTTTAGCACATTTGGGGCCAGGTTGTTTTTACTTTTAAGTCCCTTGTGAGCCACATTTTGACTGTCACTTTGCAACACCATAACTCACCAGCCAATTGCACTAAAGAGCTGTTGAAATGCTCAAAAGGTGCTACAAGCGTTCTAGTTCGCATTTTAAAAAAGTTTAAAGTATTGGATTTGTTTTTTGCAGGTGACATCACTAGTGGGNTAGGTTTTAAGCCATTGTGGCTCAGGTTCCATAAGCAGGGAATTTTTTGACTCAAGCTTTAATAGGAAACTAGGCTATAATCCTAGTCTTNAGAGCCCTTGATTGGCATTCTAGCGTTTCTAGTTCAAAAGTTATGGCCTAAAAACAACAAAGAAATTTATTAATCCCCTAATTAATTATCCATTTTTAGCACAAGTGACTGGCAAGTTATTGAGTTGCAAAGTGGCACAAAAATAACCGTTCATGCGGGACTTTTAGGTAGGATATAATATATTCGTACACCAACAGCAAATGTGTTAAAATGATAAAAACTACTGGTAAATAAGCTGAGGTTCCTGAAACCAAAAATATATTATATTCTATAGCTTTCAAATAAAACAAGAATGAACTTCATAACAGTTGACTTTTTCAAGTTACAAGCAATGAAAATGTTGCCAAGCATGGGTGCACACAAAAACTGTCTTACTTGACCTTGATTTACATAAGTTCAAAGGTCACAATGGAAAGTGCCAATGGTTGATTTTTTATTAAACACACTTTTTGATAAATTCTTGCAAAATTCCAGCTACTAAAAATACTCACAGATGACATAGATACTGTTTTCTTAATTAGAGCACTAAATTTGCAAGAAGTATACGCAAAAATTAAATGGGATCATTACAATTTTCAACCAGCAATAACTTTGCAAATACTGGACCGATTTGAAAAAATCAAAGTGTTTAGAAATCAGAATGATGAGATCTCTCTGCTTACAAAATTTCATGGACTGTGCTTATGTTCACATATGCAGCTCTGGATCACTCGACATGGAATGACCCAAACTTCAGCTCACCAGCATTATACACACCCTAAAGCAGGGTCTCAAACAGGTGGCCTGCGAGGGCATTTTGTGCGGCCCGCGATGCTTTTCAGGAATTTTCAAATGTTTAACATTTACGTTGCCAAGTGCCTTGAAACAAGATGCCGCGAAATACATGAACCAAAAAGATGAGTAATACCCAATGTGGTTTTCATCCTGGCCATAGTACTACAGACCAAAATTCCACTCTCCAGCAAATTTTTGAGAAATCTTGGGAGTATGCCAAAAACTTTTACACATGTTTTGTTGACCTCGAGAAAGCATACGATCGGGTTCCTCATGAAAAGCTTTGGGGAGTGTTGCGGGAGTACAGTGCTGGCAACCGCCTGCTACTGGTCGTCAAGTCGCTGTATTCCTGCTCAGAAGTTTGTGTCCGTGTCAGGGAAGTTAACTCACAACCGTTCGCGGTTGGTGTTGGTCTCCGACAAGGATGCGTGATGTCACTACTTTTCTCTTCAATAGTCTACATCAGTGGTGGCCAAACTATGGCCCGTGGGCCCCATCCGGCCCACCAACCAGTTTAATCAGACTCGCCAAATATTTTGCAAATCTTTTTCAAGTGCAACATTTCCGACTGCCGACAGCAGTACAACAGCATTAACTGCTGCCTGTCACGTAAATCATGCTGTATCTGGCCCTCCAGTGGCCAGGCAATCGCGAATTCGGCTCTCGGCTAAAGTCTTTGGCCACCCCTGCAGGGGCATAACAAAGTTAAATGTGCCTGGGGCAAGAAGCAAGTTTGGTGCCCCAATGTTTGAACCTGAGGTCTTACGGAAGCAAATGTACTACGTTGAAGAAAGTACTTGTGACAATGTTGGAACTTTTCGGTGCCCCTCGCAGTCATTCGGCAATCCCACAGTAATTTGGCGCCCAGGGAATTGTGACCCCTCGTTACATTGCAGCACCCCTGATTTACATGAATTGGATAGACAGTCACAGCCGAGTCAAGGAGGGTGTCACATTTATGAGCTGCAGGATCAACCGCTTACTTTTTCAGACAATATGGTACTGCTAGCATTTTCTCAACAGGGTCTTCAGCATGCACTCGGTCAGTTTTCCACTGCTTGTGACCAAGCCAGAATGAAAATTAGCACTAAACTACCAAGGTATTTTGTCTTTCTACAAACCAAAGGCAGTGTATGCTGCAAGTGAGCGGAATACATTGCAGCAGGTAGAGAAATTCAAGTACATAGTGGTGGTATTTACGAGTGACGGAAGGAGGAGCGATGAGGCCAGCAGAACTATCTGGTGTGGAGCCAGCAGAACTATCGGAAATTGCTGTTGAGCATGAGGAATTCCAAGTACTCCTCAGGCTGCCGCCGCCGCGACCCTCCCTAGAGGAAAAGCGGGCATGAAAACGAATAACATTTATGTTATTTCGTTTATTCACCGGTGTTTAAAATTGNTCGCTTAGNGCGTAAACAAGTTCCTTGGACGGCTAGAAATGGTTAATACTAACGTAGACNGCTAGAAATGATTTGTCTATAATTTGATACCTTCGGCAAGAAATAAAGATGCAAAAGCTGATTCTAGTAAGTTCACACACAGCTGTTGTTGCGTCAGCGTTATAATGCGGTCTGCATGTTACCTTATATGTCCTCATGTGGCCCTCAGAGCAAGTTGAGTTTGAGACCCCTGCCCTAGAGCCTATGGAAATTGCCAATGAATGAAATACATATTTTGTCAAGTACGGTCCAACTTGCAGAAAAATGTATGCATATACCTTCAGATAAACCACAATATGCAAACCCTTGCTGTTCATCCTCAAATTTGTATGATACTGCGAAGGAAGAAGTTTCAGGTGTAACTGACATCCTTTCAAATAATACTGCTACACAACAGTTGATAAACAAGCCAGGTTAACACTTTGAGAACCGGCATATGACATATTCGTACTTCGGTTTCGGTCTAAAAAACAGCAGTTTTCGGTTGCCTTACCAACGCCCTAGCTCCTCCGCCGATTGTGCTAGAGAGCTGTTCAAGGGCTCTAACGGATCGGCCAGTCTAGTAGATTGCACTCTAAAAAAATTTTTTGGTTGGGGGTGCGGATTTTTTGTGACTGACGTCATAAGTGAAGTAGTTTTAGGATCATTTTGGC
>JGI24158J21664_10011737_pt1 | contig 11637 bp, 8 predicted proteins | sample Ectturendosymbi3_FD_21664 | JGI IMG/M metagenome (IMG submission 21664)
CGCTTTGCATGTCACTTCCGCAACGTCATTGTTCAGCGCCTTAGAGCGACATGTCGGATTTCGGCGCTTTATAAATGCATGAATTATTATTATTATTCGCTCAGTTTTGGATTCAACGAGGGTATTCGCGCTTGTTAGGTCTGTTAATAGAAGGATATGAAACCGCAGCGAAAAAATTTGATGCTGTCTGATGTTGAAGATGATGAAAGATCGTAATAGAACAACTTCATTTCCATGTGTAACCATAAACTGAGATAAATTTACCATCCTCGATAAGTGTTAAAGCGATCAACAACAATCTGAACAAAACCAACAAACACATGCACCACCTACATAACTGTAGCCTAAGTTAGGTAACGTAAAAGTTCTCACTGCTACCTCTGGAATTGCAGCAAGTAACACTCAACCTGCGTATTCTGATGAACTTACTTTCACACTGACCTAGAAACTCTAAGGACCTAACGAATTTTATTATCGCAAACCTTCAAAATTTAGGAATTTCGTAAAAATCTGCAATGAATTAGTCAAAAAAGTAAAAAAATATGGTTACTCAGACAGGACTCAGGGTGGTCAGATCTAATTTTTGCAAGGGGCCAAATCTATTCTAGAAAAGGGCCAAAAAAGAGCCAAAGGGCCAAATGAAAATGTTGGGGTCAGCAAGTGTTATTTAGGACCAAATTTATAAAATTTGGCCCCAAAAGGGCCAACCTGGCAATCCTGCAAACAGCACTTCACAGTTATAAGAAAGTCTTCTCCAGTTTTGCCTGATTTGGGACAAGGTGATTGAATATTGAGAGTGCCTCGAGCTCCTCTTCTTCGCGTCATTCTTGACTGCCGACATCAACTGAGCGTCACAGCGTGGATTGTGACAAACAATGGGATGATGACGATGACCGCAAAACCACTCGACAGTGTCCTGCGGTATTCAGCTCAGGCAGTGTTAGATTGTGCGCCAGCAGCGGACTAGTGTTTGAGAAAATGTCTGTTATGTGCCGTCTTTGTGCTTCGATTTATGGTGTTCCATTTACGGTAGAGATGGACCACAGTCTCGTTTGTCAACTTGCTACATATGGCGAAATTCTGTCATGGTGAGCAGTTGAGAAGATCGATCCCATCCTCCCAGGTCGGGCAAATTTGCGGCGTTCTCAGTATTGAGCCTCGCAGTATCGTCACAATGTACTGCAGGTTACAGGTACGTTCCAGAGTTACGCCAGATTTACGTACGGTTGGAGGCGTTCTTTGGTTGTGGCAAATAATGCCGATGCATGAAGAGCTTGAGCTGCAAATTCAGCAGCATTGCATGCGAAAGTTTTGCGCAAACGATGACAGTGAAACGCGTATATACTCTGATAAGATCATAGTGTCTGGTTATATTGGATGTGAAAGGACTAATTTCGACGGATAAGGATGACAGTGAGAATCTTTTCTTCGGTGTGCCGACCGAATTTGACTCGGAACTTCGTCCATAGTTCATTTAATTAATGTACTAGGACAGGGGCGCACAACCAGTGGCGTAGCCAGCCCAAACATTTGGGGGGGGNCGAAATGTTTGATTTTAGGCGAATAACACTATTTTGTCTAGAAAAACGCCTCTCAAAGTACAAAATTACTATATTTTNTAATAATTTGGGGGGATATGGCCCCTTTCTACCCCCTGGCTACGCCTATCTGCACAACCTGCGATCGTACGGCCGCATGTGGCCTTCGATGAAAATTGATGCGGCCGTGCACATGATTATGCAATTTAAAATATATAAGTTATGTTTGCGGTGCATTATCAAAAACACTTTGTCTGCTGTATGAGTCTACAGTGCTTAGAAAGAAGCCAAACAAACGTGTGGAAGCAGTGTAGGCTCAGTGTGTGAAAGCAGAACAGAAGCAATGCAAAATATAAAATATCTTGAACTCACTAGCGGCCGTAATTCATTAAAGTAAACGAAATGCGGCCGGCAGTAGCGAAAAGGTTGTGCAGCCCTGTACTTGGCTATGCAGTTTCCTTCATAGAAGTTTTTGCGAAATTCGAGTTGTCCACTAGTAGAGGGACATCAACTTTGCCTGTTCGGACATGTTACGCAGAGATGTGCCTATGCTACACACCCTGTTTGTCGCACAGTTTGAACAAAATCAACTGCCGCTTTGGCGATCTTTTCCCACAACTTGTGATACACATACGGTTTGCATGTTAGTGGTCGAGCGCAAGTACCGTTCGTTTCATTGATTAGTTTTAATCTAAATGGTGCTCTTACTAGGCAGGTAAATCATACTGGAATTGAAAAGAATCAACAACTGTGTGGCCAAAAATACTTGGTCACAACAACTGGATGTGTAGCTCGCAGTTATTCGGAAGCTTGGTGGTAATACGTTGTCATCATCCTTGTCGGTGGCATTTCAGCACAGTGATTGACATTTCAATGTTATCGCGTCTCGAGGCGGGTTTAAATCTACGGCGTGGGTCAGGACCTTTGCGAAAAAAAGCTGTAAAAACATCGTTGATTGTGAATGCTTCCTTGAGTTATACCGCCCGCCAGATGAATCTCAGCCTTTAGCTGTTTTTAGTTTTGCCGATATCATGCCGTGTTTGACGAAGTTGATTTATTCATTCTGCGTTGCAGACACTAATACAGCATATGCTAACTGGATAAGTTTAAGCAACCTGATTTAAGACAATTGCTGAATTCAGTGAAGACCTTAACATTTAGGGTTCCAAAAATGTTTGGGTGCCTTTTGTTTAAAAATGAGTCTGGGTCCTTATCATTACATATGCATGCCAAATGCAGGTGCACATGTACTCAAATTCAGATTTATGAAGCTGAGGACATAAGCCCAAGAAAAAACATAAATTTTTGAAAGCGCGTAAATAAATAATGGGGGCTCCTGTAGCGGTTTAAGCGCTTGAAACTGAAAATGACAGAGTCTTGTTTTTGCACAATCAGTAAGACCATTACTGGCTACTTTGTCGTGCCAGGACTCAATTTGATCGTTTGAACGCTTGGCTCCAGCGTGGCTCTTGGCTTTGTAGAAACGTCTTGTTGAAATTTTGAAGGCTGTCACTACATTCTGTCCGTTTTAACACGTGTCGCTTATACAGCGATACGACCAAATCGAATACATTTGATGTTGAGAATCAGAATAAATGGTTTGAAAAACTGGTTTGCACAGCGCTGCGAGAGCTTAGCGGTTTGTTCTTGACAATTTCCACATGATTGGCGAATTTTTATTACCGTAGAAGGCGATATGTCAAACCGGCAACCATCCGCCACAACCGACCGTGTGGTAAGGGTCGCAACAAATAACTGAAGAAGCGAATACGATTTCTTTCATAGATTTTTAAATTTCATAATAGCTTTTTTCGTTCCATTCTGCTCAATCTTTCGATTTTAACAAAACCCTGGATGTAATTGTTAAGACAGAAGGCGTTACTTTCATCGGAAACCCGGCTGCATGCGGCTGCACTGGCAACCACCTGACTTAATAAAAAAAAACGATTGTTTACCAGAATGTGCGCTAAAACTGGGGATGAGAGTCATTAGGGTGGTCAATTCACTGACAGCACTTGGTTTTCAGTTTTATTTGCTTGAAAGTTGAAACCCGCTTTAAACGCAGGCGTGCAATCGTGCACGCCGCAGTTTGCCATCAACTACAGCTCACCGATAGCTTTGGGCGCCACACGCGCCAATAGTTTATGGTTGCCGATAAGGTGACGCTTTTCACGTTGTGATTGCGCGGGAGAAAGTGGGCGGTGTTGTTCGAAATGTTTTCCTTTTTTAACCGCTGTCGCGTCATCAGCAGCTCAAGACCGCACGCAAGTGAAGAACTGGTGATGTGTGAAAAATCTTTCGCGGAGCGTTACCGTACATCTGCGAACAAGGGCGCGCGGGTTCGTTGAAGTAACATCGTTAAGTGTGGGTCGGCTAGGAGGCTGCAAACCCACCACGGGCAGGCCTCAGTCGACTGAAAAAGGCTAGCTGATCGAACTACTGTCTGTTGTTGAAGATCATGTTACGCTGTGAACAATTGCCAATCCAGCACCGAGCTTCCTGTGGTCGTGTAGATTAATTAGTTTACTTTGCCAGGGCAGATGTAGCTTGTACAGCATTTGTACCTTCCCACTAAAGTAACCCTCGTTAACGAGCAGAGGTAAGACCAAAGTTGGCCAGTTAGCCTATTTCGGGTATCAGGGCAATACACACGGTTGCATAATAGCGAAAAGATTAAAACCCGCGTGCAGTGGAATAACATACGTATCTGTTGGTTACACTTTTTCTTTGATGTTCGTTGAAAATGATGCTGCTGAGACCCGGTATGGGCGTAGTTTCAGGGCTAGGACAGGGCTATATTGTTTTTGTCCACCTGCTAGGCGTCAGCCGTCTCTTAAATAGTAACACGCCAGTGGCGCAACACCTGTCCGGTAATTTTAAATTATTGCGCATCGACGAAGCTCCTTTTAACTCAGCACTGCAATAGCTTCTGCGAAACGAATGAGACTAAGCCTTGCGTGAACCCAAAACAACTTATAAGTTGCGAACCTGGATCTCGCAAGCGCACATTCGCTGCACTTTGATTAGAGTGCAAGCTCGCGCGACCGGCATGTGACAGGAATGTTGCCCATGATGCGTGTCGTGCTGTCCAGTGTGCATTTTATGTTGTAGGAGGTATGTAAAAGCTAAGGTTATGAATGCGCTTTAGTAAAAATTTCGAGAAACAACAGATGCTTGTTCGACCCATTATTGGAGCAGAAATTTTAGACTGCGGTTTTTAGATGAAAGTTATGGGCAAGTGAACTTGTTTCTTTCATGTTTTCTTTTTGTCTGACTGCGCTCTTTACGTTAACCGTATTTCTGATCATTAGCAGGGCGAAAAGAACTAGAAACAAAGCCACTGCGTAGCATGTTGGTCTCACTGATAATTGCTAATATTTCTCTCATGCTGTGACATCACGAGGGTTGTTTTGGCCGCGCACAATCTACTGGAAAAGTCGTGCTCGTTTTGGCAGGTGACACTGGTTCTTACTATTTTAAGGGTACTTGGTGCAAGGTACCCTAGGTTAAAGAGTAGTGACTAGCCCAAGTACAATGTGTGACAACATGTTATGCGGGGTTAACTTNTCAACCACTTTGAATGAAATGGCCTGTTGGAGATGATTAAGGCCAGACTTTGGAATGCTTAGCACCGTAGCAGCCAAGTTCGTAAATGTCTCCTGACTAACAGTAAGGCTCCATAAAGGTGACGCAGTCGAATCAACCAGCAGAGTGGTTTACTAGAAAATTTATTTCACGTATTTTACGGATCTTCAGTCCTGAAAATTGCAAGCAGAGGCTTACGAGTGAAATGATTAATACACTAAAAAGCAAGATTTACACAGTTGACTCATCAACGTGTTGTTTGAAGCTGCTGGTTGCTTCATAGGTTGGCGTCAGTTTTGCTTTCCAGCTTTTGTATGATCAGTTTTATGGTCGCAGCGTGTGGTTGGAGGTTACAATTCGCATGCTTTGTAAAAATCTTGATTTATGTGTTCATCATTTCAATTGTAAGCCTTTGCTTGCACTTTTCAGGACTGAAGATGAGACAATACGCTGAACTATTTCCTATTGAAACAATGTGCTAAGTCAGTGGTTCCCAACCGGGGTTCCATTTACGATACTAAGGGATCCTGCGAACTATTGCGTGTTTTTAATATATGTTTAAAAATACATTTTCAACCTTTTTCCCGTTAAGTACCCCCGAGTCAAAAAACAATCAACCTGTACCCCCAGTAAGCTGACACTAAATTAAGTGGTAATATATTGACTAACAGTTGGTAACTAACAATTTTAAATGTTATTACAAAGGATATTAACAAAAGTATTTATTTCAAACACTATACTGAACATTAGTGTGAAGGCACGCATTTTCCTCTAGTACAGGATATTAAAAAATAGCAATGCATAAACTCAAATGCTATCCAAGTACTCCTGGAAATCTTCCCGTGAACCCCTGGGGGTTCTGAGAAACTGGGGGGTTCTGAGAAACTGGGGGGTTCTGAGAACCACTGCGCTACGGGGTGCCGTGAATTATATTTCTCTTCGTGGGGTGCCGCAAGCCTAAAAATGTTGGGAAGCACTGCTAGTTGATTCGATTACGTTGCCTTTGTGGAGACGTACTGCTNGAATGTGGATATGTGCAAGTCCGCATCACCGCAAATTATGAAAACAGCATGGCAAGCAGATTCCTTAAGCTCACAGCAAAACACCGGGAACGTTAAGAAATTTCTTCCTTTATTTTTGGATAAAAAACAAATTTCCTAATGCTTAACAAGCACGTTCGTTCTAACATGCATGATGAGTCCTGTGCAGTGTTTTGAGGGACCAAAACGGTCTCTCGAATTCCTCCAACGGTCTCTCAAAATATAGTGACCTGAGATCACATCAATGGAGAACAGTCTCTGAAATTCCTCCAAGCGGTCTCTTAAAATTTCCTTGCGGTCACCAAAGCGAAACCTTAAAAAAACCTGGTCCTGTGTTAAAATTAAGATTTTCTTCCGACTTCAGTTTTTCACAACAGCGAAGTAAGCTGCCGCAGTTGTACGACACATGTTTCATTTTTGTTTCATTAATGAAATCTTCAGCAGTTTCAAGGCCCATATCACAGAATTATAACACAGCAAAAGTGCAGCACAATTCAACAGGGTGTGCACAACACCAATGTGCGTACCGGGCCATTTCACTGAGGTGTACTAGGGTGCGGAAAGAGTGCACATAGCAGCATGACACGTGGCGTGGCAATATCTTAAAATCCGGATAAAATGTTGATGACTTGCCGAGTGTTTTGAAGTGGAGGGCCTTTTTCGCTCTTCAGTTCATTTTCATTGTGGGTCATTCAGATTTTTTGAAAATGAAAAGTGGGGGTGGAACAAGAAAGTTGAGAAACAATTATAGTAATTGGTAAAGCGCAGGTTCGTGAAAAATCGACCAAGCGGGACTGCGGAAAAAAGGTTAAAGGACACTGCACTAGCGCGAGTGCAAACATTAAAAAACGTGCGCCATACCAGCGATATCATCTCACCGTCATACAGAAGTGTTATACATAGAATTATATGCATGTTTGTCGTTAACGTTTCATAAATTTATTTTGTCATCGACGTTTGTAAGGCTGAAATTGCAAAAATGTCATGTAAAAATAACCGTACACTTGCTCATTAGCATTTTGAACTTTGTTAAAAGCTGAATGAATTCACATAAATGCTGCTTGCAGCATAACGGTAAGTACCTATCTGCCACACGGGCTCAAGCCTATCCACCAAATGATTAACTTTCTTCATTTGTGCTTTTGATGGAAATAGTAGGGCCTGGACTAGTAGTTAACGGAAATCTGTTAGAAAATTTTCTGATCATCATTTCGCCAAGTTTTTGTCATTCCAGCGCACGTTACACTATCATGCTCCGTATGTTCCGTACGCCCTCTGTACTTAACTGTTGCTTTTAATACCCCTGGTAAATCTCTAGAGGGGAAGAATTAATTATCTTTTTTGGCCACAACTTGCGAAACACCAACGCTAGATAGCCAGTCACGGGCTCTATAAGTTGCGGATTTTCGTTCGGTTTATTTTGGAAAAAAAGACAAAAAAAAGTAAATTCCCACTGAACTTCTTTCTCAGGCCCTGATGCCGTCATACAAAAATCCCTTGACTTTCCACAGCCATGACGTCACACCAAACGCATTTCAAACCCAAAAGTACCCTGAATTTTTAAAATCGAAGCTAGGAGACTTTCTACTTATTCAGAGGGTGTTCACAGCTCTCTAGCTCTACCGGCAAGTTACGACTGGACAAATCCGAGCCAAAAAGTCGATATGTCGGCTTCTCTGCGGTTCTCAAAAGGCTTGAAAACCTCGTCCTAGCAAAAAAGGCTGGGTGCTCGTGTTGCTGCTAGTGGCCGCGTGCCAACTCACTGACGGCTGTCGTTTTTACGTTTCGTCGACCTCAGCCGGTGCGGTCGGTCCGTTCGTTCGGTGCAAACGATGTGAACCAAGGCTTGTGAAGAAGGACCCGCGCGCCGTAATCACGTTCTGCTTACTGGTTGCGCTGGATGCTGGCGAACGGACGTGACGTTTCTTTTTCCGAGATTCGGTGAATCACGATCAGACGCAAGCGCGGTTTCGTTACGATCAGCAGAAGTTTCTTCTTTTTCTGACAGTTTTTTTTTTGGGAATAGTAAATGGCCCATTGCTGACACCAGCCTTCCCGAATGGGGAGAATGGTACAGTTTCGAAAGATGTTAATAAACTGGGGTTCGAGGACTGCGCGACATACCTTTGTTGCCACTACCTGACGTCTGTTTTGTTTGATTGCCTGTGACGAACGCGCGAAAGCGGATGTTTTTAATGCATCAGCAGCACGTCATCGGATGTCGAGACCAGCGCCTCCAAGCAGAGATCGATTAAAAAAACTCGCTGCCGCTTACACTTATTCGCGCAGTTGCGTCTTACGTATTCGCGGTACGTGGAGAACAAATTTATCCGTCTTGCTGTTAGACCCGACAGGCATCAGGTCACATGGGCTGGAGCTGGTATTGTTTTAAACGGCTAGATTGGTGCAGATTAAACAATGTCGTCGTGCAATTTGAGGAGAGGATATAATCGAACACAAGGAAAAGAGTGAAATTCTTTCTGGGAAGGTGTAAAGGCCATTCAAACCGAAACTTTTTCCATGAGTTTTCATTCTTGATTAATGACGTTGCCAATGCCAGTACGCAGTAACTTAAAAATTCTGTAAAGAGAACTTTTCCTGGTTGTTCAGCTTGTGTTGTCGTTGTGGGAGTCTCGTACCTTGTTTGAGTGGTAATCGTCGTCTGTCAGTAGCTGGTGCGTCACTTTGTGGTGCGCAAAGTATTTCGTGTTAATTTTTAAGACGAAGCGCCGGCCGTGAGTAGCAGCATTGCAGAGCGAAAAGCTGGCAGATCGTTGAGCGGGAAGATGGGAAGTGTTATACTCTTGCATGCTTATCTTTTTTATCATTAATTCAGTGGTTTTGCAAGACTTCCTCCACGTGAACAAGAACAAAATGTGTTGTTTACCCTGTAAAAGATTTTTGTCTGGCATGTGATATTTTGGATGTGATGGCTAAACGCAGTAAGCCATAACTTCTGATACGATTCTGTCAAGGTTGTGCAGCACAAGCAAATTTTTCTTCAGGTCTCTATATGCTTGTAAACGAGAGATTTTCAAAGTTGGAATGCTTGCGAGGTAAACAAGATGAATAACATAGTTGCGGTTTACAAAGTCAGTGAAATGGAGTTCGTTTACTAAAACCATCAGAAGGTTCGACCATGATTTCAAAATGGTAGCCGGATGGCATCATTTAATGACCAAATACCCCAATTCACTTCTGCGGTCGTCGGGAATTTTCCATAAATTACATGCCTTGTTGATGTTCATTTTCCTTCATCTGCATGCCTCGTTGTTGATGCCTCTCTCAAGCCTGACAGTCAAAGTATGTCTCAGCTCTGAGCTGAGCTGACAGTTGTTACCCTCACAGCGTCGTTCAGGATTCGTGCTGTGGGCACTGGCAGTCAAGCGAAGATAAACGACAGACTATTGCGACCCATGTTTCTTTTTAAAGAACATCCACGTTTGTGAATACCTGGATTCAAACCGTTGCGCAAGCGCCTCGTTCGAATGTGTCAAAGCTCATCTGTTTCGGTGAGGTCCCCTGTGACACAGAACTTAACTGGTGTTTTGTTTTGTCTGGCTGATATAGCGTGTCAGACATCGCAGGACAGGGTCTGGAGAAACGTACGCGCAATTTTAACTAACGTCCCGCGCAGCAAAGCAGGTTGTCTCAACACGAGAACCTGTCGCATAATCTCGCTCGTGTCGTGGAACCGTTTAACGCGAACTGTATTTCATGCTTGATTTCAGGCCATCCTCGGTTTCGTTGCTTGCGATCGCTGACGTGAGCAGTGCTTGGAATCATGGGGGGACATTACTCCCAGCAGGATCGCAACCAGCTGATATTTTCGGGGGATGCGAAAGGATTATAACCCAACAACCAAAAGTGTTTTTGAACATTTCTAGGGGGCAATTACTCGGTTGTCCCCCTGGTTGCGGGCCTGGCTCTTCCAACGGCATAAATTGTTGTTAAGGAACGGTGAAGTATCAGCGCAAATAAGAAGGTATTTTTTTTTTGCTTTGTTCGTTCTTTTCCCGCAGGACGTTCAGCGTTGTCGTGAAACCGGTAAGAAGACCATTTCTGCCGAGGTATTGTTTTCAGTCGTTCTCTTCCGTCAGATTCTGAAAGGATTTCGTGGAAGCAGTTCAAGATATCGCGACGTATTTTTTAAGTCACTAGAAGTGATGTATTACCTGCTGCTGGCACGCATGATCCTTGGTTCCTGTCGGATGGAGGGCACGCGCTGAGTTTTTCCCGCGCGTGAATTTACGAGGGTTCTGCCGAAGCAGAACTACGTACGTGCTGCTGCTTTGCGCTTCGGAAAGTGCTCCAAGAGAAAAAGTCATGTAGGTACGATGGAGCAAACATGTAGTGCTTGCGCAAATGCTACAGTTTGTTGCACTCGCATTTCATGCGAATATCGTAATGTGCTCGATAATCTGACGTCGGAAGATTTCTGTTCTAAATGCATCTGTTTTTTTCCTGTATGCGGACCTGAGGTTAGTCTTAATTGACGTTGCAGTGTTTCTTAGAAACACGTCACAAGGTTCGCACAACACGTCATCAGGCTCGAAAATCAAGTCAGCGCGCGAGCAGCCAGTTCAGTCGAGTCTTAATCATCTGAGAAGCAGCCGATGTTGCGTATTGTTGTCGTTGCGCTTCCCATTTGTGTGTGAACAGTGAGCACCTTGACCCAAGAACGCTTCAGGGGGCAGAGGAGAGCCAGTCAAAAAATATGACCGAGGTTTCAACAGCCAGAACGCAAACGTGGATCTGCCTGAGGGTCGTTGAGTTGGTGTGTCTGAGTAAGGCCTCCTAGTCTGAGTAACTCGATAGAAAAGTCGTGTGCACTGTCGTCAAAGCGGCTCAACCGCAATTCGTTAGTTACAGCAAGGTGGCAACAAATGCCTTTCAAAACTAGAGCAACCCAGGAGCGCTGGTCCTGAGGTGAAAGTTCCGTTTTCTTTACGTTCCAGACAGCCTACGCGTTTAACTGTTCGGCCAGTGCAGTTTATTGCCAGGAAATTTGTCTCTTGTGTGAGTAGGTACGGGCGTTGGTAGGTTGTCGAACGAATCATTAGCCCGGTTATTTCCTGGTTATGAGATACACCGGTGTAAGTAACAGAACAAATTAAGCTAGCCAGTGCCAACCACCCGCGGTTTAACCTTAAAGAACTGGTATCAGGACAACTTCCACCTGGGATAATGCCTTTTACACATCACATACGAGCTATAAAATTCAGTTTTATTTTTGCATTATTGTGTTGCAGCGCGCAGAGGAGTTCTCGCGACACGGCGGTTGGGACCTACTGTGCTACGGTATTGTTGCTTCAACAGACTTTAGGAGTGAGTTGCTGTTGCTGCCATGTAACTCACAAATCACAAGCTAGGGCAGGGGTCTCCAAACTACGGCCCGCGGGCCAAATCCGGCCCGTGAAGCCATTCCATCTGGCCCGCGAAGCCATTTTGTCAATGAAAAAATAATATATTTA
>JGI24158J21664_10011738_pt1 | contig 11637 bp, 5 predicted proteins | sample Ectturendosymbi3_FD_21664 | JGI IMG/M metagenome (IMG submission 21664)
AATGTGCACAAACTATTGTTTTCGAAAAGACTCCTCAGAAGGTCCATCCTCCTGCAATCTAGCCCGAAAACCCAGTCCGACGACGTTTGTAAATATAACATGGCGTCTTGCAATCTTGAAAGATAGATCATTAATTTTCTTGAAGGTTTCATCGAAATAATTCGATAGGTTTTAAAATTCATATCTACTGAAAGCAAACTTACACTGATTTGTTTAGCAAACTAACAAAGCACTTTTAATAATCAAAGGGCAACGTACTAACGTGGGACAAGCTGTACTAACTTGTGCTTAATAGTGTTACACATTGTTTGATTAAAGAGTTTGTTCTTGCATTTCGTAATGAAGCTCAGCTACATTGTAAATAAAGTATGTTTATATGTAATTATCACTAATACTATTTGTCTTTCATCTTTTCAATTTGCAATCAGCTGTTTTTCGCTCATATTTTTATTCTTGTATATATTTTCTAATTTACATGAGTATCTACTGTTGAGACCGCTCAGTCGGCGCGGTGTCGCACGCGCTATGCACCACGAACGAGATGTGCCCTAAAATTACCCTCTATGTATAGGCATGTGGCGCGAACAAACAATAATGCAGTCATCTGGACGGACTTATCTCGGAAGAGTGATCGTTGTCTATAATCTGTACTGATCGTGAACGGTTAAATGTGGTGACTAACGATGACCAAGAGGGCCTGCGATAGAAAGGGTACAAGAGGTACATCGTTCCATGGCTGATTGGTACTGGGGTCCGGGAGGATGAAAGTAACAACTCTAAGTTTTTCTGTAATCATGCCTAAAATTACTTATATAAGCCGGTTGCCAGTATAACAATTAATTTAATTCTAAGTCTTAGCAGGGTAGTTAATTTCGCTATAATCTGATTACTGTAAGGTATACAAGTTTCGACGAAGGTTCCAGAGACTAGGCATCCCGGTATCTGTCTTCGTACCCCCTGGTAAAATTTATCTCAGAGGCCATGGCTGCGATTAGTGGAAGCTAAAAGTGAGCACGGCGTGCAGGTTATCTCTGTTGTTGCTTGCTGCCACAGTGTGAGGCTTTGCACGCTTGCCGCTCGGAGTTTCAGATCGTAACAGTATTAACCGCTTCAAATGACGCATTTCAAACGGTCCGAGCAACTCTGTAAAAATCTAGAAAATAAGTCCAAAACTAGACATTGCGAGAGATTGGTAAATGCAAAAGCAACTAAACCAACAACACAGCGACCGCCACCTCTGATTCTTCTCTCAAGAGGTCCCGGTCGCTCCGGCACGGAAGGATCGAAACCAACCGCTTCAGATTTGTTGATGACGTCTCCTTCAGAATAGCCGCTTATTGAAATCTTCAAATTGTAAATAAAAGAAGAGCTACAGTAAATGTCTTTGCTCAAATTGCTATGACACTTAGCAAACTATTCGAAATTACAAACTTTTTAATCGTGTCTTACTTCTGCTTCAAAAATATACACTCCCCTGACTATGGATTTTCAGTGATACGTTCCACCTCTGTGAAAATACAGTTAAAAGTAAAGAGAGTGAAATACGGCAAATAGTTATTTTGACGGATCGTAATTCTTGTTATGTTGTAGGTAATATTTTTTAAAATTGCAGAACATTTAGTATTTTATCTTCCATTCAAGTGAAAAGAATCATTTCTACAGAGAGCAAAAATGATTGCAAATGCATATATCTCAGACGTTTTTGGTTGCTCACTTGTTTGAAGCTTTGGCATGCAAATTGAGCGTGTCAATATTTTATCAAAACATCATCATTGCGTACATTTATCGTCACAGTTATGCGAACAATAGATATTTGTAATATTTCAAGTCATAAATGCTGTAAAAGCTTGGTTTGTTTCTAACTGAATACAAAGATGTGATGCAATTGCCACAGCGGCGTGCAGAGGTCTGATGATGCCCGGGTTAAACACTTGATTGTATTCCCCCTCCAAATTCTATTACTGATGAATGTGAGAAATACAGGCACAGCAAAAATACCTGTCCAAACCTTTGCCATGTGGAAAAGGATTTACACCACAAAAGCTTTGCCTTAGGTTAGAAAAAAGAAGAGAGAAAAGCTGTACGAGTCTCGTACCAGGGTACGCAGTAGTAGTATGGGACGTGAACGTTGTAAAACGTACATGCAAGGGCATATAGTTTGCGAGCATTTTTGGCGAGGATGCAAAGTGAAATACGCTTCAGAAAGAACGCTGGCATTCTGCTAAAAAAACAGTTTTTCAATGTATCTACTATCTTACTTGGCGCCGAAACTGTTTCAACAGCTCCGAACGATGTTCTTTCTGAAAAATGAACTGTAATATTTTGATCTTTTTTACAACAATTGAAAACGAAGAATCTTTCGCCAAGTCGTTACTCACGATATATTTCTGCTGCACAGTCAGGGGCATAACGAGGGGGCAAGGGGGGCGCCACTCCCCGGGAACCGAGTCACTATGGGGGCACCAAATCACTGCGGGGGCTGCTAACAAGTTCCAACAATGTCACAAGTACTTTGTTCCATACAGTACATTTGTTTCCGAAAGACCTCAGGTTCGAACATGGGGGCATCAAACTTTCTTCTTGCTCCGGCAGAACCGTCGCCAGATAGTTTTCAATAGAGGGGCTTTGCATTTGTGTGGGGGGACTTGACATTCTAAAAATTGACAAAAACTGCACTGAAGTGTGTCATGTTACAATTTGGAGGGGCTTGGAGATTGGCTTTGGGGGGCTAAGCCCACCGAAGGCCCGCGTGGCGATGGGACTGTGCTCCGGGCGCCATCTAACCGCGTTGCGCCCCTGTGCACAGTACGCATCGCCATTAAAAATGAAACCAAGCAGACAAGTCACCATCGAAACATGAAGCGTTCTTTACTCATAAATACAACTTTGATTAGCAAGTTCAAGAGGTATCGGTTTTGTTTATGGCACGATCCACTTTTATTATGGCCTCCGTAACGAAATGATAATGAAGTTACGAATGATAAAATAACGCATTCAATACTTTTCAGCAATCGCTTCCATACTCGCTTTCCGCTTGTGCACCTTGCACTCCCCTGGTTTAAGAACTCAAGCTCTAGAGAAAATTAAGAGATATTTTGAAGACTACAAGTCGCAGATTAAAAAGAGGCTAGCACGAGTCGGCCAACCTAAAAATAGGAAAAACGAGATAAGGTGTGAGGCCTTAAGATAACGATAGCAGTGGTTCATCTCTCTCTTGGATCATTTAACATAGATTTGCATACCCCTTCAGGCACCTTTTCACCAGATCCATGCAGTATGTTTTACTTGCCTTACAATACGAAGAAACATTTAGTTACCATATTTTGATGAAATGGAATTTTTGCAATTTCACTTTTGGATGCCCCCTGCCTTGGATGCCCACGGCCGTCGCCGCGTTCGCCCCCCTCTGCACGCCACTGCATTGCCATAAACCTTGAAGCGTTCAATTGTTCTATCAGTTATACCACTGTGTCTTGTTTCTTTTTCTTTCCATCCACAAACTCATCATCGGTGCCTTCCTCTGAAAATGCAACACAAGATTTTCATTATGTGTGCCGACCTGCTTTGCCAACAATGCATGCCTCAAATTAAAAGGTTGATAAACATTTAACGAATAACGTTTCGGGATTTTTGCTATTTTTTAAACCCAGATTTTACAAACATGAAAAGCTTTCGTTTACTCTTTTTCGCGAATTCGCTGCATGTGAAACCACGGTATACATTAATGCAAATTGACATGGGCGTCCGCAGGGGGGACAAACGGGCGTTTGCTTCCCTGGAAATTGGAAGAACCAAACATATCTACAAAACCTAAGGTCATAAGCTCAATTACGATTAATTTATTTAATTCTTGCAATGGCAGTTTGTTTGCCGGTATGACACTCACACTGCACAAGAGACAGTTTCACTGTTCTGATGTCATGCAATGATGAGCTTGCAGTTCAATCATGTCCGCTCCTTGGCGTGCAGAAGTAGGTTGCGAAACGTGCGAGCAGATTTTGTTACTGTTGGTCTTTATTGCCTAACAACAAAATGGCAATAAAGCTTCAAATGTTCTCTTCAAGTTACAGTAGCAGGTGTTTTTCCGCATGTGACTGTTGAACTCGGACATCTTCGGCAGGTAATACAGCGAGACAATCAGTGGTGCTAGCGGTAAGCAACGGAGTAATATACTGTGTGAAAAGAAACATGAGTGCAAAAGGATCATTGCTTCGTCAACAAAGCGCAAATTTTGTGACTGTTGCCCTAACATGGCGCACTTTCTTTGTGATATTGAAAGGGTAATGCGTTTTATGAACGTCCAATTACATTGCATCATCACCAATCTGAAAAGAATAAACAAAATTTGGATTCCCTCTCCGGGATGAATTTGTGCGGACGCCCACGCAAATTGTTGAACAGCCCAATAATGACGCATGTTACTACTAAACACGTGTGTTGTTTCTTTAGAAGACAGGTGTGAGGAATTAACTTACCAATGAAATCTTTGTTTTGCTTCTTATCATCATCACCTTGCATTAAGTTTTCATCTGGATCCTTAGCACATGATAAAATGCTGGGATGAATGACACCAGTTGTTTCGAAACCCTGCGAAGCAGTTGTAGATAAGTAAAGCTTGGATATGTGTCATTTTCCTACATTTCTTCACCTTGATGTTGAACTTTCGAAGAATTAACTGTCATGCTCCGCTTTCATAAATTTACGGTGATTCTGTTGCACCTATCCGCATTTCAAAGGCAATTTTCTCCAAAAAAGACAAAGCAGTTTTGCTTGGAAATACATTTTGCGTTAAAAAACGCGTTTTCTTTCCTGCAAAACTGTAAGCAAAACCTTACTGGTGAAACGATGAAAAACTAAGGCAAGATTTAGAAAAAGAACGCGAACTGTAGTTTCAGACACACTCTGTGTCCATTATGCTGTTTTCCTTTTATGCAGATGCATAGATCGGTTAATTCGTGGATGCAGAAAAATTCAAAAAATCAAAATTTCAAGTTGGTCCAGGTTTTGAAACAACCCTGAAGAAAGCATCGTTCTTAGCTTTGTGTGGCATTTTCAGTAACCTTTGATCAAGGTTTCAGCGTTATATTTGGCAGGTAAGTAAAATCTCAGCTATAAATTCGGTTTCTGGCATTTTCGCTGCGGCAAAAAACGAAAATCTAACCTCTAACTCGTCAAAGGTTCTGCCGCAAAAACAGACGAGAAAGTATGTTCAAGCGGACTTATCCATACTGTTCTGCAGCGATCGTTTCTCGTTGGTAGCACTCGATTTTAAACCACGTTTTGTTCCCGTCTCGGAGGTCAAGGCCTCAAATACATCACTGTTGTTTCACTAAATGTCGGTGTCAAGTGAAATTTCTGACCTATTATTGTTTGTCAGTCATGTTGCTTCTCAGTGCAAAGGAATAAAGTTTGGGGATTACTTTTTTGGTGTGTGTTGTGTAAATTAAAACTTTTAGGTTAGATGTCAGATAGTCAAAACAAGTTACAGTGCAGGGATAACTATAACCACTGAAAAATATTGGACTTAATGTTAGACCTCAATTATTTTTATTTTTCTAACCCAAATCCTAACCCAACATATTTACCTAAATGCCAAACCCTAAGCCCTAATCATCAGTTTTCTCAGCGTTATTGATGTGTAGAGTATTACTCTGTGCATGTGTGCATGGCGTGAAGTCATAAATTTCGCAAGTCAGAAAATTCGCTTGACACCGGGATGGTAGTGGTAGCAGTGTATTGCTTTTTGCGACAAAATAATGGTTCACACACTCATGACGTCATGCAGCATTGCGTAGTAGAATATAGTGCAGAAGCTATAGCATATTTAAGAGCAAAGTTCTATACAAGCAACAACATTTACTGGTTCCATAGTGACAAAAGATTAGTGAAAGACCACACTGTATGCACATACAAGTGAAACACAGACTGTGTATGCACATACGGGTGAAACGTAGACTATGGCTGCAGACAAGCCCACAGAGTGCACTTAGCTTTGTGAATGGATTGCTGCAGGTTTATCAATAGCTTTTACCAATTCTGCTTTCTCGCTGTAGCGGAATATACAGTAGAACTCAAGGAGTTTTTAATGCTCTTGTAAGTTGAATTAGGCCAGCAACCATGGTGGGGACAAAATGAACAATTGAAACCGCTCCAGAAATTTTCATGCATTTATACTTCATGTAAAAACTCTCTGAACAAATTATTGACTGCTGTATTCTGACCTGAGAAACTTGTTTCGGCATGGTTCAGTTTATTGCAATGGTAGTTTTATATAGCCTGCGCGCAAAGAACGGTTATTTAGATATTCGAGAGTGAATTGTCCAACCACCGTTTTCTTACCATTCAAGGTTTTGAAAGTGCAGCCCAAGTGTTAAATGCTTTAGCTTCAAAAGGTGCGGAATGCGCATGAAGTCACCAACTGTACAAAATATCCCTCCTAAAATCAGCAATTAGAAGCTCTCGGTTCATTGTAAAAGCTTTCGAGGAATCAGCCGACTGGGCTCTGCTTTCACCGTTTTGCGATGATTCAAACTTGCGCATATGTGAACTAAAGTAACTTCACTCCACAGGTGAAACAAGCAAGGAATCTATCGCAAACTTTTATCGCAAAAATTTGCGATGGATTCCTTGTTACTTCACCTGTGGAGTCTTTTGCGGGACATGAATACATCGCACAGTCGACTCAACACCAGTGGCTCGAGGAATGGAAGAAGTCAGGGTCCCACTTCATTCCCTTCCACCACCCAAAGTGGAAACCCCGGCCTTGGGCTCAGCCGCTCTGCGTGGTGTAAACTGAACCGCGAGTCGGACGCTTCCGGGAATCACTACACCGATGGAAGATGGCACCTGATCCTTGGTGTCCATGCGCTTCTGGAGAAGCTCAAACCGCGAAACATATCATAAGTGGGAATGTGCTTCGTTACGGATGCCTGGAGCGAATGCATATCTTGCTTCACCCCCGCCGGCTCTGTGCGCCTGGTTGGAGGAGAATGATCTTGCAGTTTAATCATACGCACGACGACGACGGCATGTGGAGTTAAGTCACTTGAATACAGACATGTACAAGTTTGAGTCACCGCAAAAAGATGTAAGGAGAACTCAATCGGCTGATTCCTCGAAAGCCTACAGAAAACCTAGAGCTTTTATTTATTTGAATTCAAGTAACTAGTCTCCACAAAAGTGACAAATAAGCGAATCAGTCGAGCAAACTATTTTTATAGGAAATCGATTTCATGTGACACTACGCATCCTCAGTTTTGAAATTTTATTCATATAGAATCTCCAATCATAATTTTTTTTTTATTCCTTTCTTTATAAGTTCTGTTTCCTCATTAGTAGATTCAATGCTTATCCGTCTTTTTCATAATATCTGAAAAACCTTTTGCATCAAAATTTGCAAAAAATATATGAAACAAGTAGAATTTATCTAATAACTGAGAAAAATCACAGCCAACCGGTCGGAAAGCAGTTGTTTTTCTTATGCGAAGCTGTAGCATCCCAATTTTGGTGTTACATTCAGGCAACGGTCACATGCAAAGATCCACGTTATGTTTTTGCGGCTGAACACATGAAGACAAACAGAATTTTAGTAAGATCGTCGTGACAAAGGAAATCTCTGTATGTTTAACCGATGGTCGATGGACACTTGCTAAAAAACGGCATCTTGGAGTTTGTGCCTTACACATGGAGGCAAATTAAAATTCAGAGAAAATGCCATGATAGAGAAAACCATTAACTGTTTCACTTTGGACAGGGCTATGTCAGGTTTTGAACGTAGGTGAAACGAAATTTTCGTCAACGCCAACTTTGGTGTAGAGTCAAAAAAATGAAAAATAGCAGTGAAATTTGTTGATTTGAATTATGTTCAAGCAAATTCACGATAACAAATTTAACGCGAAGTGCTTCATCCGTCATCTCAAACAGAACACTTTCTGCAGTTTCTCCAATACGTTTGTTTTTCAAAAGGGGGCGGTAGGCGTTTGAGCATATAGTACGCCCTGTAGCATACTCGGAAATCTAAGCTCACAAGTGAGTGAGGATGGTGATTTGGTGACGTCCGCTGCTTATGCGAAATGAATTTTCAGCAGTGATCGCTTATGTTCAAAACCACAAAATTATTTTGAAACAAGAAACATAGAGGTTATATGCACAACGCGATTTTACAGCAAAATGAATTTTAATTTGGCAAAGTATTTGGTTTTTGCTCAACAGCAGAACGTTGAACGAGTAGCAGAGAACAAAAATGATGTGTTTGCCGTGCCTCGTTTTGTGATGATGTAAACTCCTTAAACGAAAATAGTTCCACAGAGAAGAAATTACTGATTTTCGATGGGAGTAATAAGGAATGTGAAAAATTGCGCCCGAAATGTGAAAAAAAAATTTGAAAAAAAAAAATTGAAAATGTGAAAAATTGCGACCGAAAAATCGCGCCCGATATCTAGTATGCCTTTTACAACCCAAACCAAAAGACAGATGCTTAGATGTTTCATGCGAAGAAAGCAGGGAGCAAAGACAAGATAGCGGATTTCAGTAAAATTTTTAGAGAACAAACATCACAACGTACAACTTCATCGGCGAAGAATGCACATCAAAGTGAGCAAAAACTTCAAAGTTGGTGCAAAACGTCTACAGCGTGACAATATCAACATTTGAAAGAAATTGTGCTGCGTGTTAGATTCATTGTAAAAACTTAATGCTGGATGATTAGTGTTGGTCTAATACGCAATGATATTTAACATGACGATGAGATTCGTTACAAAAGTGACCGTCACCATTCAGTAGGATTGTTTCCAAGCAGTGCAACCCTTGGCAAACAAAAAAAGCTTAACTTTCTATGCCCGTTTATGCTAACCCGAAAAAAACACTTCAATTTTCAATTCGGTCACTTTTGAACAGCGTTTTCCAAGGTGCTTAGCGAATAGAACTATAGAACCATAGGCGGATCCAAGATTTTTTTAGGGGGGGGTAAAGGACGAGTTCATCCGGATGTGTATTGACTACATAGCAGTGAAGACCCAGCTGCTCAGGTGACTTTTTTAACAAACACGGTTAATAACCATACACATTTTGGCCAAATCGCATTCTCACTATTACCCAGGCTTACTTGAATATTTCCGGAGCAGAAGTGGCCATCACAACAATTCAGAAATTATTCTCAAACTTACCTAACTTTTGAAAAGTAATGATTGTCGAAAAATGTTATTATCAGCAAAATAAACACAGGTCCGCGCCGAAATAACGCGTGGAGAGGGCATAAAAGTGATACAAAAAATACACGAAAAAAACGAAATGCCGCCAGTAACGTTTGTTGGCAATCTGTACAAGGCCCATGCAGTAAAATGTTCGAAAACTGCAGATATGCATGGAAAAGAAGTACATGACATCCGGACTTAAAAATTTGTTTGTTTTCGCAAAATTTTCCGATTGTTATTACACATAACGATTGTCTACGCAAAAAGGTGAAATTTGTTTACAAAAATACCTGCCAATCAGTGGCAACTGTTTAAAACAAACGCTATGGTTATCAAACCATTTGACCACAGAAAATAACTTGAAGGTCGAAAAAAGGTGTTTTTTTCGAAAAGAAGCACAACTCTTTCCCCGGAAATAATGTTTGGGGTACGTGCATAGGCGCAAGCATGAGGACCAAGCGAGCCATTCTCCCCAAATTTCTAGCGTTTCTTGTCAGTTTGTGCTTTGAGAGGCGGTGTCGAAAACAAAATACTGTTACTGGCTTAAAGTCAACGATTTGCCCGCCCCAAATTTGTGGGCTGGCTTACTGGCTATGCCACCGGGTTTCGGGTACGCGTAGAGACAAACATCCCAACGAACTCGAAGCAGTAAATGTTGGTTTGCCATGGAAGGTGTTTATTGCATCACAAGGGCAATGAAAATGATCAGACAATGTTTCTCACGTCACAGCGGGAAATGTTAAGTTTTTGCAGCGAGTCAATGACCAACTTCTGCTCATCCATTCAATTGTTTGTACGAAACGCGACCATATCGTAGTAACGCAATTTTAGAAATACTGCGCAGAAGGTTGAAAATTTTGTTTATAGACAGCAGAATATGGGTCGATAAAAAAGTATCTGATTTCGTGATGAGCTGAACGTTTGTTCAAAAATTGTGGCTGGCAGGTCTAATGTTAATCAGTAGTCATCTTTAGCATCCAGGTGTGGCCAAACTGTCGCTCGCGAGCCGCATGCAAAGGTTCGAAGAGCCGCATGCGACTCTGAGCGTTCCGAAAAATTACATACTTGTTCTTCACTTTCGATTTCGATTGCAAAGTGTAGAAACATTGTAAAATGGTACTGTGGTACCTGGCGTGTCGTATAGTATTACTTTGTCATTCCAAAAATAATTGGATCGTTCCAAAAACAATTATGTCACAGAAGCTTAAATTGCAAATAAATTCATGTTTTCAGATTTTTATGTGGAGGCTCTTTGTAACTTGGATTTTACGATATGCGGTTCATACATAGATCAGGCTTGGACAGTGGTGTCGGAGGCGGGGGTGCAGAGAGTGCAAGCGCACCCCCAAAAGTTTTGATGTGGTGAAAATCCGGGCAAAATCCCTTAAAATCCGTGACAAATTTGTGGAAAGTTGGGCAAAATGTGTGAAAACCTTTGCAAAATCGTTTTATGTGCTTTGATTTTACGAAGATGATGCCCGAAATGAAAATGCAGACGTTTTCGTTTTTTTGTTTTGGAGATCATGACTTTTTTCGTTTTTGTCGGGCAAGTTATGGTAAATTTGGACAAAAATGGTGCTTGAAGTGCTTTCATTTGAAAAATGCGCCCAAACTAAAATGAAATTCAGTCGTTTCTGGTTTTTTTTGAAGTCATTTTCTTCGGAGTTTTTTCGGGCAAGTTTGGGGAAATTTGGACAAAAATCCTTTGCACCCCGAAAAATTTGCCTGCTCCTACACCTATGGGTTTGGCCACCCCTGGCATAGCCTATAGCAAATCTACCGCACTTTGTTTTTTTTAGAATCACTGAGTGCTCTGACTTAATCGTAGTTAGCTGCATTGTTAAGTTCGTTGTTGCGTTTGTTGTTGTTTTTTGGTGTTTTCGCTTAACTAATAAAATGAGCTGCTCTCATTCATGAAAGCTTGTGGAAAAAACACAGGCCTATAGTCTACTGCTTATTCAACTTTTGTCTCATTCAAATTGTGTCCATAAGAAGCCCAATCTTAACCAAATGAAACAAGAGTTTAAATACTTACGTGCGTTTTATGTAACATTGTGACCATAGTTTTGTATAAAAACTTGCTTATTAGAAGTTGGATTTTAGCGAAATAAATATTCGGACTGCCCAAATTAAACCAAAATAAGCTTTGAATATTGGTATATTCGTCCATATCTCTGTGCAAGAAATGGTTTATTTAAAAGCTGTCCAAAAATCACCCCAATGGATCTTTCTGCGTCGGGAAAACATCGATCAAAAAACGTATCTGATAAAATTTAAGGGGGGCTTCAGACCCCTTAGCCCACCCGTGGATTCGCCTATGAGAACAGTTTTGTTGCAAGTAGGAGGGCAACCCAGCGAGGTCGTTAGGGCGTAACTTTGCACTATAAACATTCGATTTGGGCAAAACACTTAGCAAAACAATTAAATGTGTTACTTGAAAAACAAC
>JGI24158J21664_10011742_pt1 | contig 11636 bp, 6 predicted proteins | sample Ectturendosymbi3_FD_21664 | JGI IMG/M metagenome (IMG submission 21664)
TCCTGTGGAGTTACCACTTTACTGTGCTGTTTTGACCAGTGCTGCTGGGGCTGTATACACTCGCTTACATCGACTGTGCTTGTTTTAAATTAATAAGTAATGATTCGCCTTTTCTATGTTTTCTCAAATAACATAGGCCTACTTCAATACTAGGTAGGAGACCAGAACATGGGAGCTTCATCAGGGCATCACCTCCTGTCCTTACACAGAAGAGTTGGTATTGTTTTGTAACGAACAAAACAATTGAAATTTTTCTGAGTCAAAACAAATTTATTGAAGCGTGGGAACGGCAAACACCTCGAATATTCAATTGGTTCACCGACATTTTTCGAGTGAAAACATGTGTAGACCCTCTAAACGCTGCCAAAATTTTCAATGTCCATGAATTTCTTCATGGAATTTGTAAATAAGGCGACTGGTTTGAGGTTGTAAAGTCCTAAGAGGAAAGTGAAAATGAACGTTTGCAGTATTTGGCCGTTTGCACAAATTTGATGATTTTTATTGTCTTGATATTTGGCAATGTGCCAGATATTTTGTTGCAGCATTATTCGAGGAGTTAGCTTTAACTACCATCAGAGTAACGCGAGGTCTCGAGTCTCGGTCTCGAACTTCCAGGTCTCGGCGTCGGTTTCGGCTTTTATGACAAAATCTCGGTCTCGGTCTCGTGTCGAAATTTGAGCCAGGTCTCGGTCTCGGACGTTACGGTCTCTACTGCATCACTGCCACTGGGCTGTTAAAAACACCAAGAACACTGCTTAAAAAACAGGCAAAAATGGCACAGCATTGATACCTTTCTAAACACATTCAAAATCAACACAGAAGTAACATGACTGAATACTCATTCTTCAAACGCATTATGTCCCGAAATGCAAAAACACGGCAAAGCGTGTGTGGCAACTGGCAAGTTGTCTGTAAGGATGCCAACTGTGTTGCAATGCAGAAATAAATATAGCTATTTGGTGCTTCCGATGCAAAAAAACCACAATTGAAATAGATCTGTAAAATATTTCGTTTTGCGTATAAGATTCACATTCAGCAAAATTTCAATATTAAGATGGTATCAAAACGCTTGAAATTACACCAGTTTTCATTGGTGTGGCACGAACTGTTTCCTACACAGAAGAATGGGTGTGGGAAGGGGGGCTCGAACTTGATAATTTCAGCAAAAAGGTTGTTTTCTTAGTTTGGAGCGGTAAAAACAAATTTCACCACTTTTGGCTCCCCATTCTAGAAAAACTTTTGGAAAAATCCACTAGTGGCCCCCCTGGAAAAAATCTTTCCGATACCCATGGACAAAAACATGTAAAATTACACCGTTTTTGTAAAAGTTGAGCAGCACCAATGCTGTAAGCAAGCCATAACAGGATAACAAACTGTGCACGGTGTCTTTTGACAGACAAATACGAAATCCTGCCAAATTCACTGCCAAGTTACAGATATTATTTTACAAATAATACTGACAAAATAGGCCTACTATCAAAATTCTGCAACATGTTTTTCTATAAACGATTTACTTTAACAATGGACCCATTAAACTCATTTAGGCAAAATTCGTCATTGAAAAGTGGAGGGGCCAGGCCCCCCAGAAGTAAATACGTCACTTATGGGTCTAAGACTAACCAGGGATATCTAGAAAGGGAGTTTCTAGAAAAGGAGTTTCTAGATATCCCTGGACTAACTCCAAAAATTTTGTGTGGTTGAAGTATTTCCAGTAGCCTACTATAGCTTGCTGTGGGTAGACTACCTGACATCTTTCCGAAATGTTTTAATTTACACAACAAACCTCAAAAAAGTATTTACCAAACTATATTTCTTTATTCTGAGAAGCAAAATAACTGACAAACAATAACTGGTCAGAAATTTCGCTGAGGTAAGAAATTTTGCTTGACACTGGATGCGGGGTCATTTTTCAATTTACGGCAGCTATGTCCAGCCCGCGGCTAGAGGGCCGCATGCGGCCCAGTTGAGGGTTTTGTGCACTGTGCAGCCCAGTTTAGTTTTCGCTGTAGTAAAAGTTTCCTGCATACTGATAACCTGTCCTTATTTTAATAATCTTGAATTTGACATTTTTGATGCAGGTGGTCCTCAGTGCGACTTTATCATGTCTGTTACCTTTGCAGTTAGGATTCGAACACTTTCAGTATATTAGTTTAAGCTAAATTTAGTATAAACCCTTAAATGTGCGGCTCTCATTAATATGTCATTCAATGTGCGGCCCTGGTCAAGATAATGACATACTTTTTGGCTGAGTAAGCCATTTGGGTTGGACATAGCTGATATAGGGTTTTAGGTCATGTGACAAGGACAATATGTTAATCCAAGCATATTGTGCACGTCACATGACTAATTCAACCAATCGGGTTCGCCTAATGGCAAAATAGCTCCAACAGTGTTTTTGTCACGGATGGCAAAATAGACACCGAAATTTTAGTTGTGCTAAAATTTTCCGATTTTAGAGATTTGATGAAATTGGAAATGCCAAAAACGGCAGTGTGTTTTTTCCCTTGTGAAGCAAAAGCGCTGCTGGAGCTATTTTGGCTTCAACCAATTAAGTTTAGCCAAAGGCAAACTAGTTTCAGCAGTGTTTTTGCCCAATGAGGCAAAATAGACCCTGCAAAAAAAGCACGATTTTACATGGGGGGATCAAGATTGGATCGGACTGATGATTTTCGAAAAATTGGTAGATCAGGACTGGATCGGATTCAACTTTATTGGGTCAGGACTGGACTCGGACTGAAATATTTCTCAGTCCGCTCATCTCTGCCAGGTAGTGCTGAGCAGTGTTGCCACTGCTGTTTTTTTCACTAGATCTGGGGTTTTTCTATTTCATCTGGGGTTCTAGGGTTTATATTGAAAATCTGGGTTTTTTTCGCTCTGGTCAAATTTTAGAAATGCATGTTATATTACTGTGTTTTCCATTCAAGAATACAGTAGTTTCACAGGGGCAATGTGCAGAGTCAGTAGCCAGTACAGTTGAGTAGGGCTAGGGTTAACCAAATTGTTTGAAATCAGTGTTTTACAGATTAAGCACTGATGAGGCATAGGTCAGTACACTTGCCTATCGCTGATATGTCACGAGCTGGTTCGTTGTGCATGATTTTGGAATGCTTTTTTTGGTTTTGAAGATGCTGTGGTTGAGAATCTGTTCATTGTTGTACAGGCGCATTGTCACTGTGATAGGTATGAATGTAAAATTTTGGGTACCCTGTAAAAGGCGGAGCTCCGTGAAGAACGGAGCTTGGTTGCGGAGGTTTGATGACGTAACCAGAGTCGCTAAAACTGATATTTTGCGTTGAGCAATGATAACTGAACGGTAGTAAAAATAATTTTATTGCAAAAGTTGATATTACACTACAGCAAAAGAAGTCTATTCCAAAGTTTGATAATTTTTGCTTATCTGAGTTTCACAACGGTTCGGGGACAAAAAATATGTTTCAACAGTTGTGACTGTATAAAACTTTTAAACATCGCAAACATATGTATTAGATGTTTGGGGGAAGCGCATGTTTATACATTTGATTTGCCGCTAGCCTGCTTGTAAATTGTCGGTACTGTATGTTTAAATATAGACTTGAACTTGTTAAACATTTGATGCAAATAATGCATATTAGGGGAGGTGTGGGACCCATGGAACGGATTTTTTCATACGGTCATATAACCTAGATTACCCAGCGAAAGTTGCTGAAATTTTTTCGGTTGAAGGTTTATAGACCAAAATTGTTCATTTCAATTTTTATAAAAATAAATTAATGTTTTATGTTTTTTTCAAGTTTGAAAAATTTTTAATTTTGTTCCGTGGATCCAGGCGCGTAGCCAGAAATTTTGACTGGAGGGGCAAACAATAACCAAGTCTCACCATGTGAATATCTAATGCCTCTTGTTTTCAAAGCATCATCAATAAAGGGTGCATTTTTCTGATGCTTCTTTCTGAATAATTATGTTCAGATATAAGCTGGCAAATAGAAAGTCTTTCTTCATTGCATTGGCAAGTTTTAAAAGTTTGTTTTTAGTAAAGTTCCAAGCTTCCACTGTGGATAAAACTCACCAATTTCTCGTAAAACTTTCTTGCGAAAGCGCATGTGAAAATCTCGATACTATAAGCACAACATCTGCAGTATGCCTTTTGCAGCCAATACTGCAGTTGAGCAAGAAGTCATTGTAGTCGCCATTTTGATTGCGTTTTTTATATCCACACACCTGCTGATGTATACCAACACACGTTTAGTCGAAGCCGAGTAGCGACTTTGCTTTAGGACAACGACTTCCAAAGTTGGTCTACTAAACCTACGCGCATATAAGACATGGATCTTATCCAAATCTTGAGCGACTGGTTGACGTATGCAGGTGATAACGTAAAGGCTAGAGGTCTTCAACGCGTTTGAAAACTGTTTGGATTTTATGTCATTAAACGCTATGAAATGCGAAAGTTACACATGTCCTCTAAACAAACTTGCATATGTTGGACGTTTGACCCACTCAGTCCACACAAAGTGTCAAAATGGTTGTGGTTTTGTGAAAACGAAGCCACAATCGATTATCAAGACGGCTCTGCAGCGAAGTTAAAAAATACTTGTCGCCGCAGCTTAACACAGCGGTTAGTTAGTTTATCTAGCCCAAAGTTCCCAAAGTATAGGTCGAAACCCGAACGAGGGTCACGAAAGGTCAAAAAATCAGTCGCGCCGAGGTGATCCAAACCGGGGTTGGGTGTTTTCAAAGTTACCACTGCTTGTCTGTGTCTAGCTTACTGTAGGTACTTCAGAAAAGAGTAGATTGCTGACATTGAGAACGAGCTAAGCAAATTATTGCCGAAATCACTCATACAATCATTACGTTTTCATACGTCGTTTGAGGCTTGGGTCGTTGTTTGAAGCGTTTTCACCAAACTCAGATTTGGGTCGTGCTCAAAAAAGTTTTCTAGCGTAAGCGGTTGAAGTCTATTTTTAAATCTATGAGTGTTTAAATACCAAATCGCACCGACTGGTAAAAAATTCAGTTTTTTTCGTTTTTAGTCACATGCGCTTCGTCGATGAAACAGATTCCAATCTATCTGTAAGTAATGGCAGTGTCAATGCCCTCAGTACAGTAGGCCTACTTACAAAATAAAAAGCATCTTTTTACGTTAGATTTTGCTGCTGAGTCTTCCCGTTGCAGTTGAATGATTTCAAATTTACTATAGGATAGGGTGGCAAATTTCAGTTAGTGATTACAAGCGCTTAGGTACAAGTTTGTATTTCATTAGCACCAACTTCCACACGGAGCTTAAACCGCAGGTAAATGTCAGCCTTGATGTAAATTCTCCAGCATTTACACCATGCACAACCATGGGCGTCGGAAGGGGGGCAGAAGAGGTCCTTGGCCCCTCCCTAGATTTTGAAATTTAACATTTTCCTATTAGATTTTTAGCAAAACAGGATTGTTTTCTTAGTTTCGAGTGGGAAAAATGAAATTTAACCATTTTTGGTTTCCCCAGGAAAAGTCCACTACTGCCCCCCTGGAACAAATCCTTCTGAAACCCATGTACACAACGCTTGATTAATCACGGAAAATTGGTAAACCACACTGCTTTGATCAAGTCTGACTAAAGGCTGAAGTGGGTAAGGCTCCTTTAAACAGTTTCGTTGATTTGCTCTGAAGTATTTTTTTGGCTTACACATCAAAAGCTTGATTAACCTGAAAATGTTTTGTGCAACGTTCGGAATTGGGGGGGGGCAATTGCCCCCATTGCCCCCCTCTGGCTACGCGCCTGCGCGGATCCCACCCCGGTGGGACCTTCAGAACACCCCATAGGGACCGATGGAACAATTCCTTATAATAAATAATAAACAACAATTATTTTGATGATGCTTGCCAAATTTTTTGGGTATGTCCTTTCATTGTCAAAAATAACTTATCAGCAAAAATCAGTTGGTATCAGCCAAACGTTTTTTGCTATATATATATATATATATATATAAGTTTAACGTACAAATGTGAGAAATGTGAATAATTTTAGTGCTTTGTCAATGCTATTTCGCTACGTTTAAACAAAACTATATTCGCGTCATTTAAATACTTTATACTTTTAGTTGCAAGTCATATTTTGTGTAAACTAAGATAAACTCACAATGTCTATTACAACTTGTGTAATAACACCACAAAAACCGAACAAAAGTTTACATAGTTTTAGGTTGTCTGCCCCCGGAACCAATGTTTAGGTTATATTATAATACATTTATATATTTAATGCACATAGAAAATATCTGCAGTGTTTGCCCCAGTTTCATCTAAATTCCGGATTATTTCCAATGAAACTTCAGGACGATTGTACAAGATTTTCAAATTGTTAAAAAAATTTTAAATTATGAGGACTAAAAGCCATAGTTCGTGTTAAGCTTCTTGATTCTACTTTTCTGAGGCTGGGACCTCCACGTTGCTTTCGAAATTCTCTCAGCTAATCCTGTACTGCTATTTGTTTCCACTCTCATTATTTTTGAATGTTGTTATCCTCAACTTTAGCACATTTCAATGCAAATAGACACGCTTTCTTTTTATTCAGTGAGTACATCAATTTTGATAAGAATGGTCCTTTGGAGCACATTCCTCTTCTCTGGTAACACAGACACTTACACAAAATATAGCCTTCTTTATGTTAACGCTAAAACGTTAAAAAGTGAAAATTAGTTATCTGAATTGCGACCACAGACTTTCTTGAAATCGTCTCCCCATTACTCTGTGCAAACGTTTTAGGGCAGGGGTTCCCAAACTGGGGTACATTTGCCTATCGGAAGGGGTGCATTTGAAGTTGGCAATTGAAGGGAAAATATGTTTATACATTATTCATTCCCAATTATTTATATCAGTGAATGTAATGAGTACACGCAGAAATTTTTCCAAAGGGGACAACGTTGCCATTTTCTTTACCCTTTTTAGGGTGCTAACGATGCAATGCAAATGGATGTTCACAAAGCACTTTACTCTTTTTACAACACAAAGAAAATGCCCCATGTTATGGCAACAGTGGAAAAAAATGCGCTTCGTTGGCAGCCATAGCCAGGTATATTACGATAATTGTTTTCACCATAGACTATCTGCAGATTTTCAAAACAGGGCACTTCTTTTCACAGAAGTAGCCTATTGCTATTACGACTAACGAAACCACAAATTACGACTTCCTTTCACCTTGCAAGACTTGTCAGCGTCGCTTAGAAACAAGAGCTGCAAACGTCTTGAGATCTTGTCCAAAGCGATAAATCACTTTATAAAACCTTGATTGTCATTGATTTTTTTTTATTTTTTAATGGGGAACACTCATACACAAACCGGACAAGCAGACTAGTATGTTGACACGACTATCGGACAACTTACTAAAGTTAGAATATAATGCAGGCTTACAAAATTTAGCAGATGAATTATGAAGAGTCGCCACAGCAAATGCAGCTTTGCACTCAGTAACCGCTCAGAAGGCAGAAATGAACCTTAACAATTAATAAATATTCCCACAAACCTGCATAGACGTATTCTCACAAGTCACGTAGTTTCATACTGTGTGAAAAGAAGCCTGCATAAGCTTAGTTTGATTAAGCTTTTCACGTAAGGCAAATTGTTCACGCCTATTTTTTTTCGCTGAGACATCTCGGTCATTTGTCCCATAGTAGTATTAAAACTCGTCGTAAAAGTATTCACTAACCTATATTTTCAGGCTTTATGACTGAATGGACACAATTTTTTTGGTTATTAAAAAAAAACGCGATCTTGACTGAAAAACAAACCCAGGTTCACACTCAAAGTCTCCCACTAACAATGGATTTTTCAAAATTGTGGAAGCATTGCTACAGATTCACCCATGCGTTTTTTCACACAGCGTAAAACTACGTGCCCTTCGGCTATCAGCAGTCACTGTCCCGCTGCATTAGCTGCCACAGATGTCTGCATTCAACAGTTTCATGCGGCTAAACACCTTCTACAAGCACTTAAATCGAATTTTTGAAGATTTGTTGCCAAGTTATTGTTACACAATAGAGACCAACGATAGAACAATCCGTCGCAAATTTGCAACATGCCTCTGCAGACAAAAGAGCGGATATTAGTGAACCGCAAGCTCATCACTGCATGACACCGGAATAGTGAACCTGGATCNTGTTCAGTGTGAGTGCCATNCTGGCAAAAAACTGTCAATTCAAGAATTNAATCAATTCATCGGAATTAAGCTGCTGACTTCATATTTTCTAGAAACTTTTTATTCTTAGTCCCAATTTTCAGGGGGGCAAATGTTCGTTTNTACACTCCGTAGACGCCCATGGAGAAGATTATTTTTAAAATTATTATATGCTTATTGGCAAATTTATCGTAAAATGTTTAGGGGTGCATGCTCATCTATCGAAATGCTGAAGGGGTACATGGCTAGAGAAAGTTTGGGATCCCCTGTTTTTGGGTTTTGACCGGCTGTAAAGATGTAGTGGCCAGTGTAATATCTAATGTTTGCTACTTGTCTCACGTTCAATGTATTGGATTTTTTGAGATCACAAAACACTTTATTTAGGTTGTTCGCAGTAAGTAAACTTCTGTTGGGGTTTCTTTTGTGCAATAAGCTTTTGCAAATCAAGGAATTACGAATTGAGGGACCAATGGAATACCCACGTTCCGTAGGTTCCATCAACACCCGTTTTTGAAAAAGAGCACGATATTACACTGCATCCTTAACGTACCATCCCCATTTTCTCTGAGATATTTTCTTAACTCCCAACCTATCCTGGGAAACGTTTGAAACTTTCTACATTGAAATTATGACAGACAAAGAAATCGCTAAACGATTGCAAAATATTTTACTTTGATGCCTCAAAAACGAAAAAAAGTGTTTAAAATTTTTTCAGATCGACACAGATTCTTCCTGTTAACGGACAACACTGTTGTCCATAAATGCATTTATTCACAACCACATGGCAAGAGAATATGGTCACCAGCTGGGGAGTAATTGAAATGTTTTTTCGGTCCCCGTGTTCCATGGGTCCCGCACTTCCCCTACCTTAATTTTATGTGCAAGTACCAGTAGCGTGCATTTCAAGTTTGGTTTTGACTTATTTTTAACATTTTGTGATATCTGTTTTTTTTTATATTATTTTCTGTTTTTTTTTCAAGGTAAGTTCTGGGGTTTTTCTTCATAACAGAGTGGCAACACTGGTGCTGAGCAATATGCAAAGGCAGTAGGCTAGCAGTGATCAGGGTTGCCAGATTGGCCATTTCATGACCAATTTCAAAAAAGTTGTCCATTTTTAAACTGGGCTGGCCATGAAAAAACGCATTTGGCCATTTTGTGAAATTTGGCCATTTTTCGGCCATTTTTTCGGTTTGTCACTGAAAAATTAAGTTTTCATTAAATATTTTGCCTTTTTTATTATTTGGACGGTCTTCATGTCACTCATTGTTACAGTAACACCGTGGTACTTCAACCTTTTATTGCTTTGAAGTGTGGTAATGATTTAGCCCTTACAGTCAGTAGATTTTGTACAGATGTTTCAGTCAGTGATAATCTTTTGGTTACCACTGGTATCTGCTGCGCTCGTAGTTGTACTGTATCTGAAGACTGCTGCACTTGGTTGTGTGACTGATATTGATAATGTTATAGTAGAAGTATTTTGCATTTTTGGTAAGATTTTACTTTCAGAAGTTTCTCATCACTTTATAAAATAACACTCTGCAGTAACTTTAACCTTGTAATGTTAAAAATGTGTAGCACTTATTTAACCCTTGCAATCTTGTAGAATTTGTGCAAGTGTTTCAGTCGAATCTGTAATGAGTCAATGTTGTTCTCAAATGTTCCTGCCCTTTCGTTCATATGTGAATTTAATGATGGTTTTGAGCATTTGGTTAACTCATTATGATCATCAATTCATTGCAGTTCATGACTTTTTATCTTTTTTCATATATTTGGAGCACAAGATCAAGAAAATTCTAGCCTTATCGTTGAACTGGAAAGTTAATTTCAAATTTTTTAACCAGGAAATGGGTCAAAATTGAAGCATGTATTTACAATAGTGTTTATGGTTGCAGGTTTTATTAAGATAAATAAAGAAACGTTGTAACAGGTAATTTTGAGTTTACGGCAGAAATTGCTGTTTTAAGGTAAAAACTTGCTTCTTTGGCAAAACCACATTTTTTCGGCAAAAACTATAGTTCCTTCCGAACAATTTGAGACACCTATGAATATAGAAATTACCAGAGGTGGGCACCGCTGCTTCATTAATAGCGTCGCTACCACTCCCGCTATTTGTTTTAAATTTAATAGCGGCGCTACCGCGCCCGTTCCTGAATAAAAATAGAAGCGAGCTATCGCTACCGCTCCTTTTGCTGCACTTAAAAAAATTTTGATCTTGTTTTGCAGACGTAGGATCTATTTTGAAAAACCTAACCCTGAAATGTTTTTTGTGAAAAGTTGTTAAAGAAAAAACGTGATCTGAAACAAAATAGTCATTGAAAAGTTATGATATTGGAAAAATCATTTTACAGTGTATACACATATACTGTAAATGAAACACATAGGCCTACTGAAGAAACGCCCATATAGAGTCAATTTGGCTTTGTGAGTCGATTGTTGTAGACTAGCAATCACCTTTATCAATGCAAGTTTCGCGTTGTGTGCACAGTACTGAAGAGAATGGTCAAGCAATAAAAGATCAAATCTGTTTGTCACAGAGTTTAATGCGCGTGTAAATTGAATTAGGCCCGTAACCACGGTGGGGGACAAACCGGGCAATCAAAGCCTCCCACGAAATTTTTATGCATTATTTTAGATTTTCAAAAAAATGTTTTGTTGATGTTCCATGTGAAACCCTGAACAAATTACCGACTACTTCTATTTTAAAATGAGGTCCCTTGTTTCTGCATGGTTCAATTTATTCGCGATAGTAGTTTTATGTAGCACGTAGTTTATATGGCCTGCGTGCAAAAATTGTTATTTAGATATTCGAGAGCGAATTGACCAACCACCGTTTCCTTAACATTCCAGCTTTTGAAAGTGCAGCCTAAGTGTTGAATGCTTTAGTTTCAAAAGGTGTGCAATGCGTATTAAACAGCCGGCATCAGCTCTAAAAAATAAACCTAACATCAACAATTCAAATCTCTCGAACTCGATTTACTGTAAAAGCTTTCGAGGAATCTGCCGACGGGTCTGCTTTTATGTTTTTGCGATGATTTAAACTTGCACATATCTGCAGGCCTATTCAAGTTGCGGGTCCCCACAAAGGTGACAAGCAAGCGAATCAGTCAAGTTAATTATTTTTATTGGACATCGATTTCACGTACCATTACGCATCCACAGTACTGAAATCTTATTCATATAAAATATCCTATCANAAATTTATTTTAGTCCATTATGAAATTAAGTTTGCCTATCGGTGCATTCAATGCCCATACGTACTTTGTCGCAATATCTGGAAAACTTTTACATGAAAACATGCAAAAAACACTAAGAACCACACATAATTTATTTAACAACTGAGGAGAATCAAAGCCAAGCGGTCAGAAAACAGTTCTTTTTCTCATGCGAAGTTGTAGCATCCAAAGTTTGGTGTCACATTCGGACAACGATCACATGCAGAAATCGACATCATGTGATTTGCGGCTTAGCACTTGGAGGTTAATAAAATTTTAGCAAGATCGTG
>JGI24158J21664_10011743_pt1 | contig 11635 bp, 12 predicted proteins | sample Ectturendosymbi3_FD_21664 | JGI IMG/M metagenome (IMG submission 21664)
ATGTCCACTGCTGGCTACACCACGTACCCGAGGTCACCTAGAAGACTACAACGACACATGGAGATACAGTAGGATTGAAACAGGTTTTAAAAGTCAAGCTCTGGATACACAATGTGCCGCCGACATTTCGGGCATAAAGCTGTCAACCAATGCTATTTTCTTTATTGTTGTAGTTGATTTTATTCAGAGTTTCAACGAGTTTCGTTTTGTGTTTTCTACACTTATCGGCGTGTTCGTTGTTGTTATCATTGGTAGAAATAGGTATCGATAGTAACAAGTTAAAACCGGTGGGTTATGTATTGACACCGTGCTTTTCTTAGGCTCTGCAATTGCTTCACTGCTTCAATATTATTTACTTTCAAAACCCAAAGCAAAACCTCTGACAAAATACCTTCTTCATTAAGGAGGAGGTGCTTGAAAAAATGTTCATCGATGTCTTTTTAAGTCAATATTTTCTCCGTTTTCCTGCCTTAAGTTACGCACACGTGTTTACATGTTCAGCGTACTGCGAGTTGCAAACCATTATCGTCGGCCGGAGGAATTTGACGTTTTCTGATACTTGGGAAGGAGAAGCTGCTTTTTCTGAACAGAAATGCCCGGAATCTGGTGCGTAGGAACGTGACCAGTTGCAGTTACTGTTTTTGGCATTCAAATACGCTTCGTGATGTTGTGCTCTCCCCCACCTCGCCGTTCTACTGTGCTGCCCTTTGTGATCGAGCCCCTCACCACCCTGTCGGAGGACGTCTGCGCCCTGGTTTTATGACAAGTCACACAGTGTTTCGCCGACAGTTTCTTGACAGGAAAAATTTCAACATCCCAGAATTGCGCTCTATATATATACCTTTACTTCAAACCTGCATGGCATCCTTTTCTCTTCAGTTGCTTCACCGCTTCACTGAATTTTTTTTATGCGGAAACACTATTTTCAGCTTTAAACAAAAATGCTCCAATTGATCGTTCAGGAGTGAAAATACAGTAACAAAATTTCTGGTCGGAAACACGCAACTGTGATTCCGAAAAGTCTTCGCCAATTTTGCACCGGCACATGGACAGTATGAAAACTATCGTAGGCGGATTGCTGGTTATCAAGATGAGTGCGCTAAAAAACTAAACTGCTCTTTCGCTTGATCAGCCAGTCATGCGTTGCCTTACTTTATCTGACTATGCTTCTTTGTTAACTGGCAGGTCGGTCCGAAGCAAGGATTGTTTGCTCACAATCAGGATTTTTACATGACTCGCTGACTGTCATCCCTTGTGACGTCACTTTGGAAAAGCACGTGACCGGGTTTAAAGCACAGTTGTCGGTAGGCGCGTGCATTGGGTTTTCTCCGGAGGCGGAGTTGAACTTTGGTAGAAATTACGTGATGCGATTTTGTGGAAAGTTCTTCACTTGTGTTTCCGCGAAAAATGTTTTTAAATTTTTTCGAGATTCGATTTCATTTCGAATGCTCCGTCATCATTTCATTTTTGGCCGATTAGTCTTTCTTAGGGGCAATCTTATTTTCGCTATTTTTTCAATAGTATCTTGTTCTTCAGTTTTCCATTTCTGCCACGCGGACAACGAAAAATAAAAACTGTTTTGTTCTTTAGTTAAGTCACAGGCAAACCCCGGTGTGCACTGAAATGCTCTAACGCAGGAGTGGCCGAACCTGCTCTATCTATGAGCCGCATATCGTAAAACCCAAGTTACAAAGAGCCGCAACATAAAGGTCTAAAAACACGAATTTATTTGCAATCTACGCTTCTGTGACATCATAACTTTTTTGCAACGACTTGCAAAAGCAATACTGTACGGCACGCTAGGTACCACACTAGCGCTTTGCAATATTTCTGAACTTTGCTATAGAAATAAAAAAAATAAAAAACAATTATAGTTTTTCGGATTGCTCAAAGAGCCGCATGCAAAGGTTCGAAGAGCCGCAGTTTGACCCCCCCCTGCTCTAAAGCGTATTTGCGAGTTCCTGTCGTGTCTAGTTGCAATATTTGTGCAAAGTTATGACTCTTTGATCTGTCAAAGAGAGCTGGGTTACGTGTGTTGTGCGCTCTTGTTTTGTCCAAATGTGTTTCTATGCATTCGTAGATTGAGGCCACTCTTCACAGCAACACTGAAGACACCACGAGTTGCTGATTTACAGCGGTTTCTAAGTAACAGAAACAGTACTGAAGACAAGTGGCTGTTTTGGTGTTTTGATTGCAGATACTTGACTTCCAGTTCTCGTGTTTTGTTTTCCAAAACGTTTCATTTTTTGTTTGTAAGCAATTTTGTTCTTGTTATAAGTTCAGTTTTGTCGTTAAAGGTATCGAATATGTCGACCCAAGCAATCAACGATTTCGCAACGACCCTGCAGGTGCTTTCGTCATCCCCAAATTTATCGAACAGCCAATCGGAGGCGGTTTTGGAAAGTATTGAAGGCGTGAACCAATTTGTATCTAACACTACAAATGTAACAGTAAGTTGACAAGCGTTTGCTTTACTTTGCAGTGATGTCGTTTGACAGCATGAAATATCTGACTCCATTCATGTTCTGACAGTTTAACAATAGCAATTGTAGGACTTCTACTGGATTTACAGTGTAGAGTTTGCTTTACCGATGTATTGAAGAGGACATTAAGCATATTTTGCACATTTCAGGTCATGAATCTCTATCTTGATTTTCACGAGATTCTCCTACAAATGTTCACCTAAATCAGACATTTTCGAAGCAAAAGGTTGAGTTTCCAACACTTTTTCAAGGCATCATTTTTCAAGAGCGTGAAACGAAATCAACGTATTGGGATCAGTTGCATCAGAGTGGCAGAATTGATCCGATTGATGCGTTTTCGTTGAAAGCAATTTAAAAAAGCAATTTTTCGTCTATGGTGTGGCTCATTCATGTCAAAAAACAGGCAAAATACCTTATTCAAAGCACTCACAAAATACTTTGTTTACAGCAGGCATTGATACTTTGTTTTTCAGCAGACAATAAGTACTTTGTCTGCTACAGGGATTAAATACTTCGTTTACGTCAGCACTAAATGCTTCATATTTTGCTGTTGGCATCATAGGTGTGGGTATTTGACGGAGCAGCGACTTTTTGCTTCTATATTCCTTTTTCTGGATTCCGTAAAATAACATCTGCGCAAAAAAATTTTGTCATGACATTATGTTGTGGAATGAAAGGGATCGGCGAAATGTTTCTTGTTTTTGTTTTAACGAAAATATCCTGGTCATTTTTAAATAACAAAAAGTGTATTTTGAAAAAATTTCACGGAAAAAAAACATTTAACTGATTTATTTTCTGGACTGGCAGGATTTGTTTAACGTACAGATCACCCCGGATTCATGGTCAAAGCTAATCCAGTCCTCAAGTCAAGTAGTTAATTCTCTCCGCTTGATGGGCAACTCATCTACACTGAAAGAAAGGTTGCTGGAAGCGATGGAGACTCTTAGTGACGTCATCACTCTTCCTGAAGGAGCAAATGACGTCAGCGTTGAAACTGATGAACTTGTGGCAGTGGTGCGTTGTTTGCATTTGCGTTTTCTTTTTTTGCTCGTAGTTTAATACGTCCTTGTGGTTATGTTTTTGGACACTTGCGTTGCTATCAATTGCTAGTGTTTACGCGAGTTGAGAGAATCCTTACTCTTGTTGTGACCATTTCCATGAATAACATCTGTAAATACGCCCCAGGTATTTGCAGATTGCTGTAGGAGCAGATATTGAGGCAAGCAATTCCGACAAACACCTTTCGACAGTGGTATGGGAGGCGGGGGTGCATGGGGTGCAAGCGCACCCTCAGACGTTTTGATTGGGTAAAAATCCGGGCAAAACGTCTGAAAATCCGTGGAAATCTGGGCAAAATCTGTGAAAACCTTCACAAACTTTCTGAAAATCTCGGCAAACTCCCTGAAAATGCAAAAATGGTGCTTTGATTTGAGCACCATTTTGCTTTGATTTGAGACAATGGCGCCCAAAATGACATGAAGACGTTTTTTTGAAGGTCATCTGAAATACGGTATTCATGCAGTGCACAAAAAGTGGCCAAACATTTTTACGGACAAGTTTGGGGAAATTCGGGCAAAAATCCTTCGCACCCCCAAAAATTTGCCTGCTCCTATACCGGTGCTTTTCGATGCTTTTGCATCAGGTCCTGTTCAACTTCATCGCTTAATCCTTTTCAGTTTTTTTTCTGTACCACACAATTTACGAAAAGCAAAAGCGACATTTGAAACAAAACAACAGACGAAAATATTCTTTTAATGGAAAATAATTCCTCTTTATGCGCATTTTCTTCAGTTGCGTAACATTCCGGTAGCAATTTCGAAACTAGTTATTTAGACTCGATAGGGCACAACTCGCTCGGAATGTTTTCGCATTAAACTAATTTTTAAGTACAGGATACGCCAGGATTCATCAACCCTTGTGAAGTCTTGACGCCATGTGTGCCAGCGGCTAGAAATGCTTGAAACGGGTTTTCCGCGTTTTTGTCAGATATAATCAGATCATAAAAGTTTCTTTTTGAAATGGGTGTTACAACATCAGCTGTCAAAGGTATTTGCGTCAATTAATAAAACATAGCCTGAAAACTACTGTAACTATTATCATTGAAAAGTTTGCATTCTTCTAAAAAATGCATTGCAAAAGTGTACTGGGATTTTGTTAAATCGTCAAGTAGACATAAAACCATTGCTCTGAATAAACCTTCTTTGCACGAAGGATTGCGATGTGGTTGCGTCACGGCTCAAAGTTTTCCGAATATTCTAAGATAGTTATCTTTTCACAACATAGTGTGATGAAAGGATAAATTTAACTCATTTGTTTTGCTCGTTTCTTCGTTATCGCTTTTGATCAATAAAACAGATGGAATAAAAATTGACTTTTGGTATTTTGTTTGTTTTGTTCCATGCTGTCAAACGTACGTCACCTCACCTTGCAGGTGGCCTTGACCATCCGGGACACCTCGATTCAGGGCAGTCGACGTCGTCGCGCCACTGATCACGTCACTGCTGATGACTTCACCTTCCTCGTGCGTTCGCGCGCCAACGCCACGTCACTGCCACTTCCTGCAGTCAACTTTACCATCCCACGATCAGCAATCAGGACTGTCATTGATCGGATCAGCGACGTGCCCCGGATGTCAATGTTTTATTTCAAAAGCGATCATCTGTTCCCGTCCAGTAGCAGCGCGACCCAGGTCCTGTCAGTTTGCTTTTGATTCTTTAAGCCGCTTTATTCTTAACTTTCTGAAAACCGTAGTTGCTCGGGTGAAGTGCCTTAAGCAAAACGCTGAACACTTTGCGCCTGTGTCGAGATCAGGACAAGAAAATGATGTATTCGGTGACTTTGAAAACCTGCTGCACCAGTGTTGTTTGGACCTTCGCGTAGTTGAAAGATGGTTTTTTCTGGCATCGTTTTTGCACCTGGGGTTGATGAGGTTTATCTCCTCTGGAAAACAAGTTGCGAAAACGAGACACGCCCACCAAGCTAAGAAACACCAACCAAACAAAAAGTATGTAAGAAACGGTTGAACACAGTGCATCTTTGGGTGTGAAGAAATACTTTTCACAATTCACTCACTGTTTCATCCCCAAAGATCGCTTTCAAGCTGCTAGACCTGTGTCAAGCGAAAGTTCTGACTTCACGCCATGTGCGTATGCACAGAGTGATATTTTACATGTCAAATACGCTGAGAAAACTGTTTGGTGTTGAGGTAAGTGTGTCGGTTTGGGGTTGGGTTAGGGTTAGAAAAAGAAATACAATTGCGGTCTAAGACCAAGTCCAATATTTTTCAGTGGTTATAGTTATTGCCGTATTGTAGCATGTTGTGGGTATCTGACATCTAACCAAAAAGTTTTTTACACGACACACATCAAAAAAGTAATCGCCAAACTTTATTCCTTTACTCTGAGAAGCAAAATAGCTGACTAACATTAATAGGTCAGAAATTTCGCAGAAATCAGAAATTTCGCTTGGCACCGGGACTCATTCTTGTCCAAGTCGAACCATAAGCTTTGAAACTGGCATTTGCAACGGTCACGCTAGACATCAGTACACAACGCAGAGCTCAGGCGTGGGGAGTTAATTACATGCTTTTTTCTGCGGTCCGGCATTTCCCCTCGCATTTTGTTCTGCCGCAGTGAAATTAATGATAAGAATAAACCCTTTTCATCAATTTTTTTGCAGATTCTGTCTCTCAGTTTTGCGGGAATCTCCAACATGACGTCACTGACCGAACCGATTTTGATCAGTCATGCGTATCAGCCATACAGATACGGCGTGGTGCCGTACGACTTCAACCAAAGACAGGTGAGACGCTTGAGGTCCCCAAACTGATACTGAACATGTAGTTTCGATCTGTCGTGCGAGCCTTGCCGCATATTTCTGTTGTCAGAACGCCTGAAAGTTATTGCCCGCAAAAATGTGTACACAACGAAAAAGACGGATTAAATCCTACATTCCTTGGTATGGTCATCGGAAGGGTGGTGGGGGACTTTTTCCCCCCTGAATTTTGAAACTTGACATTTTTCTACAAAATTTTTAACAAAAAAGTTTGTTTTCTTGGTTCCGAGTGGGAAAATGAAATTTCACCACTTTTGTCCCCCCTGGAAACATCCACTTTTGGCTTCCGCAGGAAAAAACCCTTCCGAGGCCCATGCTCCTTGGTCAATCTATTTGTTATTTTGCAAGTAATTCTTGTGAACTGCTCTTATCCTCCAGGCCGTTTGTGTGACGACTTAGACATTTATCAACTTAATATTTTACACCTCAGGCAGAAAAGACAGAGCTTCGTTGTTCATTCTGGGACGAAACCGACCTGCAATGGTCTGGGGAGGGATGTTGCTTGGATCAAAGCGATCCGACCAATCCCACCTGCAGATGCAGTCACATGACCAACTTCGCTTTGCTAGTGGTCGGTGTTTGTTGTTTGTTGTTTTTCAAAAATTTAATAATGTTGCCGGTATTTTGCAGCATAACCTGGTACTTTGTGACAAAACAAAAATTCAAAGCGGAAGATGTTCTTTTCACTCAAAACTTTTCAACACTTAGTTTTTGCTTTCAGGCGCGCCAGTCAGTACCTGCTGATCTTGCCTTGGACGTCATCAGTGACGTAGGCTGCGTGTTGTCGATCGTCTGTCTCGCGCTGACAATCTTCCTCCAAGCGCTGAACAGGTTGGTTGGTGAGAATGCATACGGGGTTTGCGGGGTCATCTCGCACCGTCTCATGTTTTTTGCGCTTTGTGGGAGGGTGGGAGGCAGTGGCGTAGGAGGCAGTGGTTCAGGGGGTGTAAATTCCCCCCCAGGAGTTTGATTTTCTGAAAGTCCGGGCAAAATCCCTGAAAATCTGGGCAAAATCCCTGGAAATCTGGCAAAATCCCTCAAAATCTGGGCACAAATGGCGCCCAACGTTGTTTGTCTTCAAAAAATTGCGCCCAACGTTTTTTGGGAAAAACACATGAAGACCTTTTTAGGAGGTCACACCAAAAAGGGTCCTTTATGGGGGAAAACCTTGTGGCAAAAGTCGCACAAACAACTTTTCAGGCAAGTTTGGGAAAATTGGGGCAAAAATCCTTCTCACCCCCAAAAATTTTCCCGCTCCTACACCTATGGGAGGGGGTGTCAAGCTTTTTGAGAGACGCTTCACTGACAAAGTGATTCTACTTCAGAACGTCGTGTTTTTGGATTTCATTAACGCTGCAACGTTGTTTGTCAATGAACGTAGGGTTGGTCTCAGAGCAGCTTAATAAAAACATTCACTATCATTGCCTGTTGTCCAGAATGGCTGATGACTTGTTGGTTCAAGGGTTCCACGAGAAATTAAGTAAACTTACCAAGTGATTTATATTTCTTTTTATATTTACGTTTTCATCTTACGTTCGGTTACACATGAGGTAGTAATAGTGCACACGAGACACATACAGGACAAACAACAAACAAAAACTCACTTAATCATTCCACGGCATGAATGGCGTTAGTTGATACGTACAGCAGGCGACATTACAGTGACTTGAAAGATAAACTGCAACGCCAAAGACTGCTGCAGTTTTTTTTGTGCTCAGAGGGTCTTTGATGTGAATNGACCGCTCCTTGTCGCTGAAGTTTGCTTCTACACGCGGTTGCAACTGGCACGCCCGATATCTTTTGACCTNAACTGATTTTCCAGTAGGCGCAACGTGCACACGGTGCAAATGCAAGTAAANAAATGGTCACCTTTGCTGTGGGTGGGTTGCATAGGTTTGGTGTCCCGGCGGCAAGATACGCTTCGATATCAATCACGTCGTCTGGAAGCATTGTTCGTCATAAAGGTTTGGATCTGTCGCAGGGAGAGACGCAGCAAACGACCAACCAAGATCCTCTTCAGCGTCTGCGTCAACCTGCTCATCGCCTACGTCATCTTCGTGGTTGCAGTAGACCGTGTCGTGACGTCAATGCTTTGCACTGCAATCGCTGCTCTCATGCATTTCTTCTTCCTTGCCACCTGGTTCTGGATGGCTGCGTACGGCTATGACGTTTACATGAGCCTGGTTCAGGTATGGGCGACCTGATCAAGTCAGAAGTGGTGACCTGTGTGTATGTTTATTGAAACACGATGTTTTTGCCCGATTTTCATTTTGTTTTTTTCGCCTCTGTGCTGACTCAGCAACAAACTCATCTGGAAAATCGTTTCCTTCTCAGGTTTTCCGCGACAATGACAACAGATTGTTCGCAAAGATGAGCACAATTTGCTACGGTCTGCCGACCCTTATCGTGGCCTCAAACCTTTCCGCTGCTGTTGGTTTCGATGCCAACCTCAGCGTCTCAACTATAACCTGCAATGCTGGCAAGTCGCGTGTGGAAAGTTTCGATGTTGAAGCTCTGACAATTTTTATGGCACAACAATGAACTGTGTCACCAGTATTTCTCCAAGTTGTGGTTGTACATCATGTAATGCGTAAATCAAAAAGGAATTTTGTTGTTTGTATTTTTAGGTTACTTACCTGTATTATCCTAATTTGAATAAAAATATACAAAGGTCTTTTGCCAAGCATATCTGTATGTTGCACCATTCACGTCTATACTTTTCAGAGGACTTTGTCCCTACATCGTATCGGTCTGTCCACATGTGCTGGCTCCAGTCGTACTCGCTCTATTTCGGCTTCCTACTTCCAGTAGGACTGCTGCTTGTCACGAATTGCATTTTCTTCGTCTTGGTTCTCAAAAAGGTTGTTTGGAAACAACACGAAGTGAGTTCTGTTCCATTTTTATGAGTTCGAAACCGCGATTTTCACCGTCCTTTCTGAAAATCGTTGCTGGTCCGCTCTGCGGTTGAACTTCAAGATTTCAAACAAGGTCCACAAGCTATGTTCTCCCTGAGGTACGCAACTTCGGAGTACCATCAGAACCTGCGCAGTGAAATCTCATTCTTGCGCACTTGCAACATTCTAAATTTCATATCGTGTATATTATCTCACACGCCTTCTAACGCTTGAAACACTTCGCTGATTGTGTGTCTGTGTGGTTGTGCAATCGCATGCGCACTGAAAAAACATTTGCGCAGTGTTAAATTTTCTTCGAGGGAACACCGCTCACAAGTCACTTTGAACCTTATTGTCAGATCTCATCAACCGCCGCCCGTCGAACTGCAGCACAGAACCTGTCAGTGTCAGTCACCCTCTTCTCAACCATGGGACTGTCCTGGGTGTTTGGGTATTCGCTCCTTGTGTCCACGGACGAACTTTTCTTCCGGATCATGAGCTGGGTTTTTGCACTGGCCACAACTATTCAGGTTAAATGCTTTCTTATTTATCGAAATCGCCACGTGTTGATGGTTGCGTAGCAACCGTTGGTCGTTACCAGATAAGTGAATATTCAAACGTAGGGATTCGTGGCTGAGACCTCAAAGGTCGATATTTCATTTCTCCTTCGCGCTGCAGCTGCAGACAAACCAACGATTCGTGAGTTGATATCTGACATGGATCGACAACTTCTTTATTTTCTAATCGACAAAATCGTGCAACATCTTTACGCCTGCTGCAATGCCGGGCGTATGGAAGCGGGTCTTGTTGGTGCGTCGGATATATTCAAATTACTGCTCTGTGAAAGACGAAAAGTTTCTAAAAATACACTTCGTTCTTTTTTTTTTACAAAACCGTAGTTTTTGCTACGTCCACAGATAAGTGCAAAAACTGCTTAGCGTCGCCGTCATGTCTGATGTATGAATCCATAACCTACGTGATGTTTCTCCTTGTGTAGCAATACTTGTGACGATTACTCAAACCGCGGTTACTTAAAAAGGATACAATGCAAACGCTGTACCAGTGCTATTTGCTACGATGGTTACGTGGTTCAATTGTGATAACTATTTGGATATTGTGGTTAATCTAAGAACCATGCGCCAAAAACATGTTTCATTTGATGATAAAAATCCTCTTGGTGCCATTTTGTTAAGAATATTCCTTTCTCAAGTCGCCTACCTTTGTTTGCGTAACAAAGGCATGAACAAGATCGACCTGTGTCGTGATGTGAAGAAAGTGTTCAACGAAAACTTTTCAATACCACCATTCTGTCACTGAAGTTAATATTTCATCGATTGTGAAATTGCAATTTCAGCAACTTAATCAGTCTTGACCATTTCTCGATTGTCTTTTGTCAGTCAAAAGCAATGGTGTTGATTGTTTTCGCAGAGTGCTTTGATTTTGTTCATGACGTGTTTCCGGTTGAAGAATTTCCGGGAGTCCATCTGGACCGATTTGAAGTCCCTGTGTGGCTCCCGTGACGTCGCTCAAAGTTACCGCGTCACTTCCCGATCCGGTCAAGGTCCAACCTCAACATCATTCATAAACTAGCTGCTGGCTCCGGAAATATCGGATACATCGCTTCTCTCACTAAAAGTATTAGCGATTTAGAAAACACTGAACGAAATCACCAAATCCCGGGAAATTTAATGGCGAGTTTGTTTGATTTTGAAAGGTTGCATTAGTTCGATTTGTTGGCTACGAGAATGGAAATTATTTTATTGTGCGCCCTTACTTTTGCAGAACGCTTTTTGATGAAGTGAACGGTTTTGATGCACGGAAAGTGCAGATGCCATTTATGCATAATCAATTTGTATTTGCTTTTGAGTGCTTCAGTAATTCCACTACCGACTCTGTATCGTGGTGCTACTTGTATTGATTGTGGTGAGACTGATATACTCAGCTGACATCTTGCAATTATTTGCAAACAATGTGATGAGCTTTGTTGCGGCTTGTGATGGTTTCAACTTTGTTTTTAATCAAATATCTCCGTTAATTTGCAGGTTAGTCAGAACTTCAGGATGTGGCAAGTTCACTGTGTAGTTTTGTCACTTTGTTTATTTATTGCTGAACGATATATTGTTGAATTTTGTTTCATGCTGTTCTCGATCTTGTGCAGTGAATGAATCACTTCCCGTTCAGTGGTGTGGTGCGAAACGAAAAGGAGCGTTCGCTGCTTTGTGTGAGTTACTAACGAGGGGGGTGGGTTGCTAGCGAGGGGCGGTGGTTTACTAGCAAGGGGGGTGGGTTGCTAGCGAGGGGTGGTGGTTTGGAACAGGCCTTGAATGCTTCGGAACTACGGCTTGTTGGCCGTTGTTGGCAAAATCGAAGTTCGTACCTTCTCCTCCCCTTGAAAACAGGCCCGTCGCCAAGATTTAGCAGCGG
>JGI24158J21664_10011745_pt1 | contig 11633 bp, 5 predicted proteins | sample Ectturendosymbi3_FD_21664 | JGI IMG/M metagenome (IMG submission 21664)
CTTCTATAGCGATTTCTTAGACTGTCATATTGATCAAGACACATTAGTCGTTTTACAACAAGAACGAACAAATCTTATGCCCTTTGTCCTTCGTTTTGAAGCTTGCACCTTAAACAGGATATGACGGCTAAACGAAGCCTGGATGTCAGCAGTTTCCTGTTTCGGGCCTAAAGCATTCACAAGGTCGCAAGTCAACTATGTTCAGTCGGTGTATCTTTGAGAGATCTCATTGCTTGAAAGCGTGGAACTCAGTCCCAGTTTGCTGATCTTACTGTTAGTAGAATGACGGAAAGCGCTTTATACAAAGACTATCGGGTTTATAGAGTTTCTTCTTAACTTATTTTTTTATGAGACCTTTTGACAAGGTTTCTCCTTAATCTAATTTTATAGAATAAACCGACAGAATTTCGCTTAGACAATCTGTTCTTATGAAACAATTTGTCAGCGGTTACTTTGAGCAAGTCATTGTGTAAGTCAAGATAACAGAGATTCACCTTATTTTATTTTTACAAAACAGGGTAACAGAACTTTACTTTGTTCTGTTTTTACGAAACAGGGTGACAGAACTTTGCCTTGTTCTGGTTTTACGAGACAGAGTAACAGAGCTTCACCGTATTCTGTCTTTTCTAGTTTTTGGTTGGCTACAAGCGTATTCTGGATAACGAGTTCACCAGACCCCACAAGTTCGCCTCCCAGACTGACTCTTTTCCTATTTGGGGGGGGGTTATACTCTTGTTTGCATGCCCCCATCANGTGGATTATTTTAATTAATTAATCACTGATTTCCGGGGCGGGGCGCATGACCAATGCATGTTAAACACATGTTCCTTGGAAGACAACGTCTTGTCTATTTTTAGACTTCCTGTCTTGTGACTATCTTTTACGGGGACTATCTGGTGGCGTAGGTTAATTGTTAGGTTTTACTTTTGTGAAAATGTCAAACGAGAGGGTTACAGGTTAGTGAGTGGAAGTGAAATTGGGTATAGAGCAATGAGTTTCGTCGAGAAGGAAGGACCTGTAAAAAAATGTGATAGTTAATTTTAAAAAATATCATTCTCACATTGGTGGAAATGAGATTGAGGATTCAATGATGACAATATTCTTTTTTGCCTAAAGTCGAAAAGAAAGTATTGTTAGAAGATTGGTTGGTCACGCTCAACATCAAACACAACACATCGCTGAGAGAGGACCTGGGAATGTTTAAATGCAACGCCTCGAGAGTTTAGACTTTCATTTTTGTAGTCTGCATTGTGGTTTGGAATATTTTTCTGCAGTGAGTAAAAACACGGTATAACTCATGGAAATTGCAGCATCCAAAAAAATATTGTGACCCCAAGCGAATGAAATGTATAGAGTTGATAGTCTCAGATAATTCTGGCGCCTATAGGAGTGAAAGTAATGAAAATCCTTTGAAGGCAATGTTTGCCATGCAAAAATTCTGAACTGTTTATCGATATTGAAGGTTGCGTTGATATCGGTTAGAGTTCACGAGTGTGCATCCTGAAGTTTGTGAAAAATGAAATAAATTTTAAATCGCATTAGGCGTCTGATGTAGTATTCATATCAAATGAAAATAGCCTGAGTTATGTTGTTTTTATTGATGTGATTAGCGGGCGTTACTAAAGATTTTATCTTCAATTGTGCCTAAAAAGGTTTGATCAGCGTTAAAGAAGGATGATGAATGAAATTCGCAAAACCAGTAGATATAAAGCAATGTTTATAAACTAGTTCGAAAGCAAAATGTAGTTAGGAAAATCCAATCAGCTCAACTACCTAAATAGGGGCAGAACTGTTATCAGACTCAGCAGCGCCCAACAAGAACTCTGCATCTGTGGTTTGTCCCCACTTGGTGGAACAATGGCGATTAAATCATACAAAAACACGAAGAAAGCAGGTTACGAGCCAAGCAGAGAAAACAGTCAGCAAGCACTAAATTCACGTATAAGTATCTTGGGGAAGGCAATTTCACGTGCAACGCAACACTAATAACAACACGCAGTCATTCGACTGCGTCACGTTTGGAGAGACTAAATACTGGAATGATGCAATTCTTTTGCATCAGCTTACGATTAGTTCAATTGCAGACGATGGCACGTGATGAGTGCTTATTGACGCAAAACGATATTAGTACCCACAAAGTAAAATCCTAATATAAAACAATGCATAAAATTTTTCCACAACTGATGAATATTCCTGTTTCTTGCCATTTGAAATTTGCGTGCAGGTAGCTATTTGTTGTCTTCGGAATTTAGGGCGGCTAAAATAATATATTGGATCTATAAAAACTTACAATGGATTTAAATATCAATGCTGAAAATCAACAGAATCTGGAGGTAAGCTTCGTATTCAGATATTTTTCGTTTGGACAGTTTTGGCCATAACTCGCCCACCCACAGAAAAGCATCAAAAGATGCGGACGTTCGTGTGCGTTCGATTAAAAAAATTGAGAAAATTGGCAGTTGGAATTTTGGGGTGGTGTGCCGTCACGAGGAGGTCAAATAGGTCTTATTGAGATCTGTGAAAAATCCAAAGTGCCAGTTTTCTTGTGTTTGCAAAGAAAGTATACGAAAATCCGCTTCTTTTTAGTCCTTGATTGACTCTCCAGCTCAATCGCTTGCCGAGTTATGGCCGAGTTAGTTCGGCTCAAACGCCGCTAGACGAGCTTTAATCGTAGGGTTTTTCACAAAATAAAAGAGTGCAAAGTGTAACATATTTTTACGTGAAGGGAACGCCGGCTATTGTTCAGCACAGCGACGTTACTTCAAACTCAAACGACAAATCGAATCGAACAAACGTCAATTTACGGCTTTGACGAAGAAATTGATGGTGTTTGCATGAAACTATTGGAAAGAATAGAGAAATTTCTTTTCACTTTTACCCTCATTTTTTTAATGTCTAAATTCCACTATTAGTGTTTTTCGAATCTTTGTGTAACTTTAGGAAGAACTTCAATCAGATGAGGAGCCATCTGCTGAACAGATGTTCCCTGATCAAAGTCCGGATGTAGGTGAAGCAACAGATATGTCTGGTGAGCTGACTGATGAGGAAGATCGAAGTTCTGCAGAGAAACCAGGAATACGTGAGTTTATTCCTATATTCTGGCCTTTCAGAATGTTTTACTGCTGATATGTAACAGTTGCTGCTTTTTGCCCTACAGTGTGTTGTAATAAAATGCCAGTTAGTGGAGAACCAATATTATTTCGGCTACTGGTTTCACAATATGTGCGCACTTTCGAAAATTTCGGTAAATTGTCTGTAATGTAGGAGACAAAGAAAGATTTGGTAAGTTCGGAAGTAAAAGGGCAACAAACGTTGATAAAAATTCTGCATTCAACGAACTAGTACTTCTAGAAAATCGTAGATGAAACTTCCTTCGGAATAAAAACGGCCAAAGTAACAACCTTCAGTACCTTTGAATGATTTAGAAAAACAAAATATTATGAAAAACCCTATTTCGAATTTCATGCTTTTTCTCAAACATTTTATATGACCAACACACTGGATAGTTTTGGAATGCTTGTTTTTATGTATAACCTTGTAACTTGCATGGTTGTAGGCAGCCATTTAATTCATTTTGTGTGCACACAATCCGTTGCGTGAAAGTGTAACCTTGGAACAAAATTACTCTTCTTACGTGTAGGCAGGATATACACAAATGTACATATTTAACATTTAAATTTATTCGAAGTTAGTTTGGTCAGATCTTTTAGTCACACTTGACCTGCCAATGGAATACATATCTTCCTGTTTGAGATGTGATAAAACCAAACTGTTTTGTCCAATGCAATACGATACGGTTAGGCAAATATGGTAAACTTTTGTGCAAGCTTTATATCAAATAATATTCATTTTGCTGTAAATGCATGTCATTGGCCAGATTTTTGTTTCATTCCTTTATTGAATTTTGACTTTTTCAAGTAATGATGCCTGCGATGCTAATATTGCTTTAATTTTAAAGCAAAACCTGAAACTACGAGGAGCATTGAGTGCGAAGAACCAAACCACGCCAATCAACTTCTGAAAATGTTGCAGAAGTAAGGAAGACTCAAATCTGAGACACAATGGTTGCAATGGTTTTGCGAGAAGTTGTTTGTAACTGACAATTTCAAACATCTTTATAGAAAAATATAACAATACTTTGGTCCACGCAAAAGGTCACAGTAATGATAAAGTTTCTTAGATGATGACAATATAACGTTGTCTTCTAATTCCATCTTGCTCATGTTTTTCATATCGTTTTACATTTTAGAGACGACGTTTTTTGTGACGTTGCGTTGGAAGCAGGCGGTGAAGAAATAAAAATACACAAAAATTTGTTTGGTGTGTATTCTGATTTTTTTCGTAAAGCCTTCACAAGTGAGGTAAAACTTTACTTTTTTACACTTAAGTAAACTAAGGTTGCAACGTTTTAGAANGTAAAAAAACGTGTTTTGTTCTGATTGTTTCTATTGCTTGTTTGAATGTAACGTGAACAAGGCAACGTTGCGTTAGTTCAAAAGTGTCGTTGATTCTCTTACACCACAAAAACATTTAGCGCACTTTCATAGCAGATGAGTGAAAAATATTCAAGTGTAGTGAAGCTTGACGGAATCAGCGCGGATGTTCTCCGAAATATCGTGAATTTTCTCTATACTGGAAAAATATTGTTGACTGACAAAAATGTATTGGAAGTGATGGCTGGAGCGGATTACCTCCTGATTGAAAGTGAGTTTAGTTTTTAAACATGAAAGTGTCGGATTTTTGCAGTGGAGTTACAAAAAGGAAAACGACAGTATTTCCATGTAAATCAGTTCCCTACAACAGTTTTTCTAAAACGATTTTTCAAAAATGTTTGCTTTCAATAACGGTGTTTCCTAATTTTATCACAGTAAACTTGTATTTGCAGCTACTCGCTATACAAATTAACAGTGTACTGCATTTTGCGTCCATCCAAGCGTTCAGAACTGCTTTGAGCCAATACGTGTTTATCAGGTATTTACTCCACTGTAAACTTTCGAAAGTAGCTTGCGTGATGGTTTGCGTTTCCTATGCTTTCAAAGATGAAGACCTTTGAAGTTTCTTCTGTGTTTGGCACTATTTTCCTTTGACAGAAAACAATCACCAATTAGAGTTTTTGTTGACCGCTCGTTACCGTCAGCTGAAGATTTGCGAAAAGGGCTTTTGACAGTTGGACCATCACTGTTTATTTCTGCAAAACCTTATAACCCGCCAGTTGAACTACTTTCTGGGGAAATAGTATCATTGAAACACCGTGCTACACGGCTGTCACAGAACTAAGTTTCGTCAGTGAGTTGCACATGAATGTAAAGTTTAAATATCTTCTCTTTTCCGCAGTGAAATCTACAGCATACATAATACAGATATTATGACTGAAACCCAGGAATATAAGTTACATTATGGATGTTACTTGAAAACAGCATCATATCACTGAAAAAATAAAACAATTTATCTGGCCTTTTAATGCATGATTGTTGCAATCTGTAATTTTAGTATTGTGATGGATTATAAGGTGGTTGCTTTGATTTAAGCTTTCATAAATATTAAATAGTGTATTTGCAGGATGATTTACATATTTTTTCACAGAACTGAAAGAGTTAAGTGGGAAATTTTTATCAGAAAATGTGACATTTGAAAACTGCTTTGATATATGGAATTGCGGAAGAAAATACAAAGTCAAACAAATTGTCAAGAATGCCGGGTATTTTATTGGAAAAAATCTTAGGGACCTTGTTGAGAAGGAAGGTTTCAACAATCTGACTGAAGAAGATATGGAAGAAATAATGAAAATCAGCAAGGGTTCTGTGAGTAGCCTATCCTTTTATTTCTATGCAGTTGACTTTCATTGTTGCACTTGATGCCATAATGTATGCACAATACGCCTTATTTGTGTTATCGGTGTAATTGAAGTAGCTCACCTAAAAGAAATTTCGTCCGGAAAATACGCGACCTAAGGGCCATTAAACAGGTACAAAACGTCTCGTGCGTATCCGGTTCACAATGGATCATATATAAAGACGTGATTAGAAACGGATTGAAACTTAAAGGTTCAGGAAAATGATATAATGGTTTATTAAGCTTTATTAACGTATCTAAAATAAAAGGTTGGCAAAATCTAATAGAAAATGATGGCAATTGTTTGCAGCCACAAAAATACACTTAAAGGTACAGTAAGCGAAAAGTTAAATAAAAAAAGAAATTCTGATTAATTCTTTGAAAATAAGTTAATACGTAAATGAAAGAAGAAAATAAGTTAATCAAAATAAGTTACTATGTGTATGCATGTTGAAAGCTTTTCATCAGGTTTAAACTTTATGATTGTTTTGGAAAGTTTTTCTCTCTGGAAAACGAATAGACAAAAATGGTTTAGTTATGTTGTGTTTCTTTTAATACATAAATGGCGTTAAAACTTCTGTACCTGTGAATGAAACGCTTATAGCATATTTAACCAATTCCAATACCACCTAGCCCATGTTTTTTCCAGATATTGATTATGGCACTAAAGCCAGTTTTTGATATATTTATCAACCCACCTTAATACACTGCTTACCAACTATTATATGGTACTTACTAATTTTAAGTTTCACTCAATCCGTAAATATAAACGCATACGAACATACTTAAATGTATTAGCAAATACTAGACAGGTTTTCGAAGTATCCAAATAGATTTTGTAGCCTTTATTCTGAAAATTGTTATTGAGCCCATGTCAATCATGTGTATCATATCCATGAACAGTGTTTGATAGGCATGAGCGGTTGAAAAAACTTTCAATCAAAATATTGTAGAAAACGATTTGTTTGCTTGCGGCCGTTAGAGATTTTTCAAATATTTTTTTAAATGAAACCGGCATGGTCTTTAAATCTCTCCTAATTTCCAGCAGTAAAATTAAGCTACAGGAGAATTGAGATTTTAGGAAATCAGTCGTATTAGGTACAACGCTGTTGGCAGTGGGGTTTAATGCATTTTGCAAACTAATTTAACAAAAGCAAAATTTTACTGATTTGAAAGTGTTTTTGCCAGATTTTTTTAAACCTCTTTAAGTACGCATCCGTTTTAGTTAGCATCCCGGTAAGTACGCAATATCTTTCGCAAGCTTCTTAATTCAAGTTTATGAGCAGTTTATTGGTTTTGAACAGCAAAACAGAACAGCTGCTCATCAGAAACAATTAAAAGTCAGATTTACTATAGTTTACTCTTTAAACAAGTCATGAAAGCTCATCTGACGCAAACTTTGCATGATTTTGTGATTATCTTCCAATGTCAACACGTTGAGCGCGATACAGGTCGTTGCAACCCGTCGCATTGTTTGCGACGATCAATTTTCGCTGAAGCATGTGAAGGTGCTTTAGAGATCATAACAAGCATTTACAGTACTTAGTTTGTACATCCCTACGCAGCAACTGATTCTTAAATAACAGCCCACAACAAAAGTTTGACGTTCCCGGGTGGAACAAGGATGTAAGAGAAAACACAAGGCTGCCCAACAAGTATACTTGGGTTATAATCATAAGCCCAAAAGTGGACCTCTATTTGACATTATGAAAGAAAGTAAAAAAGAATTGAAATATGCATTAAGAGCTTGTGGGAAGTCTGAAAAAATGCCACGCAGACGCCATGGCTAAAGCTTTATGGAACAGATCTCCCAAAAAATTCTGCCAGAACATCGGAAAAAGCAGGAAATCAGGGCTTCCATCTACAGTGGGAGGAGAAACAGGAAACGAAGTAGTCACTGTCATGTGGAGAACACACACACTTTGCGGCATTGCTGAACTCATCAAAAAAACGTGAAATTGGCAATTATGTGCAACAAAATATAATCTCACATGGTAATTTTGAAGGGATTGGTGAGTTGATGTGCAACAGCTTCAAGATTAAATCTCTGCTACATAAACTACCACTGGATCGCGCAGCTGGCAAAGATGGCATCGTTGCTAAACACATTTTCTACGCTGATTCAAGTGTGTGCAGCCATTTGAGTAGTCTAGTCAATGTGTGTTTAATACATGGAAAAATTCCACAGGAATGCATGTAAACTGTCACTGTACCTATTTGTAGAAACAAGAATGGAGACATAGGTGATGCTGGGAACTATAGGCCTGTTTCCCCAGCAACTGTCATCTCCAAGTTGTTTAAACACTACATTTTGTTCCGCATCTCACCACTTGTGGCCACAACAGACTAGCAGTTTGGCTTCACGTCAAACCATGGCACTGACATGTGTATTTTTTTACTACAGACTGTTTCTTATTATGTAAGCAAAGTTACCCCAGTGTTTTCAGCTTTCTTAGATGCATCTAAATCATTTGATAAAGCTAACCACAACCTACTGTTTGCTAAATTAAGCGCAATGCACTTATGTGCATAGTATGACTGTTGCTGAGTTGGTAGAGGCAACAGACCATGTAAGCAAAATGGAGCACCTTAAAAAAAATTGGTTTATTTTGTACAATGTCTTTACTCCCACACGCAACGCGCGAGGCTTGAACAGACATCGCAATCATAAAGAACACTCAAATCCACGAATGAACTCGAGGATACATACATGGAAGTAGTAGAAAAGTATACGCATGATGGCGTTAACACATTCACTTTAATGAAACACAAGCGCATAGGGCATACGAATGACTGACGCCATCACGATCATTATAAAGCAGTGCTGCGACGACTTTTCAAATGCACCGATTTATAAAATGCATGGGGATGATGGGAGGCTGCGAAGGGTCATTTAGGCTGCAGACTTCCAGAGTACGAAGCTATTTTTCGTGTAAGGGGAACAGTTTATAGCAGCAGGTAAACATCTTTTGCCTGAGTATATAGTTTAATATGCGAAATACGGTTATATGGTTTACTGAAGCAAGATGCGTTAAAGGCAAGGTCAAGCCACCAGAAGAAAATGGTTTAACGTTGTCACATTGAACATTTGGTGTTTTCACATATTTGAAAGCTGTGTTTTCACATATTGAAAGCTAGATAGGAAATGCGTCAAAATTTATAAACTAGTGCAGCGTTGCAACGATATCACGCGATTTAAGCAGGTTGAGAACTAGACGTTCAAACACACATTGCGGAAAAGACTTCTTCGACATCGCGAGTCGTGTGTGGGAGCGGAAATTCGTTTGTTTGTTGGTCGGTAGGCACATAAATCGTTTTACGCGTGTAAACTAATCGCATCCCACTACTTCATACAAGGATTTGATGCGACCAAGTTTAGTGAAAATACCAAAAGCCAAACTGAGTAAGATATAACAACAATTCTTTTTGACTCGATTATTTCCATTGAAACGGCGTTAAATAGTTAAATCGATGGGCCTGTTTTTTGTACACCAACAAACATAGCACAATTGATGTTTCTAGCATCTGAGTAATACATATATTTGTATTCCGCTGAAAAAAGTGACAAACACGGTTTATTTTTTATCTCTAAATGAATTTTTGGCCTGATTTCTATTTCACTGAAGTTTATCATTTCAGCGTCTGAGTTTGAATGTGCTCTTGGCTTTAGACAGCGCTATAATATCTCGTGGTTTTGCACATGGAAATATGATTTTGTCTATATTTTTTATACAAAGATCTTATGTTACAATGCAACACGGATAGAACATTTGACATCAACTTATCAACATGGATCACAAAGTCAGTATGTGTATCATACTGTAAAAGAGGTACTGAGACGTCGCAATCAGAGTGATTGTTGCCACTTGCTAAACATTCACAATCAGGAAACAATTGTGTTTTGCGGTGATTACAGTCATTCATTTAGGTTTTGGTTGGAAGTACATGTTTTGCATTGCTGCGCTATTAGACATTTTTTGTTAACAGTGGGAATATTCCAACAGGTAAAATTAACACATGCATAAATTTTTTCTAGCAGTTTGTTCTTCAAGTGTAGGGAATCGCTTGAATTCAATGCTTGATTTCAGAGTTTACCAAAGCTATGTTCGGTAGAATTAGATGCCAAGTATTTTACCACAACCCATCTCTTTACAATCAATATCGATTTATCATCAGGTGAAGTGGCGGTAATCCATTTTTTCTGTTGTCTTGAGCTTTGCTTTTATATTACCATTTCGGGCGTAGCAAGACGTCAATGTGTCAGAACAGGATTTTTGCATGTACTTCAGCAGTTTGTAGCGTAGAGGTGCAAGATTCACGCAGACAAAGACGTGCTGTCTGCCTTCGATATCTTTGAGATTCCGTGTGTTAGTACGAAACTCGTTCCCTTTTTTGTATGACACAAACCTTGCAGTGATTGATCGTGGATTTTCCTTGTTTCTCCTTTGTTGTTCTAGCCGATGTACTCTCTGTATATCATTAGGTTGGAGATCTATTTCGAGCTCATCTGCTATTGAGAACAACACTTCTTCTCCATCATCATTATCGCCTTTTCTCTTCTTCTATACCAGCAGTCCCCAAACTTTTTGGATGCTGGGCCAAATTCGCAATCTTATCAGCGTCCGCCTGCCGGTGTATCGAAAACAAATTTTGTGTATCGAAAACAAAAAATACAACAGGCATAACACTAGTCACATTTGCATTTTTATATTTATTTTCTTTGCTCGTTAACATGTTTGCAATGTGATTTGTGAAACTACTTTTTTTGTTACATAATAGTTGTAGGTTATGTTTAGTTCCATGCTTGATGCTGCAATCAGGTGAGTATCGCGCAAATGTGCATCTGAAATTCTTTTCACAACTGCCAGATAACGCCTACGCTTCACACTCCGAATGCCCACTGCAATTTACAAATTTCGTGCAAGCTAATGTAGAGTCGACAGAGGTTTAGGCGCCAAGGTCAAGCACATGTACAATACAGGGTTGCCAGGTCCTGATGGACCAAAAATGCCGAATCGCTCGTCAAAATATGTCAAATAGCTTCAGAAATTTGTCAAACAAGCCGAAGCCAGTAGCGTAGCTAGCCCAAAATTTGGGAGGGAAAAAAGAATTTGGGGGGTCAAAATGCTTGATTTTAGGCAAATAACACTGTTTTGTTTGAAATACCGCCTCTCAAAGCACAAAATAACTATTTCTTCTAAAATTTTGGGGGTCCATGGCCTCCTAGGCCCCGGACTACGCCTACAGCCTAAGCAGGCTGACGGCTGTCGGTTTTGAACTACTTGACCGCCGGCCCATGTTATATTCCTGGCTGCTGTCTGATGCTAAAACGCCGCTATGGTTTTCGTGCTGGCGCTTGAGTGGGCAAGGCGTTGTTTTGAAAAGGCTCTGGATGGAAAACCTCGCACGATAGAAACACAAATGCTTCAGAAAAACGTTAGTCATATTGTGTAGTTTATGAAAATCGAAATAAAAAAAAATTTCCACTTCTTTTGGAGAGAAAAAACACCCGCAAACAAGGGTGGATTGCCTGTTTTTTTTACTTTGAAAGTTCATTGCGCCTATTCCAACAATGGGAAAATTGTAAAAATCACAGAAACGGTTACTATAGCTGTTACAAAGCATCCTGCCAAGTTTTGAATTAAGAAATTGTAGAGAAGAAGAGTTATGACAGTTTTCATATCACCTGGTCCTAGACAACATTTCTGCTTTTCGACTCCGTCCGAATACGCACATGCGTTCAGCTGTGCTTTGCCGATCGCTAAATAACTCAGTTTGGTTTCGATTTGACAGAAACGTAC
>JGI24158J21664_10011748_pt1 | contig 11632 bp, 7 predicted proteins | sample Ectturendosymbi3_FD_21664 | JGI IMG/M metagenome (IMG submission 21664)
ACTTCACTTTGCAAAAAACTGTATGATTTTATCTACTTTAGTTACTTCGCAATTACATTTTGAAATGTGTGCAGGACTTTATGGANACCCTGTATATTTTCTGTTNATGATAGTAGCTGGAGGGTCATAAGATTAACGGTCTAATGCAGCTATGTCCAACCCGCGGACCGTATGCGCCNCAGTCGACGGTTTTCGCTGCAGTAAAAGTATCCTACTTCTACTGACAACCTGTCCTTATTTTGATAATCTTTGATTTGACATTTTTGATGCAGGTTGTCTTCAGTGCCATTTTTTCACGTCTGTTGCCACTGCAGTTATGTTTCGAACGCTTTCAGTACATTAGCTTAAGCTAAATTTTGTTTGCTAAGATCAAAGTAAGCCATTTCAGTGTGCGGCCCTGGTTGAGAATAGTGACATGATTTTTGGCTCAGCAAGCCATTTGGGTTGAACATAGCTGGTGTAATGCCATTATCGTTCACTGTCCCAGGTGTGCTGTTAAAGAAAGAGGAAGATTGACAAGCTTTTTGAAAAAATGTTTTTACAGTTGAAATGGTTTTCTAAATCTAAGCGTTGTCAGGCGAGTTACTGATCAAGATGTTGTCCAGCAGCACTGTAATCAGCGCTTGGTCAGGAACGAAACAGCTCCACATTGCAGGCTACTCCCTGTTTGTGCGAGAAAGCTTGAGTATTTGTAACGCCACCATCGCTCGCAAGTTATGACTCGTGTCATTTTTGCTTATGTCGGTACCGTGCGAGTATATGCTTGGCTCACTTTACTGCCTTGAAGCAGAGGGGTAAGAAAATGTCGGTTAGAACCTAAACTGCCTTTAGCGTTATTTCAATGCGCCGGTGATATTAATTCGATTGCGATATATAGGACTGTGACTGAGCTACTTCAACAACACACAAACTAATCTAGTTGTTTGGACTTTGGAAGAATAATATGTAATCGCAATATTGAAGGATGTTTTGGCAATGATATTTGTGGTAAGTAGATTGTTGGGTCGCGTCCATATTAACTTCTCGAAAAAGAATTTTTGCGTTGAAAAAATTTGCTCGTCAGCGGAGACGTTTAATTCACAGTTCCTTTCCTGGATCAACGTTCCCACTAGCAGCTGCCGGTTTTGCTGTAATAAGTTAAGAGAAAAACACAGTTGTTGTGCTTGAAAGTCAGTGAATTTGTCTCGTGGTACAAACTCACGATTCCCCAGGAAGCGAAGCGAGCCGATCATTCCGTGAGTGTGTCACTCAGGAAGTTAATTTCTATTTTCTCTTGCTTAAAATTAATGTGGCTTGTATCAATCGATATAGGAAAAAAACATGTAACGATTAAATAATATTGCCTACAAAGCTTTTAAGAAATTAGTGTATAGTTAAGAACAAGTGTTTTTTTTCCGAATATGACAAATGTTATTCTTATGACCTTCCGTTAAATCAACACCGCCGTGTTCGGTTGGGTCAAAATGCGTTTTACTCGCAGTATCTCGACAATGTTTGTTCGATATTTTTCTATTGTGATTGTGTAAAGTCTTCTATGCGTTCCGACTGTTGTAAATTTGGTCGTTCGTTTCTCGTGTTGTACATATGTCCATAAACTGAGGTAGTACAGACTGCAGGGCACTTGCCGAACGAAGTTCGGCGCAATGGTCTGATTTTCTTACTGCCGAACGCTGCTTGTACTTGAAATAAATGTGTGGCATTGTGCTCGTCTGTACACTTATGGCATTAAAACCAAGTGCAGCAAATGATAAATAGCGACTCGTTTGTACGATGCGTTTTGATCGCTCGTAGATAAACGGAAACAATTACGTGGAGGAATGCACAACAAACCTTTCAGTTGACTTGCTTTTACCAATAGCGGTTTAAAAGACCTATTGCTAGGGATGTACATTATGGAACATTCAAAGATCCTGGAATAACTTGTTCGGAGCGAAATCAGCTGATCGCGCAGAGATTTAGAACGCCGATCAGCGGCCACACAACCTGGCAATTAGCTCGTTACGTCACTGCACAGTGACGTGAGCTTGTGGAGTGTTTGCGCTCCTGCGTGAATTGAAATTATTCAAAATTTATTGAAATTATTTGTTTTATCATCTTCGCAATTTTTCACCTTAAATTTTTTTCGAATCTAAATATTCGAAAAAACTCAGATTTTTGGATTCGAATCCATACGATTCGATATTCCGTTATATGCATCCCCTACCTATTGCCATGTTAATCCGCCGCGTTTGTGAAAGCTGTAACAAAATGTTTAGTGCGCTGCAGAAGAGTTAAGAATTCCATTTGACTCATAACTCATTGAGAAGTTGGTTGGCGAGTTGGGCCTCGAAACGCAGTTTTTGGTTATTTGGGGATAAACGGATGGGAGATAAAGTAATTTAACCAGTGTGAGCCAACTAAGGAAATGTTTGAAATGATTAAGTTCTTTGTGTAAATGGAGGCACATTATGGCACGCCAGTAACAACTACTACGCGCCAAATTCCTGTTACTAGAGCTAGGTGTCATCGAAATGCTTGTGGAACGCACGAAAAAATTAACCGATCATGTTTCACTTGGAGGTCTTCCTGATCGTGGAAGAGAAACATCCAACCGAGAGACTTATTTTTCCTCCTAAACTGCATCTGTCCGGAAAACCAACGCTCCCGTCTCAATTGTGCTTCTGCATGAAGCTCGACTGCTGCCAGGAGTCACGCAAGTTTCTGCAAACGCTTGTTATTAAGCAACGCTTGGAAACGAGTCACAGCAACAAAATTCACGATGTGTTAAACATTGCACTGTTGCACCGTAAAAAAATAAAAGAAAAAACAAAAGGCCGACTCAACCAGACCGCATGCTTTAACCATGCAACAATCCGTTTTGATAACATTCGGGCGGATCGCAGGTTGCCTCTACAATAGCGCAAACATTCCGTTATCGGAACAATTCTTGACATGGTGGTCACGCGTGGAAGACAAAACGCCATCTTTAACCACCGCACTGACGCAGTGCAACATTTCATCGAGTCTGTGACACGATCAAATATCATGACTTACGTTTAACACTGACGACTTCCCGTAGAATCGTACACGATCAATAACACGTGCAAAAAATTGGCAGAAAGACGGAAGCATGAGAAAGACCGGAGACGGGACAGGAACGCAAGCGAGGATTGCAGACGAAATAGTTTCAGTCGCAAAACATGACGCAGTCACGCATGACGTGTACCCAGGTCAGAGTAAAGAGCACCTTGTCACAGTGGTTGTTCGCGAAGTTGCAAGTTTCACTTTTTCTTACGCTGCGCTGCCTTTTTTCGTCTGTCCTCTTCCAGTTTGGCTTCCCTCGCATCTTCCATCTGAGCGATTCTTAAGCTGCAAATCAAGCAATAACCAGTGATACAGACACCAAAAACAGAGCTTAAATACTTGGTGCAAAGCCGCAATCACAACTAAAACAACCTTTTACGCAATGTGCGAATGAACCTGGCAAATGTTCTAGGTCCCTTTTATGCTGTTTTTTTCGGTCATAGACCGAAATGACCGAAAAAAATTAAGTTATTTCGGCCAGAGTGCCCGAAAATATAAGCTAATGAACACTGTTATGGCGAGTTTTAATACAATTGTGAGACAAATGACCGAAATGTCTCAGCGAAAAAATACACCTTTTATGCGATATATGCGTAAGTGCAAATTGGCGGCGAAATGATGAACTGTTTCTGGAAAAACGCTATGAAATGTTTTATTTCAAACAAAATTTTATCACCCAACAATAGAAATGTGTATTTCCACAAAACAACAGGAGCAGATGTGATCAGATGAAAAATAGTGCTGTATGATAAATGCACCAAAAGTTGGATCTTGCCCGCCACTTCAAACACGCAGAGCCAGCAAATATATAGTAAAACGCCAAGAGCGTGAACAGGCAGTGGCTGATTTTTTATTTTGTTCAAGCAACAAACCGTGATATTAGAAAAGCCTAAACACTCTTGGTTACTGTACAGAGTAGATATGCACGACCACCCTTAACATTATAATAAAACTTTGCTTCTATCATTTAAAATATCACGTCGAAAATCAACATTTTTTTCCAGTTCCAGTTTAAAGAGGAAAGTAACTGAGTTTCAAAGTTTTCGTTAAGACCTCCACAAGTGCGCCGCTTCATATTATGAAAATGAGTTAGTTGCAGGTATGCGTAGTGTCTTCGATCAATCAGCTCTGCGATTTCAAAATTCTCTCTTTACAATTGAAGTCACCATAACCGCTAGCCGCACATGCATTGATCCTTCCGCTTCATACGAAACTGTATTCTGCTCACCTCTTTTTTTCTTCCTTTTCGATGTCCTTATAGCTGGCATCCATTTTCGACAGTTCGTATTCGCTCTCACGACCGTACTTCGTGCGATCGTAGCCAAAGATCTGTCCGATTTGCGCAGATATGTCGTCTTCGTCATACTCTGCAAGTGGAAGAAATAACACGCATTGAATTAACTGGCAACTGAAGCTCAGCATTCACCAGCAAAGCAGTAACCACTTCAGCAACAAGTGTTTTAATGCAGAAGAACGGACCTTCTTCCTCGTCGTCAATAAAACCTTCCATTTCTGAGTCGTATTCATCGTCGTCGTCGTCGTCATCACGCAGGACCGCTGAACGCTTACAGATCTCTTGAACGCCCCGCGAGTGCCTGTTGGCAGCAAACGCTCGGGCTCTGTACTCTTCGGCCGGGGTACGACGGTGCCCGTTCGAAAAAACTGCAGCGGGTAAGAAAGCAACAGTGTCTTTCAGGTCACAACGATGGAATTCGAATTGCTTCATGGAACATTAAGTCACTGCTAAAGCATCTACATGGTGTGAGTTATTCGTAACTAGTGGCAACGATCAACCCCAACCAGATCAATAATTATTACCGATCTTCAGCTGTTGTGCTTGCTCAAGACGAACATTCAATACAACAAGACTGCTGTAACAACAGCACTGCACTTCGATCCATTTCAAAAACAAGCGTGCGACCTTGCAGTCGACCCATATGCACTACTACCTGGAGACTATACTTCAGAACATACGACACTTAGACAGGTGATCATTCACGCAAATAAGCATTCAATCAAAGGCCCACCTAGTAATTTGTGACCACGAGGCCCGTTGCCACTGCTGACGACGCACAATGGTGAACACGTACGCGCGTTTCACGTAGGAGTAGGGTAACGCACAGCGAGCACGGAAATGTGGTGCAAACGAACATATACGAAGGTGAAGCAACCACGCCAGTATAGAACCTCGCCCTTCTTAGGTCGAACCCTTTGCATGCAAACACGTACAATTGATCTGGCTCACACAGCTTGACAATCATTTTGTAGCAAAGCCACAAGCCTTGATAGCATATAGGTTTATTTGGCGGTACTAAATTAATTAATTGCGTTAGATGTACTCTCTAAAGCACATGTGTAAAATATACTTGCTATTAAGCAAAGCGACGTTCTTTCGCTTGATCACGTTGCGCGATTTGTCATAACGACTTGTGACGGCAGTCGAGCAAACCTGATCGAGAATCTGACAGATGCCGTCACATATTACCGCATGCGCACCGATAAGCTGACTTACCAGGGGAAAGGCCGGTGGGTTTGCGGTACGATGCGTTCTTCGGGTCAGTCAAAGCAACTCCGGGATAGTTTGTTCTGACTTCCTGGCTCTGAACCGTGAGCGTGCACTTCGGCGTGCTTTTAGTTAAATTGCTGCATGCGAACAAACACACAAAGTAAGTGACGCTGTTGCCATTAAACGAAGTTTTGCCTCGACGTTTTGCTTAATGAAACAACATATTCGGATAACATTCGGCTCAATCGCAAAATGCATTTGGTTTGCTCGCAGCAGCGATACGTGGCAAGACCCGGGTCGTAGGTTCACGTCTTCTGAAGACAATAGACAGCCAGTACTTTGCGAGAACGCAATCAAATAAAGTTCGTGGCTTCAGTGATCGCCTGAATGGTCAGTTGTAAATAGGAGCTTTGCTAACCACGTGATTATGAAAATCATTCGTTGAACTGACCTGATTTTTACAGCGTTACGGCCACACAGCGTCCATGATTACAGCAGCTTAAGAGCTTGATGCACGGAAAAAAGCACAAAAGCTACTGAGCTTCGCTTGTTATATTCTACAAAAAAACCCAGGTATACATTTGTGCACGTCCTTTGAAGATTCGCAGTTAAACGAAAAAAAAATGGAAGTAAACGTGTTCTTAATAAAAATCTCATTAAATCAATCAACCGGATGGTTGACGAGCGAACTGAAAACGTTTCAACAAGATTTCTTGTTATCGTCAGTAGAAAATTCTTACGGTTCTAGATTTTTACACTGGAAATGGAGATGGCAGAAGAAAACATAATGAAACGTTCGATTACGACCATGAACTTCACAACAACTGTTTCAAATATTTTACGAATAATGTAAATTTTCTGCTACAAACTTTTTTCTGCTTGATCAGTGAGCAAACTATGACATCACCATTTCAAAAGAGGGAAACTAGAAAACAAAAGGCCATACAAGATTATCGTCTTGTGATAATTAGATTTTAATTTTCATCTGCCATAGTGTTGCGTGTTGTAAACTGAGAGGGTGTGCGAGGCAAGTCATGACGGCCATCTTGTTTCATATAATCACCATCACTGCAATTCGCAGCAGATCTCAGAAAGCGATTTGCTTTGTAGGTCAAAAAAAAAGTTCTGCCTCGCGGCAAGCTCTGCCTCGCGATCTGCCTCGCGAGTAATTCACCTGCTTGGTTCTGCTTTGTAGGTCAGAGCAAATCACGAAAATTTAAATTTAACAGACATTTGTCGAGTGAGCAACATGTGGCCGGAATTGCAGTGTTCAACTGACTCAGGCGCTACCGCACAATGGATGTGGGGTAACACCAAGTGGGGGAAGACATATTGCAAGCAGACCTGGGGTAATCGTAATCGATTACAGTTCAAGTAATCGTAATCGACTGAATTGACCAAAAACGTAACGTAATCGTAATCGATTGAATTGACCAAAAATGAAATGTAATCGTAATTCACCCTACATCACTGTGCGCTGAACCACGGTTGTGGTGGCTGGGTTTCCTCCTTTATCATCGTTTGTTATGGTTATGTTTCAAGGAAGGCCACTTGACCGTCTGTGTGCGTTAAATCCAGATAGTCCAGCGGCGAGCACAACGTTTGTGGCAAAATCTCACTTTGTTCCAGCTACCCTTCCTGTTGGCCGCCAGAAGTAACGTAGCGAGTCAAGTGACACGTAGCAACAACAAGAAAAGCTTCACTTAAAAACGAGTTGACACTTCGGGAACAGAATAGCGGGACATCACGAGGAGATGTGTTGGTTTTATTTATGTATATTCACAGTGCACTTATGAATGTAAGTGCTGGAGAAGGCTGTGTATATAATTAGTACAGTAATTTCTACACAGTAAATTATTTTTTTTTTTTTGTCAGAAGAATAAGGTACTTTAATTCAAGTCGAAAGTACTTTTCCACAACACTGACAACTGGCAAGCCATCCGCGATCCACCAGATACTGCTAAAAAAACTCAACGAAACCAGTGTGGTTTTGTTGGGCATTGACGTTTGGTCCAACAGACAGATGAGCAGCTATATTGGCGTCAGTATTCATTTATTTCAAATTAAAGCCACACAATCCTATGCTGACTTGCAGACGATCGTAACCTGCACTTAGAAGAAATAGCCGGCAATTTGGAAATTATCAACAAACGAATTTCAAGCGTTGCTGGACGAATGTTCAAGCCTGATAGATGTTTTCGACAGTTAGGCCTAAAGATTTGAAGCCCAACTGTGTAGAATTTAAGCATTGATCATTTCTGTTTAATTAATATTTAAAGTGTTTGTTGCAGTGGAGTAACTTACGGGAGGGATGAGGGGCGATTTGACTCCGCTGGCCAGCCTAATGCTGGCCAGCTTTTGGTTTTCAGTAGGTTGTCTTTTTGCGTTTTTCGGAGATTTCCCGTTCATTTGGGGTTTTACTACTGTATAGCCATCCACACCCGGATTCACCATTATTTCTGAAGATTTTTTCCTGAGTGTTTACTTGTACAGAGGCCAGTTGGCCTCTTTCAGATAAGTTTCCCTTCTAGTTCAAACCTCTAGTTACCGCCACTGGTTTGTTGACTGCACGAACAAGTTATTGTAAATTTTTTCCGGTGCTGGATCCTTACAAATTAGTAATTTCGTTTATTGCATTCATTAATATCGTATGGTGTCTGAAAATATACTTACATCAAACCATGCACATGGGGTTTGTTTTCGTTCTGAAAATGTTTCAAGACGAATGTAATCGCGATTGTAATGGTGATTACTTTCAATGTAATCGCAATCGTAATCGATTAGATTGTGATTTTGTTTATTCGTAATCGTAATCGAGCAGGTGGCAAGCAATCGCAATCGATTACATTTGTGCTGTAATCGCCCCATGTCTGATTGCAAGTTACTATTTCAACGCGGGACACAGTTTATTCGATCATCTGACGTTACGACGCATTCCACACTTAGTGTTTCACAGCCAGTCAGCGAAGACGAACAACTTGATGCAGCTTACCTGCCCGCTTCATCCAGAAGTTTTTGAAAACTATCCGCCCTCCCTTGACTCGCCAGTTTCGACTTGATCATGGCTTCGAGGTAGGGATTCATCTTAATTTTTTTCAGCAGGTTTCCATTTGAAGGAGGGGGTGCATTGCGCACGGGTTTCGGTGTCTTATCCACAGGGGCAGCAGGCTTTTTAGCAGTCTTTGTCTTTGAAAGTGGCCCCTGTCCGCCGGCACGAGAGTGTTTGTCACCCGGTGCTTTGGAGTGCGAATGTTTATGTTTCGAGGTGAAACCATCTGGGATTGAACTTTTCGAAGCAGGAACTTTGTCCAGCGACATCGATGGCTTGCAATGAGCAGCGTGGCCCTTGGAGCTGTGCTTTGCGGACGAAGATTTTGCCTCGGTCTTTGTCGATTTTGAGTGACGTGCATTCGTGGTGACGTCATTAGAACCAGGCTTCAAACCTTGCTTCAACGATTGCGTTTTTCCAGACAAAGGGTTCGGAACTTCTTGCGCTGTTTGTCCTTCTGACGTCGCGGCGCGTTGTTTGAATTTCTGCATTAACGCTTGGATTGTCTGCTTTTTTGTTTCTTCGGTCAAACCGCTGTTAAGGTTTCCTATTTTAAAGCTGGGAGCATCATCAGTTTTTTTCCGCTTAACACCTGTGCAAAAAACTGCTTCCGTCAGTATGCGTTTTCCACAAACACATTGACTTCTCAACACCGCACAGGAGGATCGTTGCGTTATTGGGATAGTGGGGGGCGTCGGTGACAGATTATCTTCACTGTCACAATGCGGTCATTTTCTACATGATATTGATGACGTTTTGTAGTTGGAACGAAGATGTGTAAGAAGGTATTTTATATTTCTATGACAAAACAACTGCAGTAGAAAGTCTCAAGAGGAACAAGCGCGTTGCAATTCTATCAAAATCTACGGAATCAAAACATGCTCTATCGATCATTTGTGAAAGCCAAGTATACATTAAATCATCTTCATCAAAGTTATGGTTGAAAAGCTGATCAGTAACCTTTGTTGGATTGTTTTAGCTTTGCTTCTAGTGCTTTTCGTTTCCGTCGTTCCCGTTCATATTTCTCCCGCGCCGACAAATCATCACCAGAAGAATCGCTATCTAAAAATATTTCCAACCTTTTAAGTAAAAACTACTGCTTCACGCAAGTCAAGAGCAAAAGATGTCGTCTACTTGGTAGATTTGTAGAAAACTGCTACGTTCAAGAGCTCGAAGCTTGTTAGAGGAGCTTCTTACACACATCTCGTAGGAAAAGTGAAGATATTGCACGCTCTACCATAGTTCCACGCAATAACACGTTGACAGGGTTCCTCCGCAATTTTGAAAATAAATTTCCATACTATTTCCAGACCTTTTCCTGACTTTTTCCAGACTTAATCTTTTCCGAACGACATACCCAGTTCAACTACAGGCAATACAATAGTTAACACGACGAAAGCAAAATTATCAATCTTAAATAAAATAATACGAAATGGCATGTGAAAAGATCGAAGGCCGGAAAAATATTTTCCTTTTCCATACCAACAGACCAAAAAAATTTTTCCCATACTTTTCCAGATTCCGTAGGAACCCTGCGTTGATCTCTAACTTCCTTTTCAAATAGGTAAGTGTATAATGAGTCGATGTCTGACGAGCGTAATATCGCGCAGAACCTTAACAGCACGTAAACCTACTAACATGGTTACACCAGATATATCGAAGGGCTCTGGTTTTACCTGAAGATGCCGAGTTAGAGTCAGAAGATTCGTCGGATTCCGCCACAGTTGATTGGTTTTGGGCCAAGTTCATCAGGTCATTGAAGTTGAGGCCCGCAGCAGCTGTTCTGGCCTTTTGGCGGTTCTTCTCCATGTGACGCTTTTTCTTCTGTTCCTCGTCGGAAAGGGGCTTCGGCTTCCGGAAATCCTCATTGGACGAGCTACTCATCTACAGAAGCAGCGTGAATTTAGTGATGGGGAAGCAATCGCACGCATAACAAACCTATACTCGGCAAGCGATTAAGGCACAACGCACGCGCGAGCAATTTTAATGAAAGCGGTTTTAAAGAACCCCTGTCGCGTTACACATCAGCGTTTTGAGCTGACAAACCTTCATTGCAGGACGAGGTCTATCCACAATAATGCAAAGCAGAGGTAGCAAAGCACTCGCGCAGGAACATCGAGGGCGTACTAACCTTTGCGGTACCTTAGGTAACTTTTCAACCTAACAATAAAACCTATTTTTTCCACAAAAAAAACATTACCAAGCAAACAGTGCGATTAGGACTAGTCTTACGGACGATGATGGGAATATGAGCCAGGCTAATCTGCATGAACAAGCACGCAACTGAAATACGTGACATTGTTTTATAATAATGATTGCATGCTGCCGAGTCCGTGTACATTAAAACAGAACGCAATCTTTTTCTTTACATCGTCGGTGTTGAATCCGTAAGTCACTGACGTGAAGTCGAGCAATGACGAACATAACTTAACTAATTATATCTTACGTCACGTAATTGCTGTGTTCATTCGCTTGGGTGTTTATCTATTTCGTCCTTGTAAAGAAAGTTTGAATTACTTTTTTTTGTCCAAAGTTTTGTAAGGTATAGCCTTAATCTTTTGCGTCCAACTCTTCGCAACGTTTGTATGCGTAAGAACGAACAAAATACGATATAAGTAACAACCAAGGAGGAAAGTAAATAAATACTAGTAGAAACACAGTTTAACGCAACGCACGTGGTCCACATTAAAAATCAAGCCGTGCGCACCGATAACTTGGATATTTTATCCATGAATGCCTTGTGTTGCATTTCTTGTTCGGGGGTCAACTGAACCTCTTCGTCCTTCTTTCGCTTTTTGTCTTTGTGCAACCCAAGATAATCTTCTCCTCTGTAAATCTATCAACACAAAGGCACGTTTTCTAGCTGGTACTCTTCGGCTGGGAAGAGTGCACTTGTAAATATTTTTAAAACAACATATCAACATTGGTACACGAAAAGCGGAAGTGCTAAATAGCCTTATAATAAATACTACGGCCAAAGCAAACGATACAACTGACATCTTGCAAACGTTTCG
>JGI24158J21664_10011749_pt1 | contig 11632 bp, 7 predicted proteins | sample Ectturendosymbi3_FD_21664 | JGI IMG/M metagenome (IMG submission 21664)
TTTTCCATTAACTCAGTCCAAATCTGGTCCTGATTCTAAATTTATGAAGCATTTCACAGTCCGGATCCAATCCAAAATCTACAAAATTCGTCATAGTCCGGATCCAGTCTAATCCCAAATCCAGTCCAATGCTCATCACTGGTTGGACACTTGGAGGCAAACATGATGCGCATTGCGCAGCAAAAAAAAATTTAAACAGGGGCAACGCTGCCCGAAGCTGCCGTACCCACTGAAGCGTAATATTGTAAACAGGTCCAGAGGAAGAGAAAGCCGAGCGTGCTGTACCTTTGACTCAAACGGAACCATTCGTTTTGCACCGTGTGAGTGGTGCTGAGCGCACACATGCGTACCTACATTCGCTTAAGGGTTGTTGTGGTACGGTGAAAAACTTTCAGAGGACGTGAGAGTTTGACTTGATAGACGGCATTAAGGTTTGATATTACATTACAGTATGTAATGTATCTGCATGTAGATGTACTGTCTGTAGCCTACGCTGATGCAGTAGGCCAGGGGTGGCCAACCAGTCAGAGAGCAAGAGCCACGTTTCTTACTGTGTTACTGCAAAGAACCACATCACAGTCACACATGAGCACACATAAATTCACCTCATGCAGTGGTGCCACTCCTACTCCTAGTGTTTTTCCACTAGACTAGATGTACAGTACTGTAGTGTTTGTTTTTGCATTACAATACATGATGATCTAGTGTTCTAGTGGTTTTTCATACCTCTATCTTCTGGTGTTTTTTATGAGTGAGCGGAATGTCATAATTACACAATTTTGTATAAGCCAAATGTAACTGTAATTGAGACTTCTTGATTTTGTGCAATTGTAATTTGTTAACAATTCTACCTAAGTAACAAACAGCTAATTACATTATGCAAGAGCATATAATCTGTTTTGAGTTAAAATGCTACCAAGTCACTGTGGCCATCTCATCTGTTAAAAGTTTCACGTTGCAGAACATAAGGAATTTCTCAAGAGCAATGGTGTGGATGTGTGGTTGGTCTTTTTCTATATGTGGTAATTTACCGTATGTAAATCTGTTGCAATAAAGTCATGTTGAAAGATTTTAAGGCATAAAGGAAAATGATCATTTACATGTGGGTGTTCTGTGGACCACGTGGTCAGAGACAAATAAATAAGTATATATTCATATTGTTCATCATACACCGACCTGTTCTACTTTTAAGTGCAACACTAATTTTTTTGTAATCTGAAAAATCTATCACGTGTTTGTAATCCAGTGCTTTTGTGAATCTAATGTTTTTATCATGAAATGTTGTAATTTTCAGTAAGAACAGAGTGGCAACACTGACCTCATCTCTACCTCACTCATACACATACTTTTGCGCTGCTTGATTTGTTGTAAATCTCACACAAAAACATGACAATGACATAAACTTACAAACCACTTATTGCTATGCATGTTATTTAGGGGGATTTCTGGTAATTACGTAAGAGACACATGAAACCAGGCAAAGAACCACATGCAGCTTGCGAGCTGTGCGTTTAAAAATCTGTAGCATTAGAGTTGTTTGTACAATTTACTTAATGTCATCTGTCGGAATTAGCAGTTTTTCGGTAAAGAAAAAATAAATAGCTTTAGTATCGATGAGCTACTTTTTTGTATATGCTGAATACTTTTGTCAGAATCATTGTTAGTTCTTGCACCCTATTGCAGTGCTCCGCAACCTTTTTCCACTCACGACACACTTAACAACTTCTCAAACTTTTGCAGCACACCTCGACTACTAACTTAGAAAATGCACTTCAAAATTTATTAGCTGTTATAACTTCAATTATGACATCACAAAAACACCATCAATGTTCAGTAGTAGTCTAGCTAAACAGCCTTTGTCAACCTTGGTAAGTTGGTTCAGCGGAACCTCAGGGTTTCATGAGTAGCTACCAGGGGTTCCGCCAAAACAGTCCAAAATTGCTGGTATGAAATTCATAAACACAATCCTATACGGTTGTAGCAATACTACTGTTTCATAAGTTTATTACAGAAATAAGGATAGATCATTGCATAGGCTTCCATGAGCAACGCAACACATTTGTGGAAGGTTCTGCTGCAGCAAAAAGGTTGAAAAACACTGAGCTAAAGTGTGAGCTAACGAACTGTAATGCTCATATTCTCAGATGAAGTTATTCCGCGGCACACCTAGCATTGTCTCGTGGCACACCGGTTGTGGAGCACTGCCCTATTGTAAAGAGTTTTTCTGCACATAAACACACACTTTCCTAAAGATGTTGTTTCATCCATCCACCTAAAATACGTGGGGAAATAAATGACTAGGAAAAAAGTTCAAGCTCAACTTTTCAAGAAGTTAATCATAAAATTTATATCATACACTTTCTGCCTAATTCAATCACACTGCATAGTTTGTGTAGACAGTTATCTATCACCAGATTACTTTTTAGTGTGCAGTATGTTTCAGACTGCATAGTTTGTGTAGACTGGGACATTGGGGAATTAGCAGCCTATGTGGCACAACCGCAGCATTTTCAGTGGCTCACGGAAGCATTCAGGAAAAATCTTCAAATCTGAAAGTTCCTCCAACTTATTACAGAAAATGTTATTGCTGAGGCTAACTTGAAACAAGAAATGCATCCATTTCTATCACTATGATTCTGTCTCCATTAGAAGGTACGGCCCTCTGCTAATGTGGCTTTCTGAAAGTAGCCCCCATCCCAAATTAATTGCACCTAGTGTAGACCATTATCTATCAGCAGATTAGTTTTTAGTGTGCAGTATGGTTTCAGATAATCATTAAGGGCAACCCTCAAGGGTCATTGGGTTTGTGGGCCACAGTTTCTCCATCATTAATGTATATAAAAATAGTGAGTCATCTGTAGTTAGTCAGTTGGATAAATATACAGGTAAACAAGAAGGAAGATACCATAGTTATTTGGAATTTATTGTTACTTTCTTGGATGAATGATGTTTAAAGAAATCTGAACCAAGTTTAAAATTAGTTCAAATTGAAATTCAATCCTATGCTTTTTCATTAATTTTTACATCACTAGTACAACCAGCCATTTGAGGAGTTGTGTGATATAGTTGAAACTATGAAAGGATTCTTTTATTTGGGGGATAAGGTGAATGCTAGTTGGGGTTGTAAGGCAGTGGTGGCAGCAAGAGTTGGATGGATGAAATTTAGTTGCTAAAAAGGATAAAGTTGCTAAAAAGGATAAGGTTCTCACTGGAGATAAGGGAACAATTTTTTCAAAGTTGTGTGAGACCAGCAATGTTGTATGGAAGCAAAACGTGGTGTTTGACAGAAAATGAAATGGTAATTTTCAGAAAAACTGAGAGAAGTATGGTGATAGCAATGTGTTGGAGTCAAATTGATGGAGAGGAAGAACACAATTGAAGGAACTGATGGGTATGCTGGGTTTACAGAATATGTTGGATAAGTTGGCAAGAGCAAATGGGGCACATTGGTATCGGCATGTTTTGAGAAAGGATAATGACTAGGTTTCTTTTTCACTGAGACATTTCGGTCATTTGTCCAGTAACAGTATTAAAACTCACCGAAACAGTATATCTTCACTAGCCTACTGTTTTGAACATTATGACCGAATTGACATAATTATCCTTTATTATTTCAAACAAATTTGATATATGATTGTAAAATGATTGAAAAAAAAACAGGATGACGATGATGTGTTGAGAAGAGTGTTGGGCTTCAAAGTAAATGGAGAATTAGGAAGAGGACCACCAAGAAAAATTTGGAGAAGGCAGGATGGAGAAAGAAATCAGAAAAATTGGTCTGTGCCAAAAAGATGCTTTGAATGAGATAAGGGGGAAAAAAGACTGGAAGTAATTAAAAGATCCAATATAAGAATGACCATATGAACATTAAAGTTTATATACCACATTGCATCGTTCCAGATGTGCTTGCTTGTCCTTGTACTTAAAAAACACATACGATTGGAGATCATTTTAAGTACAAGGGCAAGCAAGCACATCTGGAATTATGCATGCAATGTGGTATATAAACTTAGATGTTCGTGTGGTCACTGGTCATTCTTATATTGGACAAACTAAAAACAAATTTAAAATTTCACCTGGATGAACGCAGTCCAATTAAAAGATCATTATATACAAATCTGGCTGACTGACTGTTGTAGAATTTGCTTAATAAGAAAGTAGGTTACTTATTTGTATATAAGAAAATTCATTGCAAATTTGTTGATCACGAAGTTACAAAATCTTTTCGATTTGACCTAGTACTACATTGAGTAATGTTAGCTTTAGATGCTGTATGCTTTTTTGCCATAAACTTACAACATGTTAGTTTTTTAGACTTGTGAAGAGTTTGTAGTAAGGCTAAAAAAGGCCAGAAAGTAATGATTCAATTATGGGGTGTAAAGCAGTTTGTCATAAATAATGCTCTGTGAGAAGTCAGGTATATATACGAGTTATATTATTTTATGAAAAGGTTTGCAATATGTGCAGGACTGAAAAATCTGACAATTGATGTTGAGTTTGAGGAATCTGCCTGCCATGCTCTGGTTTCATAATTTTGTGATGATTCCGGTGCACTTATCCACATTTCACTGACTATTCACCACAAGGGCAAAGCAGCTAAATCTAATAATAAAGTGCAGATTTTTTAAAGGCATTTTACAGACCTAATTTGGGTCCATAGAACTGAAAATCTGGTCCCTCGAATCAGATAAATTTATTGATGGTGCTCAAAACTCCTCTAATTATATGAAATTTAGTCAGAAATTTTTCGGGTCCCTACAGGTCCATACCAGGTACCTGATATTTTCCTTAAAAACCCCTGTAAAGTATTCTACTAGGGAATCGAGTTTGTGCCAATTTTACATCTGCAGTCCTGTAAATTGCAAGCAAAAGCTTATGGGTGAAATGATGAAAGACAAAAGCAACAGCAAAACTTAGAGAAAGCAAGTTTCAAACACATGAAGACTTAGAGAAAGCATGCGAATCATACACATGCTATGACCATTTTGCTCTTATCACTGCAGCTAGACATTTAACCTAATACCAGTTTGTCATGTCACCAAAGCTAGAGAAGTGAAGAGCCAAACTAGCATCTTAAAAATCTGTGATACTACAGCTTTTAGAAAAACTGTTTCAAAGGAACAATGTAGATGTTCATGTTATCAGCGTTTGGTAACACATTCTAATGCTAGCTGTCAAGACTTAAACGTTGATTATAATTTTCTTACTTTGTCATTCCAGGATTAGGGCAAATGTTTTTGAATTTTGTCATGTCTTACCTTGCTAGAATGGATCTACATTTTGTTATATATGGTTTAAGCATTGGCAACTACTTCTAAACAAGTGGACTGGTATGTTGAAGAATGTGTTTGTTATTTGAGACTATTGCTTGAGTCATCTATGCTGAATGCTTCCAAGTTTTGTACGTGGTGCTAACAGGTAACTGCTAAAATTAACATTTGTAAATGCTATAAATTATAAGAATATAATCATTTATAAGAATAAAGTAAAGCAGAATTTCTAAGTGAGGAAACAAATAGTTTAGGCTCATGAGAATAACTGTTGGTGTATGTAATTACAAATTATATCAGTATTTTCATGTGAAATTTAAAATTGCATTCGTAGTATATTTTTTGTTACTTTTTACTTTACAGAAAATTAAAAATTCTTGCAGTGACTAAATTATGCATTGTAATGAGTAACTAGTCTTGTTTTTTTTTGTGTTGGTAACTCCTTTACCTAAACCTTATAATTATGTTTGATTAGGATTGCAAAGATGTATAACATTGATTACACTAGTGAATGTCAAAGCAATAGTTGTGTGTACTGCATTGTTAGTGGTAGCATATGTTAACACCTTCTGGCCAGGTAGGCTAAGGCTGAAATTCAGCAGTTTGCATATATTTTTGTGCAGGAATATCTCCGCCGACGATTGCGCTAGAGAGCTGTTCAAACCCTCAAAGGATTCGGCAATGACAAAAAATTTTTGGTTTTGGTTTTCGGATTTTTTATGAGTGACGTCATAAATGGAGTTGTTTTAAACCGTTTTGGCCCACTTCATCTGGCCCTGGGCCCAAACCGGTTAGATGGTAGTATTTCGCTCCAGTTTTTATTGGAAACTAGGCTACAATCTGAGTGTTTTGATACTTTGATCAACTTGTTGGTGTTTCTGGTTCAAACGTTATGATCTATAGTAAACAAAGTAGTTACCGGCACTACCGTAATCAGATGATTACTTTGTTTATTAACTTTATATTATAACTTTTGAACCAGAATCGCTAGAAAGCCAATCAAGGTCTCAAAAGATACGGATTCTAGCCTAGTTTCCAATAAAAACTTCAGCGAAATACTTCTGTCTAATGGCTGGGCCCAGGTCAGGTACCAGCAGGCAAAAAAAGCTAAAACCTGCGTTACTTACAACGTCACTTGCAAAAAGTCAAAACCCAAAACCAAAAAAATTTTTTTTCATTGTAGACTCAAAGACTAACTGAGTCTTTTGAGGGTTTGAACAGCTCTCTAGTGCAATCCACTGAGGAGCTATAGGGCTGCTAAGGCAACTGAAATATATTACAATAGGCCGGCAGCCAGTGTGTTAATAAGAGCATTGAATGAGACATTCATTATTTTTGTATATGGGCTGTTTTGCAAAAAGTTGTTGCATTAGGGTGATTAACATGACACTTTTCAACATACGTACTTATTCACGTTTGTTAGAACACTGTTGAAATATTATTTATGCAGGCATGGTTTTTGCACAATAACTCACTCATTTGGTGCCTAAAATTGGTAAAAGACTTTAAAAAAGGAAAGGCTGTTTATACTGTCATAAGATTATTTCCGTTAAAAGTAACACTACTTAACAGGTATTCTGCTGATATTAGTCTGCCGGTAATGTTGATGAACAATTGAACTTTTGGAGAAGTTGAAGCTTGTATCATTGTGTGTGCTGTCAAGTTGCTGTGGTGATTAATGTGTGATACAACTTCCATGAGAAATGGTGCTTCCTTGTGATTCCCAGAACAACCAGTCCTTGGCAGGAATTAATGCCACTTAGTCGTCTTAATTCTTAGTGAAACACTTTGTAGGCACTAAGAATTGCAAGCGAAATGTGAGGTTGATGTGTTGGGATCAGTTTTGGCTTCATGGGCTGTCAGAATGACAAAGAGGTATCTTATCTGCTTGTCAATGTCCTTTATAGCTAGACTGATTGCATTGCCTTGCTAGGATGAAGAGTTTAGGCTCTGTTTTATGTTTGTCACCCAACACTGATGACTTTCTGTAACAAATTGTATCGACTCAGGGTTTTACGTTTTTACGGAAAAACTGTAAAAGGCATGTGTTGACTGTCCAACGTGTGTTGACTGTCTAAGCCAGTGGTTTCCAACCTGGGTGTCGCAACCCCCATGAGGGTCGTCTGCCATATTTTTAGGAGTCACAAGAGCTTCTGACAAAACTATTCATAATTATTTTTATGTTAAATATTTTGTGGAACCACTTTTTGTCATCTAGCCAGAATAATAGGATCATGTGCCAAAAGTGATAACCTTCTTTTTCATAAAAAAAATTTTTTAAGTGTGGTTCTGACCATTACAAAGTTTTGAGTGTGATTATGACCTAATTTTTTTCGGTCAAAGACCAAAAGGTTTTTGAAATACTGAAAGAAGTTAAGTCATTTCGGTCATAATATTTGAAAATATAGGTAACAAAACACAGCTATGGTGAGTTTTATACAACTGTGAGACAAATGACCGAAATATTTCAGTGGCCAAAATGTCTCAGCAAAAAATGACCAAAATGTTTCAGTGAAAAAAACAGATTATGACCATTACAGTACTGTTGTGTTTGGCAACGCATGGATAATTTTGTGACGTAAGAATGTGATGTGTCTGTAAATTAGATATCTGAATGCGGTAGATGACATGGTAGTTATTCCTGTTTTAAACGAGTTGTGCTGTGGAGTGATTTAAATATGACACAGGTCTTTCTCACAGATGTTGAGATGTGCATGAAATTAAGAAATGAGTCTTCGTTCAATGAAGTGCTATTGTACGTTATTTTTTAGTCATTGTGATTTTCTGTTGTGCGAATCCAACTGCATTTCATATGCCTGACTAGAAATTTGGAAGGGGGTAGGTTGCAAAATGGGTCATTGCATGAAAAAGGTTGAAAACCACCAGTCTAAGTAGTTAAGTGATTGTATTTTACAACTTGTGTTACATAAAGAGAAGTAATTTCCTTTAATTTTTGAAACAGTGAATCAAGCATATTTGCAAAATACATTCAAATTTATGCATCACTTAAACTCATATGTTGCTTGATCTTTATGGTGTAAGAACTAACGGAAGCTCATTTTTAATTTTCAGATGCGTGCAGTTTTTCAGTTTTCAAATTTTGTCTTTTTGTTAAGCTTTGTTTTTAGCAAACAAACAGAATCTTAATTTGTTCCTTATTTAAACATGTTCATTTGCAGAACTCTGTATATGGTGGACATTGGAGCCATGTTTTGAAACCTAATGAACTTGTCATTTTCAATTTTACAACAGTAATTTTTGCATTTGTAAACTAGCTGAACCTTGTTAAAAATGCTACAGTTGTTACAATGTCCAATAAATTTGTGCAGCATTTCATATTTTTGTATACTACTACTATGAAAATAAACAAATTAATGAAAAAAACATTGTGAAATTGGTAGTGATGCAACCATAAAACAATAATTTTTCTCTAATTTCTGCCATGTCATCTGCAATTCAATCATGCATTTCTTTTGAAGAGGGTTGTGGGACCGGCGATCGTATCATTCTCAATATTAATGCATTTTGTTCAGCATGAAGTGTGGCTTACAACTGAAATGCTTTTTTGTTGCACAACTAAGGAAGCTCTGCAGATATGAAATATTGAAATGGAATTTCTGTTGCAAACATTTTTATGCATATCAGTTTGTACTTTTGGGTCATTTAGTGATTGATCATTAAGTGTGAATATAGTTACATGATGTGTTTGCAAATGAATGAACAAAAAATAGGGAAAGTTTGTAAAACTCAATTTCAACAATATGTTTTCAAGTAACTAGTCTCCAGGAAGGTGACAAAGTTGAATCTGTCAGCAAATTTTTCAAAATAGGAAATTGGTTTCATGTAACTCTATTCAACCTCAGTCCTTGAATCTTATTCCAATATAATCTCGTTGTTACCAACAAATTTTTCACAAAACTTGTGAAACACACTATCCAATTGGCATGAAAGAAACTTGGGCTTTTATTTTCAGAGCAATTCTAGTGCTATTGTACATTAGTTTTAGTGTACATCTCTCTGTACTTCGGGATAAAATCTAAAAGTTTTGCACAAGTGACACTATACTTTTCTTAGTTGAATCCTTGAAAAGTTTGGTTTATTTCAGTTCACAGTGAATTTGCGTTTTTTTTGTTGCATCTGTCAATTCTATGCATTTAGCTTTGCATGCATCAATTCTGTGAAAACGTTATTGTGTTCCACAAATTCAAACATGTGAAAGCAAATAACTTGCCACTCTGCATGTGCTAATCTTGCACCATGTATGTTACAAACGCTGAGACTGAGAGGGTTGTTGTCTAATTCTATAAAGCTTGCAGCATTTAATGCATTAAGTTTATTTAGGTTTGTTTTGCGTTGTATTCTCAAAAACAGTGAGTTGTATGTAAAAGGTGATTCGTTGGTAGATATTCAAGTTTTTATTTTCTCAACTAATGTTAAAGTGTTTATTATATGTATTGCTGTTTTTGTAATATACTCATTGTTATATACTAAATGTATACAACAATTATTATTTTTAGTGTTGATATGCTAATCATACTAGCAATTAGTGTATACTAGTAATTGTTGAAGGTGTCTAATACTCAACATTTGGTAGTTTGTGGTGTACTCATTGGCACTTTGTGGTGTATGATTCTAAACAATATGCTAAGTGCTTCAAATTCTTGCTGTGCACTCTGCATTTGTATTTTGCCATGTTACAGTATGTTAAAGCAAATATTTTCATGCATACCCTCATTTACTTTGGACCCTTTCTGTGGTTTATTTTCTTCTATGCAAGGTTCAGTGTTCATAGCGGTTGTGCAAAGGAAGTTCAAAACTTTCTCTGCAGAAAGTCTTGGAGGGGTCTAACTTAGAGTCACACAAATTTTGTATTTACCCAGCAGTCAGAAAGATATATCAAAAAGCTACACTCTGGTTAAGGTGTTTTGTTTTAATTTTTGTAAGATGTTTGTTAGTGTCCCTTCAAATTTTCTTGAGGGATTTTAAGATTGCTACTATATATTTTGTGACTGATGTGTTGATTCACAAAATTCAAAAATTTCATTTTAAGGTGTCATTCATTACTGTGCAAATATCAGCAGCTCAAACCTGGCATGTGGTATATATTGGTCAGCTATTGTTTGTACCACATAAACAAAGCGATGGTTTATTCTATGAAACTCAAAATATATATTAAAAAAAGTTGCCATTGTACAATTAGGAACAATTACACATTACCACTCACAAGCCTATTTGCGACTTTCTCCTGTGAAAGCTTTTAGGACTGTGGAGGTGAAAGCACGAAGTTGTTACCATTTATGTTATTCTTCTGCTTTACACTCAATTTGCCTACATGGATAAATGGTTACAGCCTGTTTTTTTCACTAAGACATTTTGGTCATTTGTCCCAGAATAGTATTAAAACTTGACAGAACACTTCACTAGTCTATATTTGTGGTCATTATGCCTGAATTGACATATTTTTTCGTCATTTAAAAAAATTTCAGTCTACGACAAAAAAAACTAGGTTACAGCATTGGTTTTGCTGTTGGAGATCAGATGTCTGAAAGTTTTGGCAATTGTTTACTGAATGAAGATTTCAAGCAATGTTTTAGTCATTTAGAAATCCCAGTTTGATAAGGAAGCTTTGTGTTGTAGCACAGTAACCATGTGCTTACAGTATAAGTTACATTGTACAGACAGACAGTAAAATTTTTCTTCAGTGAAGATAGTTTTTATAAGTGGGAGTAGTTACAAATATAGAAGCTACTGTGAGGTTGTGAATCGATGCAAATGAAACATATTATTTCCGTAGAGACAATAATTTCGATGGGGTGGCCGCAAATGAATTGAATATGTCTTGTAGTAAGAAAAGTTATAGAAGCCTGCATTCATTGCCTATTAAAGTGTTGTTTGAATGAAATAGGAAATACTTCAGTTTGTCAAAAATAGTTGTCTGCCTACCAAATCCTTCGTAGACAGAAGATTAAATTGTGTTTTTGCAGTTATCACAGATTGTCATTTTGTTTGCATAAAAATTTGCAGAATTATCAAAAACACTTGTAACTTGTGTTGCCTATTGTTCATGGCAGACTGATACTTAATCACTGTATCACAAAGACACTGCAAATACTGTGATACTTTTGGTAAATCTTTTGCTTAAAGCAGTGGTTCCTGAACTTGTTCGAACTGTTACCCAAATCAAGGTAGCGATTATGTCTTATTACCCACCAAAAATTTTTTCGCATTTCATGTCGAAAATTTCTTTTGCAGTGATAGCTCATAATATAGAACAGGGGTGGCCAACACGTCGATCGCGATCGACCGGTCGATCGCCGAGTGTCAGTTGTTCGATCGCACCTGATTTTGCATTGAATTAACAA
>JGI24158J21664_10011750_pt1 | contig 11631 bp, 8 predicted proteins | sample Ectturendosymbi3_FD_21664 | JGI IMG/M metagenome (IMG submission 21664)
AAAAACTGTATGATTTTATCTACTTTAGTTACTTCGCAATTACATTTTGAAATGTGTGCAGGACTTTATGGACACCCTGTAATTTTCGTGAATTTTGTCTTGTCCGGAGTTCTAAAAACTTTGAATTATTTTTTATTTGTTCGTTTTGTGTAAGTTTGGCTACGTGTTCTTCCATATGTTCCTAACCAGCAATTATCCTTTCACACATGATGACTATCTACATCTCTACTTGAATTATATGTCAAAGCTTTGTTGTTTTGGTCTGAACGTGTTCACATAGAGTTTACGCTATCCAGAACGTCCAGAAAATTGTCTTCTTCGATTCTCCAATACTTTTCAAAACTCAGACGTTTGAAAACTGCCTATTTCACAAACGACTGAACCGGTCTAAGTTAGGTCGAACAATTCAGATAAATTGGTTGTTTCATGGGTTTATGGATTTTTTCCAAGAAATTATTATTTGAAAACATTGCAAAAAATTTTTTTCATAACCGCTTCACATGCCTAAATGACATAGAAATATATTTTAATTAGGATTTTGTTCAGTTTGAAACTTGTTGCCAAATACAACCTGGTTTGTTAAAATGGAGTTTAATCATATATGTTTTTATCTAATGTTAAATAAGAGTTTTATGGTTGATACCTGAAGCCCGCCTCAAAGATATTTTTTCAAAACACAAACCATCAACACATGCGCAATGCCAGTAATCATCTCCACGGCAGGAATCACAGACTGGAACAAAAAAGAGATGTAGTATCTTAACAGAAAAACAAGGTAAGCCATAATTATGAACAGCGGACTTCACCCAAGAGCAGACATTCACAGCTTGTCACAGCATATGCCAGCATAACTAGATCAAAGCGACAAACAGCATATGGCTCCACAAACCCACATCAGTAGCAGAGAATAACAAGATCAAGGATTTTGGGTCTTCGACTTCAGGACGGCCAAGTAGGTACAAACTCGTAGACCAGAAACTCATTATAGATGTAGCAGTACCAAATGACACACGCATAATAGGTAAGGAAAGGGAAAAGATAGAAAAGTGTCAGGACCTGAGGTTTAAATTACAGAGAATGTGAGACATCAAAGCCTGGGTAGTACCACTAGTAAAAGGAGCTCTTGGAGTAACCAGCAATAATCTGGAGAAACACCTCAATGAGATCCCTGGCAAAAAACATGATTCCCCAACTAGCAAAGACGGAGCTATTTGGCAATGCACACAACCTACGAAAGGTGCTCGATCTCCCAGAGTCCTGGTAAGACTCCGAGGTCCGAGAAAAAACACCTACCTCAACACAAGGGTTGAGGTACAAAAGATAATATTTGCTTTTGAAAAAGTTTATGAATATGTTTTGCGCTTTACGTCTCCAAATAAAAACATGGAACATACAGGTTTGCGCCCTCTCTGCTGCTCCAAGACACAAATCCTAGTCCATACTGTTGTAATGTCAGTAATTGCAACTGTTGCTCTGCAAGTAAAAGTGACTTGATGTCGCTGTTGAACGCAGCGTGATTTGCATCTTTTGTGATGTTAAGTAATAAGGCCTATGTTGCAGGTATGTCGCAATTACTTCTTACTTGGAAACTTTCACTGAGCATAAAAGGGCATTTTGTAAAAGACAAAGTGAGTAATGCACACTGAGACGGAGTTTTGAGCAAGCTAATGGACTCTTTTCAAAATAACTGTTGTTTTTCTCATGGCTGGAAATTTTCGATAGCGCCCTAAAAAATGTTGATTTAATTAATTTGCCTTAGTGGCATAAAAAAACAGTAAAAAACGTGGAAAACCGTTTTCTTACAAAAATGTCACGAAGGCAAATAAAAATAGTTTTACAATATTTTAACAGTTTTAATCCATCAATGTTTATTTTCAAACTTTCATCTGCGGGTGGAAACAATGCTGGTTCTTCGTTCAGAAGCAAAATCATAGATTTGGCAAAGATGCGCAAGAGAGCAAATCTGAAAAAGTTCATCAAACGATATTTTGTAAATGCCTTTGGGAAAATGATGCATACTATATTAAATCATTTTCAATAGTCCAAGCTTCCATCCCAAGTCAAGCACTACTTTTGGCATGCAATCTGTTATTAAAGCACTTAATGTTGTTCTTGAGTGGTTGTGTTCCCTATGATGTATTACAAAGCATCATGTACAATGCCTTAGAAATTAGTTAGTCTTTACCACTGACAAATTTCATTGCACAAATTATAAACAAAATATATTTTAACTGAAAAAAATGTTTACCTTAAAAGGGTTGGATACAGCTCGACGGTGAAAGTGTAAAGCACATTAAACGCCCCAGAAATCCCAAACTTGGCAAAATATGCGAAAACAACTCCCAACGTGATTAAAGCTGAAAGAAGAAAGCGTTTTAATTTTCTTTTAAGTAAGATTCTTGCAAATCATAGGTTTAATTACTTTCATTCCAAAGAAACATAAATCTATTTGAAAAAAAACACTACTCTTAGTCCATCCAAACTTAAAAAATTCAACTAAACTTGAAACAGGGCGAAACGTGAAAAGTCTTGCAGCTTTGATAAAAAAAAACAAGCCTTAAAATAATCATTTAAATGAAGTCATTTTGCGCATTTCGTAAACAATCGTTTTCATTCCCAAAAAATCAGTAAGTAGAGAATATCATCATTATCTCCCAAAGCCTGCAAGCGACACACAAATAATGACGTAACGGACAAGGAGGTAGGGTGCGAACCAACACCACATCTCTGGGAAAATGCAAAAACCAGATTGCAGTAACATGCTATTGTCTCAAAAGCATAACACTCAGTCACAGCCGATCAATGAAAAAAAGGTTTGTTTCTGCAAACCAACGTTTTTAGAAACAAACACTGCTTCGCATGACCACCACGCTGGTGTCCTCATAGCGTCACAGTCTGCCAACTGCAATTGTTCCAATCGCATTGATTAACTATATAGATAACAAACATCACTGATCATATCGCACTTTCATTCTAAGGAAAGAATTTCATTGACATTTTGTACAGGCATTCGTTATTCCTGGAAATATTCAAAACAGTTATTTGACGTCACTCACTAATTAAACGATACCGCGATCGATGAACATTTGCGTGAAACGATTTTCAAAGATTAAGTACAAGTAGCCATAATTTAATATGCGGTGAAACATTGGGTGTTACTACATTTTAAAATTAAATCGTAGGACATTATTTAAAGTTAAGCCTAATTTTCGGTGCAAATGGTATTTTCCGATTTGAGGTTTAAACTCAAACAAGATTTTGAGCTTGGCGTTTAAGTCGGCTTCAATTCTGAAGGAATTCACAACAGTAGATCTACTAGAAAATAATATTCTACGGCTGGGAAAAGACCAAGTCAAGGATATGCTCATAGCGCATTCTCGAATATAGCCCATGCACACACTTTCTACCATTCAAACCAAAAATTACTCTGCATTGCAAATGCAGGCCAACGTCACATGCAACATCAACTCAGGGTGAATTTTCAACCTTTTGTAATAAAGCAGTGCTCGCAGAAACAATCAACATCCGCAAATAAAGCCCAAAGTGGCTAAAGTTTTGCGTAAACAGGCACGACGCCATGTTTAATTCATTCTCATTTTTTTCACTTTAGCTTTCCAGCATAAAAATGCGTACCAAATGCAATCACTGCAAGTAAGACTTACTACTAGTTTAATACAATGTGTCATACCACGGTGTTTTGTTAAGCTTTAGATTCTTTAATTTATGTGTGGTGTCTCTCACCAGCACAAAGATGAAACAATCATTCTGCTGCCGGACACTGGTTGCTGCACTTGGCAGTCCGGCGCTGCAGAAACCACAGCCCCAAGCCTACAGTTCAAGTTGACTGTGCTTGGTTGACCGGCCACAACACTATCTATATATTTTCTATAACTACACCGGTGCTATACAAGCGCTACCAGCTCCAGGTTCTTTCACCTGCAGTGCTTCCCATTCACGTTCAGAATGTCAGTGAGATACGACGCCATATTCAACTGCGTGGTGCCCAGAAAGCATTGTTTAGCTAATAGAAAATTTAACTCTGGAAGTTATTCTCTATTCCAAGTTTACACGGAATCATACATCAGGGCCAAATGTCTAAGTAACATTCTTCATACATAAAATGTTGAAAAATTCGTCAAATCGTTGTAAAACTGAAAGTTTAAAAAACGTTACTAGTTATGTTAAACTAATAATCACCATACTTACATTGATTATCTCCGGCATATTCATTAACGATAATGCTTGCAATGAGGGTTACGCCGGTAAGCACAAGAAACACTGATTGCAAGAACCGTCGACCAACTCTGTCGATGAGCGCAATCACAACGGCAATTGATGCTAGTTCAAAAACTCCATCTGCACAAGTCATAAACGGCTGCACCTTCTCTATGCTCAGTTAAGTAATGATCCAAAAATTAAAGTTTGATTGTAAGCGAAGCAATAATACCAACAACAGCCAAAGGTCTCAAAAAGTATTTGCTGCATTTTAAAAGCAATTAAGTACTACACAGACGCAATAAAGCTTTTTTATTTTAGACAAGAATGATAAGTGATTTATACCCACTGGAAAATGCTTAATGGCAGTTGATACAATTTGCTCTCTGCACTATCGGCAGATTCATAGGTGTAATAGATTTATAAACATGCAACACATAGTAAATACACAAATGGATTTAATTAGCTCTGAGAGTATTGTTGTCCTTAAAGCAAAACCTTTCTTGTGCAAAATCCTACCAATATGTTTGGCAGAAGTCACGGTTACCGTTTGGGCCTGATTAAACACAAAGATACCTATGTGAGCTCGCTCTGAAACAAAAAAGAAACTCACACAGAACAACGTGTAGCTAGCTAATGCGTCCTAATCAAAATACGCAAGAAAGAATAAAAACCAAGCTTTGCGATTAATTTTGTTGTTCTTTATTCTCAGCGTTTCGTATTTTATGTGCACGGCCAAGCGTCTTAAAACAAATTTATCTGTGAACAATGCCTCACTTTTTTACAAAAATCGGAAAACATCAAAAAAAATGAAAAAACAATTTGAAATTCTGCCAACCTGTTAACGCAAATATTATCTCAAAATCGTCATGGGTTTTCTGACTCATATTTCATAATGTTTACTTCTGATCTATTAAAATTGGGTCACAAAAACATATCTAAAGAAAGATACTTTTAATCACATTCGCGGGGTGTGTAGAATTTACAAAAATCAAATTGTCTTTTATTGTTTAATTGTCTTTTATTGTGTGTAGAATTTACAAAAATCAAAATTGTCTTTTATTGTTATCGGTCCTTTTTTCATGCTAAACTTCTCACTTAAAGTATTGTTGAGAAAAACGTCTCCAGAAAGGGATCCGGCGTTGAGAGAGACTCCGTAGTAGATTACGTTTGTGACCAGCCTGAAACGGAGAAACAAAAGCAAAGAAAATATTACATATTGAATAATAACTGTGTCGTGGTTGTACGAGCAGGTAATTTTTTGGGTCTGCGAAGGACATTTTTCCTGAATATCCCAAAATATGTCCGAAAATTTTTAATGCGACCAACTTTCCCGCTACAATTTTTCTGCGACCAACTTTCCCATGCGACCAACTTTCCAACTGCAATTGTTCAACTGTTGCTTATTCAATAACTCTAACAAACTGAATTATAATTTTACTTGAAACAGCTCATTGATTTCGGAAATTGTAATGTGTTTTCTATGACATAATAAATGTTTTTGCACACAATATGAAAATCAAGCATAATTTCATTAATTTTGGTAAAAAATGTCAAACTTTCTGTGTCGGTGTTTTCAACAAATCAAACTTTTTGGGGTGCGCTTGCATCCGTGCACCTTCAGCTCCTACACCAATGAAGTGGGTCTGTACGCATTCAAGCGTGGATTTGTCATACGTTTATACTTTTAACCGTGTGTGCGGATACGTACAAATAAGTTACTCAAAAGCATGTTACAGGCCAATGCACATTACAGAAAAGTGTAAACGATTGGTTGATATTTAGCGAGCTTCTATCCTCAGCAGAAAAAAGTAGTCTAAGTATGTTGCTAAATTGTTATATTTTTATATTGGTTTACAATATTTTGAAAAAATATTTGCTTTTTGTAGCGATTGCAAGTAAAGCAAACATTAGCCGGTAAATTTTGGACCTATCGGCTTTAATTAAGTCGGAATTTTTTGGCATTTACGTTTGCATTTGGGTGTAGCTGTGCACAAACGCAAAATGGCATTTGTATTGAAGGTGTAGCTGTGTACAAAAGCAACTGTGTCTAAAAACACAATAAACGCTTAGCATAGGAAGTTGCAGATCTTTACTTTTCAGCGGATTTACTTTACAAAGATTGCAATGTTTTGCGTGATAACAACTGTTTAACGTAGCTAATACTTTTCATAAAAAATTTTCATTAATGCATTAACTCTGTCTGCAGAATTTGCGGCAAACAAACGAAAATTTTTTTTTTTGGTAATAAAAATCACCAATTCACACATCTGCGCAACGTTCGGTCGGATTTATTAGCCTTGGCTGATAAATCTCAATATCTAATCTCTTCTTCCTTACACTTCAGNTTTTCACACAACTTACCATATGAAGAAAAGCTTACAACTTATAACTCGTATTCTTGGAGTTTTGAACAAATCAACGAAAGAATATTTTAGATCTGTATTTTCTGGTTCTGCGCTGACCTGAAAAGTCATAAATAAAACTTTCTTCAATAAACATCAAACAAAGTTTGGAGATAATGATACGTACGTTAGCTGAGTTCTTTAAAATTTTTATAAGTTGATGGAAAATATATCAAAATTCTACCCGTCTAGAAAAAAGCAATACAATTATATTTTCAAATGAACTCACACTTTAAAAAACATTTGCTCTTCATTTCAGTTACAATACTTTTTCTTATTTTTCAAATGCGTTTCTTAGTTTAAGAAACACTGTTACTGAAACGTGTTTAGGTATATAATGCAGTTAGGCTTGGATGTAGATGTATATAAAAAAAACTATGTTACTGTTTCGAACGTGTTGGTTACAAAATAAAGTTATTGGAAAACTGATATCACATCGCGTTTCGACAATGATTGAGTGCTGATTGCATGTCAATAATTTCAGCATCAAGTTTTCACAAAAACCCAATGAAGGGTATAAGAAGAAATGCATGTTGCTGGAAAATCAAACAATATCTGCACAGTTTGAGTTAATGATGTAAACCAGGTCAACAGAAACGGGGTTTTGCGAAAAGTATTTTTTCAGATTGTTCAAGCGCATGATACACTATGGATATTAAAGTTGTGATTGATGCATTGCGAAATCGTGTTGTCAAAAACGTGGACAATATTTATGCGTAATCTAGAGTTAGCGAGTACTCCACCAAGATTAAACCAGTTTCTGCAAGGAAAATTGCTGTTATAGATGAACTTGTTTTGTCGACCTGCGTCAAAAACTTTGTTCAGTTTGGTAACTTTCTGTTTTCGCATATCCATGAAAATTGTTTTTGCAAAGCAGGTTTAAATTTGCGAACTGCTGTGGATGTTTTTCATAAAAGCAGTACCCTCCACTTGCAGAAAATGAAGCTCTTATTTTTTACAACGCAAAGGAAACGTATGTATTTTGTAGCTGCGCAACTGTCTCCGCTTTTGCAGGCTAGATAAGTTTGAGAACCATACATATTTCTCAACTTCCTCCCAGTCTTGTGTCGTCAGTGTTTTGCGGTTAAGCCTCTCCATGATCTTGACAACCTGAGAAAAAATGACTAGATTGTAAGCAAAGCAAAAATTTTTACTTTGTTCCAGTGTTCATAACTTTTTTCACTCGAGATGAGGAACGAAGCAGTCAATTGTCGTTGCTTGTTATAATGAAAAACATTTTTGTAGTTGATAGCAATTAAGCTGCTGTGGTAATTTTTTTTCCGTAAAGCAAATTTAACGAATTTGTAAAAGATTTTGAGGAATTTTAAAAAAAGAGCCGTTTTAAAACAAATCACAAAGATCACACATACTCCCCAAACATATAATTCGGAACCCTGTGCAACACAAGTGCCACAAGTTAACTGCATTAGTGAAAACGTTGTTCAAACTAATGGACTATTTGTACATGACCGTTAACGTGTAAGGTAACCACACCAAAGCCGCATGCGGCTCCCAAGCACTCCTTGTGCGGTCCTCAGCAGTCTTTCAACAAAACCTCTGATATTTTCTGTAACATATTTCGTTCTGCAATGAAACTAATCATATCAGTTGACTTGTATTAAATGTTTTTTGTGCTGCTCTCTGACAAAATGGTAGGTCCATATTTGGCTACGCTCTGCGAAAAGGTTGAGAACCGCTGATCTACAGTGTGGTTTCAGCAGTGGCAGCTGCAACCACTTCGAGTTTAAGCTTCGCAAGATCATCTTTGTAAATTTCCAACCCTGTTTCTTATTCAGTATTCTAAATCCATGCGTGATCGATGGATTTAACTTCAGTGGGCGGTGAATTGGTGACACACAGCAAATTTTGGGTTTTTCAATTTCTATCAGTTGTTTTGTGAGCAAGTTTCTTAAAACTGAAACGTATGTTTGAGTCAAAAAACAGGCACGGTCATGGTCGTACCGGACGAACAGATTGAACCGGCCTTGGTTTAGAACTGTTTGTCGTCGAACCTGTCAGCGGGATGTGATGGTTTTACTCTAATTTCAGTTACAAAGTGTTGTGCTGTTTGGTTTAATTCCCTTACCTCACTCAACAAGGATAAATGTCAAAACGTTCGGTTTCTTTGCACTCAGTGCGAAATGCATTAAGCAAAGTGCTCTGTAAAATTTTGAATTGGTGGTGAATAGCTCATAACGCATGAAAAACCATTGAAGGTAATTCCATAAAAAACTGCAAAATTTCAAAAAATGAAATCTGTTACCCATTCCATCACCACATTATAATGATGTCAGCAGTAGAGTTCAAGACAATACGTCTTGATGCTTTTTATTGTATTTGTGTCTTGAGTCTGAGAAATTTTATTATAACAGTATGATAGAAAATAAAAACATAGCGTGCGTAGCATTTTCATTCTCCCGGGAACGATTTTTTTTTGTACCCATCTCTCGTAGGTCCTCCACGAGAGTCAGCCAAAAAATTCTCCTGTCCAAGGCTTTGCGCATTTCATGTCGGGTTTTATCGTAGCTTCGCAACCTTCAGTGTTTTAACAGGTAAGAAGAACTCGGCTGCAGTGATGCTATTTTCTTCCCCAAATGCACCTCTGGCAAAACTATTTATCAACAAACTTGTGAAAATTTACGGCCACAACTTTCTATAAAAACCTAAACAGAAACACCTTTTTTCCTTCTTCATTTTTGTTCTTTGAAAACAGCCATCTTGGAGATTCTGGCATGAAAAATAGTGGAAACAAGAATGGAATACTTAAAATGGTTGCAGCCAACTGAAAAAAAGTGAAAGTTTTCAAAAACAAGGTAATGGTCATGTAACATCACTGGCACAAATATGTTTAGTTTTGGTGAAATTTTTGTTGAACACTGCTCGTAAAAGCGTTGCTTTGCTTATACCTGAATATCACGCCAGTTTCTCCATTGATAAGCCAATCCTCCAAGTATCATGTATCCAATAGTAAAAGAAATCCCAGAGCCTTTTCCAGATATTTTTCTCCAACGTGGTGAAACAATTTCAATTGCTGTGAGAGAAAGTCTTTCCAGTTTTAAACGATTTTTTGCATGACAGTAAAATAATTTTAGACCATATGCTCAGCGATGCACAGTAATTGCAAAGTTTGCTGTTGCCTATTACTAGTCTCTCCGTTCTCCTGCAATCGAAGTACGGTATTTGATCATCAACTACTCAGCGCATGAAGTTTCCAAGTTTCAATGCTCAGATCTTACCGAGCTTATCACACTGAAAGATGCTGAAAAACGAGGCGCAAGTAAGAGCAGTTTTATTCCATTTCCAGTGAAGAGTCTTAAATGTTCAAAACGTAATTGCCGAAGAAAGAAGTGGATGAGAGGATTGAAATATCTTAAACAGCACAAAATTCGAAACATTTACACATATTTACGTCACGTTATGCAATAATCATTGATTCACCATAGACAAAAATTGCTGTGTTAGTCCCAAATATGAATCCAGACACCAACGCACGAAAGACAATGTACATCTCAACTGAAATGCTGTACGTGACCCCGAATGAAGATCCCAGAGCGGCTATGTAGGTCAAAACCATAATAGGTTTTCTTCCATATCTGAAATTCAAAATCTGTAGTAGCCTCATCAGCGGTTTAGGAACGTTGACTAAAAACTCCCAGTGACATTTTCTTGCAAGAAGTCAAACGTGAAAAATTATCTAAAGGATAATCTAGCCAACTAGATGTAGTAATAGTGACAATTCACCACAAGGGAAAGCAGCTTAATCTAATTTTAAACTCTTTTACTAGGAAATAGATTTAGCGTTAATTACGCATTTGCGATTCTGCAAATTGCAAGCAAAAATCTTAGGCATGTGAATTGAAAGCTATGAGAAAACATGCGGAGCGTTGTTTCAACTTCTAAACAATCGACTCTTTGACAATTTACTGTAGGCTAGTTGGCTTTTAACTTGGGTGAAAACAGCCTACGCTCATAGAGTGTTTCTCTAAGTCTAATGGTAATAATGTGTGTTTGAAACTGCATTCCACATTCTCTTTTCAAGTTTTGTTTTAGCTTTTGATCATTTCATAGTGAGGTTTTTGTTGGCAATTTACAAGATTGCAAAGCGCACTTAACTAGAAATCGATTTCCTAATAAAACACCTTATGATTAGATTTACCGGTAGCTGCTCGACTTTATGATGAATTGTCAGTGAAATGTGGATACGCGCAGAGAGGTTATCATAAAGTTATAAAGCAGAGGATTGCAGGGACATTCCTTGATAGCTCAACACCACCACAAAGAAGGGATTCTTTTTTTAAACTTCTAACATGATTGCAATTAAAGTGTCATTATCGCAGTGTTGTTTTTTGCGAGAGAGTTTTAGATTTATTCTCTACAGATTTATTAAATAAATCAAGATTTATATTTTGTTGCAAAGTCGGCGTTCAACTTGTAACTTTGGAAATGATGTGGGTAGCAACAAGCATGAAAAATGGCGCACGGAGCATAAATTTGCAGTTTAAAAGTTGTAACTTTGCAAAAGATACATTGGAACGCCTAAATTAATATTTACTAAAGATAAACAAAAACATATATATATCTAAGTTGATTTTTTACAGTCACAGGAAAAACTTCATTTTGCCTTTGCTGAATACATGAGCGAATTCAAGCTAATATCACTTTATTTGCTTGATTTTTAAAAGGTGAAATTAAACACTGGCGGCAATTTTCGGTATATTTTTGCCAATTTGGCAGAAGAGCTGCAGGATGACCTTTGTGGTAGTTCGCTTGAGCGTAGCCGTCAGATACTTGCAAGATGGACAACGAATTTAACAATTTATTACATCCGCGGAGTCACATAGCAACAAAGGTGAAGCAATGGCTCAGCATGTATTGTATGATTATAGAGGGTGTCCATAAAGTCTCTTTAAAATTTAAAAAAATTATTAAAAAGTGAAATGATGAGATATCGCAATGAGGTTTGTTTTATGTTAATCAGTATTTCATAAAGTTTTTATTGACACATTAAATA